>Ga0209341_10000463_pt1 | contig 42130 bp, 35 predicted proteins | sample RifCSP13_2_FD_184020 | JGI IMG/M metagenome (GOLD analysis project Ga0209341, IMG submission 184020) | Soil microbial communities from Rifle, Colorado - Rifle CSP2_sed 13_2 (SPAdes) (version 2) | ecosystem: Environmental > Terrestrial > Deep subsurface > Rock core/Sediment | place: Rifle...
TCCCCAAAGAGGTCGAGTATAACTACATGGGCATACAGTCAATTCCCATGACCGGTCTTGCACCGGCTAGACATGCAGCATTATGGGCTGCGAACGAAACTACACTAACATCCACGAAAAATGTCTGGTGATATTTCGGTGCGGAGATTTGTTTAACCTATGCTCGGCTTTCACCCCGGAGGGGTGAGATGTATATAGCCGCGGATACGCCCCTTTTGCTTAAACGCCGTTCGGAGGGGCGGAACCTCAACGTCTGCACGTACTCATCTGAAATCATTCCGCCCCTCCGAACGGCGCCGGGAACCTTATTAGCACTCCTTCTATAAACATCGCACTCCTAACGGAGTGAAAAAAGCCATCAAAGTCTCGCATCGAAATGAATTTTCACATCGTCTCGTGTCTTGGGGATTGTCCAGACTTCTTAGAATATCTGGCAATTGTGTGGGTTGGACTTCGACAATCCAATGATAAATGAAGTTTTGTCTCTTCGTTCTTGGTCCTTTCAAATGGAAGGCGTTTGTGTTTTTCGTTTCGGATTTAAGAAAGGCGTCTTCACCACAGTTGCTCTTACTCGATGGCGAATGGCCTCCACGGTAATTTCGAATTGCACACTGGTTCCTGGTTTCGTGTAAGAGCGCTCGAGAGTCGCCAGCGCAATCATCTTCTTTAATGTTGGAGACCAGGTACTCGAGGTCGCCTTGCCCACTTGCGCACCGTCTCTGTACACCGGCACAGCTACCCGCGAAGCAATGGGCGACACCGAAGGCGGAAGACCCACCGCTTCGTAGAAACTTTCCACCTGTGGCCAGTCGATCTCCAAACCGACGATCTCTCGCTTGGATCCCATTCTTTGCTCCTCCTGCAATGCGGCCTGGCCTATGAAGCGGTTTTTGTCGAGATTGACGAGCCGGCCAAGACCCATTTCAAAAGGAGAATACTTTTGTGAATCGATTAACGCTTTCTTGCTGCTATTGAAATCGATGTCGATCAAAAGTAATCCAGCTTCAATGCGGGCAACATCAAGAGCCAGCATCCCAGCCGGACGAATGTCAAAAGCTCTACCATGTTCCATTAACGAATCCCAGACGGAAAGCGCGTCGACGGCCGGCACCCAGATCTCGTACCCGAGGTCACCCGTATAACCTGTGCGCGAGATCTCTACCGGAATACCTTTGATCGACGCCTTAGTGACCCGGAAGTATTTGAGGTTTTCAATGTTGGCGTCCTTAACAATGGTCTTCAGCAAGCGGGCGGAGGTGGGCCCTTGCAGTGCCAGGGCCGCAACTGATTCTGAAATATCTTCGATCTGAACATCCATGCCCGCTGCATTTAGAGTAAACCAGCGAAGGCTGGGATCGGCGGCGGTCCAACGATAAAGGTTTTCGGCCAAACGTGAGACAGTTCCATCATCGATAACCTTCCCATGTTCATCGCACCACGGGGTATAGATTACCTGCCCAATCGCCACCTTGCGCATATCGCGTGTAATGATGCGATCTACCAGCCGCGTAGCGTCCTTCCCGCTGATTAGATATTTGAAGAGCGGCGAAATATCTAGTAGCGCTGCTGCGTTACGAATAGCGTTGTATTCGTGTTCATGATGGGTCTCGTACGCGCTGACAGCATAATAGCCCGACCACTCGCGGTAGTTCAGGCTTTCGCATAGGGAAAATGTTCTATCGTGGAATGCGGTTCCAATAGGCATAGTTTGATCGCTCGAAGTCGCAACACGGGAAGCGGCGAGGGATGACCTCTACCAACCCGTCACGCTCACTCAAATTCATCTTCATCCCGGGGGCTGCTTATTTGCTGGGCCACCACTTCATGCCACTCTTTAATCACCTCTTCGCTTACACCGAGCGCTTCGAGGACGTCGCTGACTGCACCCGATTTGCTCTTTAATTCCGGAAAGGTCAGAAGCAATATCGCCAAATCGCGCCAATCGGTGCCAGCTCTCGGTTGGCCGCGACGCGCATGAAAAGAGATGACTTTGCGCGCGATTAGTTCGGGCGGAGATGCAACCTGGATCTCGTCAACTGTTTGTGACTGCGGTAAGGAACGCACAGGTCGCACGTCTACCAGGTGACGGTTACCAGTCTTTTGCACCTGGAATAGACGATACCCTTTGCCTCCACCAATTACGCGCACTCGCATGGCAACATGGAATTTCGTGGCAAGATGCGCTCGCAGCTCTTCGGCCAACTCAGCAGCATGCGTGGACATGAGATCTATGTCCTGCGTCATTCGAGGCTCATCGACATAGGCGTTCACTGCCGTGGCGCCAAATAACACAATGTCATCGCGACCACGCAGGAATTCGAGCACAGCCTCGTGAATGGTCGCCAGCGGCAGCGGTTCACGCATGGCAAACTCCTTGAATGTGAGCACTCCGGCGTTGAGCATGATTTAAATCATACCCTTAGCAATACTTAGTAACCAAGAATATTTCTGATCCTCCAAGAGATCCAATAACACTGTTCGTCCGATTGTCAGAGCGCGTGATTATAAGTATCCTAGCCAATCTTCAGCAAGCTGCTTTACCGCAAACAGATGAATAATAGATACGACGTCATCGTCGTTGGTGGTGGTCACAATGGTCTGGTCAATGCGGCATATCTCGCACGCGCCGGCAAGCGTGTGCTGGTGCTTGAGCGCCGGCACGTACTTGGGGGCGCAGCCGTCACGGAAGAAGTCTTTCCCGGTTTCAAGTTCTCAGTCTGCTCTTACGTCGTCTCACTGCTACGCCCTGAGATCATTCGCGAACTGGATCTGCCAAGTCATGGTTTAGAGATCCTTCCGCTCGACGGTACGTTCACGCCTATGCCAAACGGAGACTATCTCTGGCGTGTCAACGATCATGCGAAAACAAGGCGAGAGATCGCCCGTCACTCACGGCTCGATGCCGAAGCTTATGACGAGTATGGCAAAGCGATGCTTGAGATGGCCCACTTCGTCAAACCCATTATGAGCATGACCCCGCCCGATCCTACATCGTTGAATCCGAAGGGCCTGCGGGATCTGTTGTTTCTTGGGCGACGATTCCAACGGCTGCCGGCGGAAGACAAGTACAACCAGGTGCAATTGATGACCATGAGCGCCGTTGATTTCCTGGATCAGTGGTTTGAGACTGACGTGCTCAAGGCGACGATGTCGGCATCGGGTATCATCGGCACGTTCCTGGGTGTGCGTTCGCCCGGTACTGCCTATGTGCTGCTGCATCACTACATGGGCGAAATAGACGGAGCCTTCCGATCCTGGGGTCTATCGCGCGGTGGTACCGGAGCTATCTCCAATGCCATTGCCGATGCGGCGCGCAAGGCAGGAGCAGAGATTCGCACGGAGGCTCCGATTGCAAAGATAGTGGTTAAGAATGGCGCAGCCCGTGGCGTCGTATTGGAGAATGGCGACGAACTCGCGGCGAGAGTGGTCTCTTCCAGCGTCGACCCGCGTCTCACATTCAACAAAATGGTTGGCGAAGAACACCTGCCAGAGGATTTCATCGAAGACCTGGCGCACTACAAGTATCGCGGCTCATCAGGAAAAGTGAATCTGGCGCTGGCGGACCTTCCTGATTTTCGTGCTCTACCGGGTCGCGGGCCACACTTGCGCGGCGCAGTTTCCATCTCCCCTTCTGTTGATTACATGGAGCGCGCCTATGACGAGGCGAAATACGGTCGCTTCTCACGCCGGCCTTATATTGACATTGTGATTCCGAGCCTGACCGACCCATCGGTGGCCCCACCCGGTAAGCATGTTATGTCCTGCTTTGTACAATATGCGCCCTATAATCTTAAAGAAGGAAACTGGGACGAAAAGCGTGAGGAATTTGGAGATACTGTAATAGATTCCATTGCGGAATTTGCTCCAAACATCAGAGACATCATTCTTCATCGACAAGTGTTGACTCCACTCGATCTGGAACGGGAATTTGGTCTCTCCGAAGGCAACATCTTTCAGGGCGAGTTGACGCTCGAACAACTCTTCTTTCTGCGGCCCGCGCCAGGTTGGGCACAATATCGAACACCGTTGCGAAATCTCTACATGTGTGGCTCGGCTACGCATCCCGGAGGCGGAATCATGGGCGCCTCTGGTCGCAACGCGGCGATGAAATTGTTAAGAGACTGGAAGCGATTGTGAAAGGCCGCCTGATCCACAAAATCACTCGAACCAACATCAGGCTAGTTAGTGCAACCTAACGCCCGGCATTACTCATGAACTAAGAAGTGGCCAAGGAACACTACGACATCGTCATTATTGGCGGAGGGCACAATGGCCTGGTGGCAGCCTGCTATCTAGCTAAAGCCGGCCTGAAACCTCTTGTGCTTGAGCGCCGCAAGACGGTTGGCGGCCTGGCGATTACAGAAGAGATTCATCCGGGCTTTCGCTGTTCCATCCTGAGCCCTTCCGCCGGTCCATTGCTGCCACATATCGCCAACGACTTGCAGTTAAAGCTTTTTGGTCTTGAGTTCATTCATCCCGAAGTGCGTCTCACGGCTCTCAACGCAAACGGTCCCTGTTTGTGCATCTTTGAGGACGCCGGACGCAGTGCGCAGGGCTTGAAGGCAATCTCTTCCCACGATGCTCGAGTCTATCCGGAATTTGCCGCCAGCTTTTCGCGAATAGGTAAGGTCCTGGCGCCGCTGGTTACGACAACTCCACCAACGATTGAGAAGCCGGCGCCGGGCGAGCTATGGAACCTGGGCAAACTGGGTCTGGCTTTTCGGCGGCTAAGCAAGAAGGACGCCTATCGACTACTGCGTTGGGGACCGATGGCTGTCGCTGACCTTGTGGGCGAATGGTTTGAAACCGAACTGTTGCGCGCGTTATTTGCAGCTCGAGGAATCTTTGGCGCCTTCGCGGGTCCCTGGTCTGCGGGTACGAGTACGGCTCTGCTGTGGCAAGCTGCGATGGACGGTCAGGCGGCTATTCCCAACGCCTTTGTCAGAGGTGGCATGGGCAGCCTCTCTGAGTCGCTCGCAAAAGCGGCGCTAGCGGCGGGAGCTGAGATCAGAACCAGCGTCGAAGTATTAAAGATACAGGTCAATGATGGGAAAGCTACGAAAGTGTTGCTTCAAGATGGACAGGAGATTGCGGGCAACACCGTAGTCTCGAGTCTCGATCCACACACGACCTTTCTCCGTCTGGTCGATCCAATCGATCTCGACCCGGACTTCGTTTCCAAGATTCGCAACTACAGGGCTGTGGGCACTGTCGCCAAGGTCAATCTCGCGCTCTCGGCGCTACCCTCTTTTTCCAATCTCAATGGCACAGCAAGTGAGGAGCTCACGGGGAGGATTCACGTGGGGCCGGATATCGACTACCTGGAGCGCGCGTTCGATGCGGCGAAGTATGGGGAATACTCACCTGCACCTTATTTGGACATCACTATCCCGACGATTACCGATCCTTCGCTGGCACCGGCTGGCGCGCATGTGATGTCAATACATGTCCAGTTTGCCCCCTACAAATTGAAGAATGGCGACTGGCGTTCGTTGTCCGAGCAGTTGGGAGACACAGTCGTCAATACGCTTTCGACATATGCGCCCAATCTGAAAGAGTTAATTCTGGCAAGGCAGGTAATCACGCCTTTAGACCTGGAAACCACTTATGGGTTGGGTGGTGGTCACATCTTCCATGGCGAACAGGCCCTAGACCAATTTTTTACGTTTCGACCGTTGATCGGGTGGGCAAGATATCGTACGCCAATCAAGAAACTCTACCTTTGCGGTGCCGGAACTCATCCGGGAGGCGGCGTGACGGGCGGGCCCGGAGCGAATGCTGCTCGCGAGATTGTCAAGGATCTGAAGAGGTCCGAATAAACTTTGCATGACTAAGAGCGAAAAGCCACGACGCAGCTTTGCCAGCGACAACAACGCCGGTGTGCATCCCGAAATCATGTCGGCAATTGCGGCTGCTAATGAAGGGCACGTGGTGGCCTATGGCGACGATCCGTTTACGCGAAACGCGGTGGCTAAATTCCGCGACCATTTTGGCAAAGACTGCGAGGTCTATTTCGTTTTCGGAGGCACGGGCGCAAACGTCCTTGGCCTGAAGGCCGTGACCGAGCCTTATCATGCCGTGATCTGTGCCGACACGGCCCATATCAACGTAGATGAATGTGGCGCGCCAGAGAGATTCACCGGATGTAAGTTACTCCCTGTTGTTACCGGCGACGGCAAGCTCAGCATAGATCAACTCGGAGCAGTCATGCAGGGTGTCGGTTTCGAGCATCACGTCCAGCCCCGCGTTATCTCGATCTCGCAATCAACTGAAATGGGAACGGTCTACAGGCCGCGTGAAATCAAAAAACTCGCGGACTTCGCCCATCAGCACGACATGTACTTGCACGTTGATGGTGCACGTCTGGCGAACGCCGCAGTGAGTCTAAGGCTTGGGCTGCGGGAGATTACCAAAGATGCAGATGTCGACATTCTTTCGTTCGGCGGCACGAAGAATGGAATGATGTATGGCGAGGCTGTCGTATTTTTTGATCGCCGTCTGGCGGCCGATTTCAAATATATACGTAAACAGGGAACTCACCTGCCCTCAAAGATGCGTTTCATCTCTGCGCAATTCGAGGCTCTCTTGAGCCGTGATCTGTGGCGCCGCAATGCTGCGGATGCCAATCGCATGGCGCAGATACTCGCGCGCGAGCTCGCCCGGATTCCCCGGATCAGTATCACCCAGAAGGTGGAGTCAAATGGCGTGTTTGCAATCGTGCCGCCCAAATACGTGCCATTCTTGCAGAATGAGTACTTCTTTTATGTTTGGAATGAAGAGAGTTCAGAAGTGCGATTCATGACTTCGTTTGATACGACTGAAGAAGACATTCGAGCTTTTGTTTCTTTGATTAAGAAGACTGTTCGCTGAACGACGTGGCATTCACTATCCTTGACGCATCATTGAGCTAGACCTTAACGGAAGTAAAAGTTTCTAAGTTACCTGTGAGAGCTCATAAACATCTCTCGCAGAGACTGTGCGAAAAAGCTCGACTGGGTGTCATGAAGTCAGTACCGAAACGCGGTAGCGTCGGGTATTCATGCAATCAATGTGGCTCGATTGTTAACGACTACCCGACGCTACCGCGTTTCGGTACTGACTTCATGACACTACAGTTTCGAGTTTCCACACACTCTCCGCAGTTAGTGGGATTCTCACCTAATTCAATCCAACAGGAACTTCAACAAGCCTCGGGCCGAAGCGATGCCGGTAAGTCGTTGCTCCTCGCCCCATCCCAAGCTACTTGAGCGATCTGCCGCCAGCGCCAGTCGTTCCTGATTCAAACGGCGGCGCTCCTCCTCAAGCTCAGATTTTTCCCGGGCTCGCGATGCCTCCAATCCTCCAGACCTGATGAATTCCACAATCCTGCTCAATTCGTCACGATCAAACCAGGTTCCGTGCCCCTTGCAAACGTCGACTATCACTCCTGAACAGCGGGCAAAATTGATCCGATTCATCAGTTTTGAACACTCTGGACAGGGCACATAATTTACTTTGTTCGTTTCCCTCACAGCGCTCGTGGGCGCGGGCGAAGCGGCGCCCAACACAGCTGCTTGCTGTTCGCGGTCTGCACAGATTCGTTCGAATGAGGCGACGCCCACCCAAAGCCCCGAGCACTGCGCACATTCCTGAAGTAGAGTTGCTCCTATTGTCAGTGACTGCATTGCTGTCCGGCACCTGGGGCAACGGTTCTCAGACGCGGCGGCATCGGCCCGCACCGCCGCCGCGGCGCCGCAACGTTGGCAGTGCTTACTGCCAATAAACATCATGGCAAAACAAGATTCACAGGCGACCGTTGCCAGCCGTGCGCAGCAATATTCGCATTGTGGGGCATCTGTGGCGGCAGCCGCGCCACACATTGGACAATTTAGAGTTTCAGCTCGCATCCCGATTGCATTTTAGCAGGGGAGCATACTGGACTACGACTTCTTGCCTGTGCAATGCTTTGGAAAAAGGAAAGGGGCAAGATCCGTATGTTTCGAGTAGTTGCAGTTTTGCAGATGGGATTACTTCTTCTTTTTATACCAATTCATGCCCGCGCCGGCGCATCGGTCCCGCTTGTGCAGCAGGGCGAGAACCAGAACGGGCAAGTGTTGGTCGTTCCCAACCGGCGGCGGCGCGCGCGTGGTGATGTAAGACGACGTAGAGGTATAGGCAGCGCCTTCAGCAAGGCCGGCAAGAGTGCGGGAAGAGGAGGTAAGCGCTTCGGAAAGCATGTGGCGCGAGGAAGACCGGCCCGTGGAGGCAAGGAATTTGGTAAAGGCATGGGTGGGTTTGGCAAGCATTTTGGCAAAGGCATGAGCAGAGTGGGAAAGCGGATTGTTAGCCATTAGCACGCTTGAGGACGTTCGCGAAGCGTTTGAGCCGTCGGCCGACATACTTTCGCTGATGACGGGCTCCAGGCCAGCGACTGTGCTCAGCATCGACATCGGCACTTCCGGTGTTCGTGCCGCGCTATTTGACGAGTGGGGCGGCGAAATTGATGGAGCTGCCGTTCGCGTTCCGCGAACGGTCTCATCGTCAAGTGACCTGGCTGAGCTCGACGCCGACGCTGCAGTGCAATTGGTTATCCAAACCATCGATCTCCTTTTTGCTCAAGCCTATATTTCTACTTCACCCCTTGAATTGATTTCACTTTCATGCTTCTGGCACAGCATGGTTGGCATAGACGCTAACGGAGCTCCAACCACACCCGTCCTGGGTTGGGCTGACACTCGGGGCGCCCACTTTGCACAAGATCTACGAAGGCGCTTCAACGAAAAGGAGTTTCACTCGCGCACTGGTTGCCGTTTTCATCCAAGCTATTGGCCTGCAAAACTTCTGTGGCTGAGAAATGCGGAACCAGAAGCTGTGAGCAAGACCAGCCAGTGGTTGTCATTCAGCGATTACCTGGCTTTCCACCTGTGTGGGAAGACGTTGACGAGCGTCTCAATGGCCTCTGCAACTGGACTCTTTGATCAAAGAAAAGGGAGATGGGATGCTGAGCTGCTGCAGGCTTTAGAGATCACGTCTTCCTGTCTTCCGACTCTCGCCGGCAGAGATGAGACGTTGAAACTAAATGAGGAGTTTCGGCTGCGCTGGCCTCAGCTTAGTAATGCCCGAATATTTCCTGCGATTGGTGATGGTGCTGCGAACAATATCGGATCAAGCTGCACCGAGCGCGACAGAGTGGCTTTGATGATTGGCACCTCGGGCGCAATGCGTGTGCTTTACGAGGGTGAGCCTCCGGACGAATTGCCGGATCAGTTATGGTGTTATCGAGCCGATGATTTGCGCGTGGTTATTGGCGGCGCACTCTCTGATGGTGGCGGGCTGCATAGCTGGCTGCGGGAAGCGTTGCACTTCAAGGAGGATGACGAAGCGCTCGAAAACCAACTTATGGAAATGGAACCAGACACTCACGGCTTGACGATCCTGCCGTTTTGGACCGGGGAACGAAGTCCTGGCTGGGCACCGCAAGCTCAAGGCGCAATTCTGGGTCTTACCCTGCGCACCCGACCAATCGAGATTCTGCGGGCCGCAATGGAGGCTGTAGCTTACCAGTTCGCTTCGATTGCCAGCGCATTGGAGAAGTTGGCGCCCGGCGCGGCGATTATTGCTTCCGGCAACGCTTTGCGCTCTTCACCGGCGTGGGTGCAGATAATTGCCGATGTCATTGGCCGTCCGGTCGCACTTTCCGTAACGCGTGAAGCTTCCACACGTGGTGCTGCCTTGCTTGGTCTGGAAGCCGCGGGCAAAATAAATACCATCGAACAGTCCAGCTTTGCCGTGGGGCAAATTTTTGAGCCTGACAACTCGCGCTATGGTCGTTATCAAGAGGCCCTCGAGCGGCAAGAGAAAGCCCATAAACAGATATTCGGGGCGTCTGCTGTGTGACGCCCCTATAATCAGGAAAGGCAATAATGAGCGCGCCAGTGCAGACTGAAGACACTACCACCACTGACCTCGATCTACTTTGCATAAATACTATCCGAACACTCTCCCTCGATGCGGTTCAGAAAGCGGAGTCGGGTCATCCGGGCTTGCCGCTTGGTGCGGCGCCGATGGCTTACGTATTGTGGACCCGCTTTCTCCGTCACAATCCCCGTAATCCAAGCTGGGAGAACCGCGATCGCTTCCTGTTGTCGGCGGGACATGGATCGATGCTCCTGTATTCTCTGTTGTATCTCACAGGGTACGGTCTTTCCATGGATGAGATTAAGAGATTTCGCCAGTGGGATTCGAAAACTCCCGGACATCCTGAGAATGTTCTCACCCCCGGAGTGGAGATAACCACGGGCCCCTTGGGCCAGGGGTTTGCCAACGGCGTCGGCATGGCTATGGGCGCGGCTCATCTGGCGGCTAAGTTCAATAAAGAGCACTTTCCCATCATTGATCATTTCGTTTACGCCATTGTGTCTGATGGTGACTTGATGGAAGGTGTAGCTTCAGAGGCGGCTTCTCTGGCGGGCCATCTGAAACTAGGAAAACTGATCTATCTGTATGACGACAACCAGGTAACGATCGAAGGATTTACGAGCCTGGCGTTCAGCGAAGATGTTCCCAAACGGTTCCAGGCGTATGGCTGGCACACACTGACTGTTGAGGATGGCAACGATCTCAATGCGATCGAAGCGGCGATTCGGGAGGCGCAGTCGGTGGGTGCGAAGCCGTCGTTAATCTCAGTGAAAACAGTGATTGGTTACGGCATGCCCACGGCAGGCACGCGCAAGGCGCATAGTGATGCGCCCGGAGAGGATGCTGTGCGGGAGACCAAGCGCAATCTGGGCTGGCCCGTAGACAAACAGTTCTTCGTACCCGATGAAGCCCTCACGCATTTTCGAGAGTTGGTTGACCGGGGGGCTCGCGAGGAACAGCAGTGGAATGCGCTCGTAGAAAGATATGAGCAAAAGCATCCAGAGCTGGGCCGCTCATGGCGCGGGCTAATGAAGGGCGAACTACCAGAGAACTGGGAGCAGCATCTTCCAAGATTCGATGATGCGAAACCTATGGCGACGCGAGCTGCAAGTGGGGAAGTCATTAATGCGCTCGCGCCTCAAATGCCGATGTTGATTGGCGGCTCGGCTGATCTCGGTGTTTCCAACAACACGGATATCAAGGGTGGAGGAGATTTTGAAGCTGCGAGTTATCAGGGACGCATTCTGCATTTTGGCGTACGAGAACATGCAATGGGTTCAACGCTTACAGGCATGTCATTGAACGGCGGTCTGATTCCTTATGGCGGCACTTTTCTCACTTTTTCCGATTATATGAGGGCAGCGATTCGGCTGGCTGCAATCTCTGAGGTTCAGGTCATCTATGTATTCACACACGATTCGGTTGGTCTGGGTGAGGACGGCCCAACGCATCAGCCAATCGAACACCTTGCAGCCTTACGCGCGATTCCGCATCTCGTTGTAATCCGTCCGGCTGATCCGGCGGAAGTGAGTGAAGCCTGGCGCCTGGCAATCCTTCGGCGTCAGGGACCGACTGCGCTCGCGTTAACACGTCAGAAGGTTCCCCTGATTGATCGAAAGCTTTACGCTTCTGCCGACGGATTACGACGAGGCGCTTATATACTCGCTGAGGCGCAAGTGAACGGCCAAAGCACCCCGCCCCGCTTGATTCTGATCGCCACCGGTTCAGAAGTATCTCTAGCTCTAGAAGCCCGCCAAACGCTCGAGAAAGAGGGCATTGCTACTCGGGTGATTTCCATGCCTTCATGGGAAGTTTTTGAAGAGCAAACAAAAGATTACCGGAACACCGTGCTGCCATCGTCGGTAACTGCTCGACTTGCCATTGAAGCAGGAGTGCGGCAGGGTTGGGATCGATATGTGGGTGCCCAGGGTGACGTTGTCTGTCTCGATCGTTTTGGTGCTTCCGCGCCGGGAGAGGTAGCGTTACATGAATTGGGCTTCAACGTAGAAAATGTCCTAAAGCACGCCCGCGGATTAGTTTGATCCTGAGATGAGAATTGCTATTGGCGCAGATCACGGCGGTCATCCGCTGAACGAGCGGGTAATCGCCGAACTGGGCAACGCCGGACATGAGATCGTCGACTTCGGCACTCACGACGGCTCGCGGCCAGACGACTACCCCGACTACGCTGTTGCTGTTGGGCAGGCCCTGCAAAACGGGGACGCGGATGTGGGAATTCTTATCTGTGGAAGTGGCGTTGGAGCCGCAGTGGCGGCAAACAAACTTCGCGGCGTTCGAGCAGCGCTTTGCGCTGACTGCTACTCGGCTCATCAGTCCCGCGAACATGACGACTGCAACGTTCTATGCCTGGGTGCACGCGTGACAGGAGCCGAGTTAGCACTGGAAATTGTGCGCGCATTTGTCGGCGCGCAATTCAATGGTGAAGAACGTCATCGCCGGCGACTACATAAGATCTCGGAGATTGAATCGAGTTGTAAGTAGAAGGACATGCAGGGCTAAAGGCCCGAGCCCGCGATAAACCTTAAGGCCCCGGGCATCACGCAAAACTCCGCTGGTGTCTTTCCACGCAGGTTACCATCCACTTCGATCAACATCGCATCTTCCGGCGTAAAGGTTTCGATCCGTGCCTTCTTCCCCTGGTGGATGCAAACCTTTGGGTTTGCCACATGGCCCCCTGTGTGAATTCGCCGCAGTTCGCGAACAATTCCTGCACGTGTTAAACCAGAGGCAGTAACGACATCAAGTTGTCCATCATCGACGCGGGCTCCAGGTGACAGCATCATTCCACCTCCGGCATAGCGGTTATTTGCTATTGCCGCAAGATTCATCGAAGAATCAATCACGGTCTGATCATCCACCGAAACACGCACACGCCTTTCACGCCAGTTCAGAAGTGCGCCAAGCGCTGCCGCCATAAAACGGGTCTCACCTGAAAAGCGGCGCGAAAATCTTCCCTGGGCTGCAACTCGAGCCGCAGTCTCACCGCCTATTCCCATTGTTGAGGCATTAAGACAGATGAAAGGACGGGTGTAACGATCGCAGGTGCCGTACAGCACATCCACCATGCGCGTGCTCGTCGTAGTGCCACCTTGCACATGGGCGAGGAAGATGGACACCCATTGCTCAAGGTGTATGCGACTTCCCATTAATCCCCGAGCAAAATCATCGCCGGTTCCAGCAGGTAGAATCGCCAGAGTCGCCTCGGGACTTACATGGCGAGGCAATGCATCTCGCCGGGGTGCGCTTAACTCGAAAAAGCCCTCGGCAGCTTCGCCCAAAGTGCCGTCGCCACCGACCACCGCAATAGTTCTACAACCCTGCTCAAGGGCGTTCCGAACAGTAACGGTTGCATCGCCAGCACGCGTAGTGACGTGCATGGCAAATTGAATCCTGCTCTCCTCCAGCCTTTGGCGAATAATGGGCCACGCTTGTCTCGCTCGCGCCGCCTTGTTGTTTATGATGATGAGGAGTTGGTTGTTCATCTGGGCGTTGTCAGGTTGATCATCGGATTGCCGATTGTCGATTGCCAATTGCCGATTGCCAAACGAAACCAAAGTTCGTTACCTTCGTCCCAACTTCTAACGAAACTGATAGGTCAGATGAAAGCTATATTCATTGCCAAACCCGGTGGCTTCGAAGGATTGGAGGTCCGCGATGTACCTGCTCCCCGGAAACCAGAGGCCGACCAGGTGTGCGTCCGAGTTCGTGCTGCAGGCCTGAACCGAGCCGACATTCTCCAACGGAAAGGCCGCTACCCCGCCCCGCCAGGATATGCGGCCAACATTCCAGGATTGGAATTTGCCGGCGAAGTCGAGAGCGTTGGCCCAGAAGCGCGCCGGTGGCAGATGGGCCAACGCGTCTTTGGAATCACCGGCGGCGGCGCTCAGGCTGAATACGTAGTGGTGCCGGAGAATCAGCTTGCCGAGATTCCTGCCAGCCTGAATTGGACAGCTGCGGCCGCCGTCCCAGAAGCGTTCATAACAGCCCATGACGCGCTCTTCACCCAGGCAAACCTCCAGTTGGGAGAAAGCTTGCTCATCCATGCAGCCGGATCGGGTGTCGGCACAGCTGCCATACAACTGGCAAGCGTAGCAGGCGCCAAAGCTTATGGCACGTCACGCACCGCTGAGAAGGTTGAGCGGGCGAAAGAACTTGGGCTTGAGAGCTATGTGGTCGTGAAGGACCAGCCACGTGTGATCATTGATGCGGTAGAAAACTGGACACGGGGCGAGGGTGTGAATGTGATTCTGGATCTTGTGGGTGCCGCTTACCTGGAGGCTAATCTGGCAGCGCTCAGTTTGCGGGGCCGGCTGCTTCTTGTAGGCACTACTTCTGGCTCCAAAGCAACACTCGACTTCGCCACTCTCATGCACAAGCGCCTCCGAGTGCAAGGCACCGTTATGCGAGCTCGAGCGCAGGAAGAAAAGGCTGCTGCGACTCAGCTATTTGCCATGCACATAGTGCCTCTGCTGGCTCAGGAGAAAGTCAAGCCACTGGTGGATTGCGTATATCCGATGGAGCAGATCCGCGAGGCTCATGCTCGGCTGGAGTCGAATCAGACGTTTGGGAAACTAGTGATTGAAATCGACTAAGGTTGATTTTATGAACGAGCTTTTGCCCGCCGCGCCGCCAGCGCTAGTTCGCGTGCCCGAGGCATTGCATCCACCGCACGAGCAATCTGGGGATCGTCTTCATTGTAGACCTGCACGGCAGACATAGTCCCGTAGGCGGCTGATGCCAGATTATATCGGAGTTGTCTGCCGATGAAGGCTCGTGACCGGTCAAGTTGATCAGCGGATACCTTATAAACGGGCTGGCCCACCACAAACTGCTTGAACTGCTGGAATAGAGCATCTGTAACAGGAAAGTCGTCCGGCTGCAGATCGTGACCAAACTCGATCGGCCTTTGGACCTTGTAAGTTTCAAAGCCACGCACGCGGCCCGCAGTTAGTTCCAGAGCAAAGGCGAAAACAGGATCGATCAGCCGGCTATCACCCGGATTTCCCTCTCGCGGCTTTGCCACTTCGTCCGGTTCGATACCGCCTCCGCCGTAAACGGTCCGACCGCCATCAGTGCGAGTTTCTGTGCCCGGCGCAGGAGCCTGTTGCCGCTCGCTGGCCTTAGCCAGACCGCCATGCGTGTAGTAGTCGTAGGATCCTCCGTTCGAGTAATCGCGTTGAATCAGCCGTCCGGAAGGCGTGAAGTACTTGGCAATGGTTAAAAGGAGCGCTGAATCGTAATCCAGTTGAATGGGCAACTGAACTAGCCCTTTGCCAAAAGTGGTTTCACCTACGATCAGTGCACGGTCATGATCCTGTAAGGCGCCGGCAACGATCTCGGCTGCCGAAGCCGTTTCGCTATTCACAAGGACTACCAGGGGTATTGGGTCAGGCGCATCATTGACCGCACGGAAAATCTCGGAGCTGCCCTTGATCCTCCCCTTTTGCGTGACGATTAATTGATCGCGTCTGAGAAAAGAGTTTGCTACGCGAACCGCCTGAATCAACAGACCACCGCGATTTCCGCGTAGATCCAGGATCAGTGTGTTCATTCCTTTTGAGTGAAGATCCTGCAGCGCTTCCTGGAACTCGTCAGCGGTTGTCAAATTGAATCCGCCCGTCATAGCTACATAACCGACGCCCTCTTTGATCATGTAGACTTGCGGTATGGAAGGGAGCGGCACGGCATCGCGCGTTATTGTGACAGTCTCTCGAGCGCGAGTAGCCACATGCTCAACTGTAACTTTGACGACTGTGCCGCGTGGACCAAGCAAAAATTTTCGCACTTCGGGATAGGGCTTATTGGCCATCGACTGCCCATCAACCTCCAGTATGCGATCGCCAAAGCGCAGACCGGCGCGTGCGGCCGGCGAATCCTCGAAAGTAGCGCGAATGTAGGTGTTCACCTGATCGCCTTGCCTCAAGTGATCGATCGTCGCCCCGATACCAAAGTATTCGGAGCGCTGCTCAGTCTTAAAAGAAGCATATTCAATCGGATCGAAGTACGTTGAATGCGGGTCAAGCACGTTCAACATGCCATTTATCGACGACTTGAAAACCGAGTTATAGTCCAGTTTCTTGCCGTCGAAGTAGTTGTCCTGGATTACTGACAACGCCTCACTCAAGTCGTTCTTCACAACTACTGCAGTTACCGGCGCTTTAGCGTTCGCCGAATTGCCGGCCGGGGAGGAGCGTTCAGCGGGGTTGCCTGGCTGGCGTCGCGCCGAGCGATTTTGTTGGGCAAAGATAAGCGCTGGTAGCGTTAAAGCGACAAAAAGCAACAAGATGCCCGGCAAAAGAGATCTATTATTCACGCAACCCTCCAAAACTGTCCCTGATCGATTCCGGCCCGGCTCCCCTTAAAGGTTAGAGCGGGCTGCCAGAATAGCACGAACGGGCAGGGCATTTGAACTTCGAACCAAGTTGGCAAAAAAGGAGCCCTGGAATGCTATAGGTTTAGTGATTACTTTTTGGTAAAGCGTTGCCCTGAGTCCCACTCGATAAGCCAGGGAAGACTGCGCGGCGCGCCATCCATACCTACAAAATGACCGCCCACTGGGGCCTAAAGATCGGTCAGTGCCTTTAGTTTCCGAGGAGACCAGACTGTTTTGACAATGCGTCCCCAGGTTGTGCACTATGACACTCTCGTAATAACCATCAAACCCGAGCGCTGCTCAGTCGCTTTCCTTAACCTGAGGCGCACCTGGAGGATTCAGGCATGGCAGAGGAACTGGGTCGAGAGCAACTCTTCTCATTCGCGAAAACCCACCGTAATGAATTTGAGCAACTACTCCGTCAATTTGTAGAAACGCCCACAGTGTCTTGCGATCCAGCGCATGCTGAAGACATTCGCAAGGGCGTGGAACTAACGGTCAACACTATCGAACAGTCTGGCGGCAAAGCGGAAGTCTATGAGGCCAGGCAAGGAAATCCGATAGTCCACGGTGTCTTTGGCGCCGAAAAGGGGTTGCCAAGCGTCACTGTCTACAATCACATGGACGTGCAACCAGCTTCCCGGGAAACTGAGCCCTGGAATACCGAACCATTTGTGCTGTCCCAAAATGGCGACACTTACTTCGGACGCGGCACGACCGATGATAAGGGACCTGCCCTCTCCGCTCTCTACGGCGCCCGGGCGGCGCTCGAGGCAGGCGTCGGAATAAACATCCGCTTCCTCTGGGAATTCGAAGAAGAGATCGGCTCGCCTAATTTCGAGACCATCATTTCTAAGGCCGCTCGCAATCTGCGGACGGATTCCGTAATCGTCTCCGATACTGTTTGGGTTTCCCGGCAGAGGCCGGCGAGTTCCGCCGGCTTGCGCGGTCTGCTCGGCTTTTTACTTACACTAGAGACCGGCGCCACCGACACACATTCAGGAGAAACGGGTGGCGCCTCACGCAATCCTGTTGCGGAACTCATGAGACTTGTGTGCGACCTTTACGATGTCAAGACCGGAAAGATCAGGATCAAAGGATTTTACGATGACGTAATTCCGCCTACTAAAAAAGAATTACACGATTGGCTTAATTCTGGTTTCACGGTCAGCGCCTTTAAGAAAGCACATCACTTGAAACTGATACGAACAGAGGACCCTCTCGAAATAATGAAACGCATCTGGGGCACACCGACGTTCGAGGTTCATGGGGTGGTAGGCGGCTACCAGGGTCCTGGTCTGAAATCGATTGTGCCACCACGTGCCGAAGTGAAAGCCTCTTGCCGGCTGGTCCCCAATCAGGATCCGGAGAAGATCAAGAAACTATTGCGAGCGGCGGTAAGGGAGAAAAACCCGGATGTGAAAATTCAGTTTGAGTCGGCAGCGCCCGCGTTTCGCACATCGCTCGAGGGCGAGCTCCCGGAAGCGCTGAAGCGGGCCGTTAAATTTGCTTTTAAGCGTGATGCGGTTTTTGTGCGAGATGGCGGCACCATCGGCGCCATGACAAGTATCGAGAAGGTACTCAAATGCCCCGTGCTGTTTCTTGGCTTATCACTGCCCGAGCATGGATATCATGCGCCCAACGAAAATTTCGACTGGCAGCAGGCCTCAGGCGGTATGGTGGCCTTTGCAAAGTATTTTGAGGAAATTGCCAGCCTCTCACGCCGGTGATATTAGATCACCCAGGCCATGCGCTCTTCATTTAACGTCTGGAAACCTAGTCGTTCGTAAAACCGCCGTGCCTCTGGATTATCGACGTGTACCGCCACGTCGATTCGTCCGACGGATTCTTTCCGCAACTGTTCTTTCAATTGCTCCAATAAGGCGGTGCCGATTCCTTTGCCGCGCCGATCGGCTTTGACTGAGACATCATCGAGCTTCGCAGCCAACCCGCCAATGGAAGTAGAGATGGCATAGCAAATGACGCAAGCTCCTGCGAGCCCGCCTTCATCATACGCCAGCCAGACAAATCCCAATTCCGGCCGCGCGAGAAACAGATCGAGCGCTCTTTTTAATCCCTCGCTCCCGCAGTCACCATAGACCGTGCTGCTGGCGAGGTAATGTTCGTCCTCAGAAAGGAACTGTTTCAAAATCTCGAAGGCATCCGCAACAGCGTCGGACGTCATTTTCCTGCAGGTAATCACGCGCTTGCTCCACAAGGGACTTTGCAAGCAATGATGCCACAACCGAGGTGTGCTTTCGAGCCAACCTCTCAGGGCGTGACGATTGTGCCCATTTTGACGACTTCGAAATTCGAACCCTTAATTGTCTTGAGCGTGCTCAACTCATCGTCGTTCCAACGTGGATCCGGTGCGCCGCTGATGTACCAATTGGAACCGTTGTCGGCCACAATCATTCCATACTTCTTAAGGGCTCGCAGGATGACCTGCATGGCAGGGGAGAAACTGGATATGTTAGATGAGGCTTTCAGTCTGACTCTCATACCCATAGGTGGCACGTTTGGACTCGTGTTGCTGCTGGCCCAATGCCGAGCCGGATCGACGTAAGCTCGACGTGTGGTTTGAACAGTAAATCGTAGCGCATGTTTGATCTCTCCTTGTTCAAACACCTCGTCGTAGCGAACCAGTCCTGGGAAAATTGGCAAGCCGGCGGCGTCGGCTGAGGTCCAGCCGGCGGGACGCAAGGCGTTGGAATTGAGATCGAATATCGCCCCGCAGTTTGCATTCCAACTTGAGCCATTGTTTACGAGGAAAGCGTAACCTAGTTCGTAGAGTTTCCAGTTGTCCCGGTCGATCACCAAGACGTGCCGGTCTCCGTTTGACGTTGGACCACCTTCTATTGGCGCGTTTTGGGGTACGGGGTAAGGTCCCGGATCGCTTTCGTCACCGTAGGCTGTAAAGTTAATGGGAACCAGAGCTTGCGTGCCGCTAACCACTACATACGGAATACCGTTCGGAGCGCCGTTATAGACGGTTCCAAAATCTGGATGGAGGCCAACATTTGTGCCAATGCTGGCAATCAGATTCGCTGAATTTGGGTCTACAGGGCTGGTCGAGATGTCTTTGTTCCAGGGGTTGTCGGATGGAAAGAGCTGTTTCCCATGGAGACTGGCTCCGGGTCCGAGGTCCGGAACTGGCGCCGGCGGATCGTCAGGAGGTCCGCCTCCGAGGTGACCAAGACCGATACGCACGCGATTGCTTGTTACACCGTGGTACGTGATCCCGATCAGAACATCACCAACTTCTCCCAAATTATCGTTGAGCCGCACTACCACCGCGCTCATCCATTCAAAACCTGCTACGGGACCTACGTATTCCACCGTCAACGGATAATGCTGGAGGGCCGCATCCTCGGCATCGGCGCTGACAGCCGACGTTTGTTCACCACTGAGCAGAGTCAGGTCAGTAGCGAAGAGCATAATTCGCGTGCGGTTGTCGATTCCAAATACGGGTGCAGCAAAAAGCGGGAAGGGCTCAGGAAGCATAGTGACTGATTCCAGGGCGACTGCCCGCGTGGAGTTTTCTTTTGTAAGCAGGCGCAAAGCAGCAGCGCTGCTGTTAACTCTGCTGGATCGGAGAGCCGACTCCGCCGGCTGCTCATAGACACCAACCAGCAACGCTAAACAAAATAGCGAAGCCGTGACCAGCATCAACAAGCGTCGGTTTTTGCCGCGCAATGAAGTGCGCCGGCGCCAGGAATTCCTCATAGTCTCGCTTCCCCAAAGGCGATGAGAATTTGAGGTTTAGAGAGGCAAGAAATGGAGTAGAGGACAAGTAAACTGACACTAGCCTTTGGGAAGCCAGCAAGTCAAGAGGTTTTTCCAACGAACATCTTTCACTTTGACACAGATAGAGTTTCAGGACGGATTAGTTGAATCTAGAGCTGCCTATTCTTCCGGACCAGCACAATTTGGTCCATGAAGCGCGGGAATTTTTTGGCTGATGACCGGATAATTGGGAGCTTCGTCTATATTGATCTGCGTCCAGTGGGCATAGTTCTCAGGCACATTAGTATCGGCAAAGATCGCTTCGACAGGGCACTCAGGAACACAAGCGTCACAATCGATACACGTGTCAGCGTTGATGTAGAGGCGATCAGACAATTCATGAAATGCTTCGACAGGGCAAACAGCAGCGCAATCAGTGTATTTGCAGTCAACACATGGTTCCGTCACCACATAGGTCATTGGGGAAGAAGCTCCTTTCGATAATGGCAAATAGTTATTCAGTGGACGCTGCAATGTCAACACAAAAGTTTACGGCTGGCAAGCGGGAACCATTCAAGTAGGAAACAGCCAGTCAGGCGATCTCGGGGTCAGGAGGTGCTGCTGGCACACTTGAGTAGTGAGAGTAGCCCTTTTGACCTTGAGATCATCTGACTTGAGTTTTTGCTTGCCTGCTTGAGAGACTACCAAACCGGCGGGTGCAAGCAGCCCCCTAACGCCTCGGGATTATCTGAGTGCTGCTTGCTCGCTAATGTTAGGCTGGACCAGACTCCTTCTTTTCGATTCGAGCCTGGACCATGGATGCTTTTGTTTACTACTGGATCACCTCTGTAAGTAATCTGCGAAGGGCCAGACACTGTAGCGTCCAACTGCTCTTCGGCGTAAACCTCGACCCGGGAGACACCCTTAGAATCCACGACTACGCGAGCAGCGCGCAACCGGTGTGTATCGATCTTACCGGCTCCGCTAGCGTCGATCTCGAGCGCCTTCGTCTCACCAGAAGCTTTGATGGTCGGAGCGCCGGTTGAATCAATACCAAACTTCTCATTCTTGATGCCTGAAATATCAATCGTGCCCGCGCCTTTTAAGTCCAGACTCTCGATGTTTGGAACCTCGATCCTGACTTGGACAGTATCTCGCGTGGAATACCCTCTGAGGTTCTTAAGGTACAAAACGTTCTTACTTACCTCTGTGCTGACCAATGGGAGAACATTGTCATCTCCTTCAACTTCCAGGTCCTGGGGCTTCTGACAGACAATAGTGATGTCAAACGCACCTTCCGTCGAGATGGACGTAAATTCTGGCACATTGCGTTTTTGCACCTGACGTGTGCCGGAGCCTATAACCTCGTGCCCAATGCGATAGTGGCAATTGGCAGTCATGGTGACGATTCCGACTAGTAACAATAGAAGACTCTTCATGTTCAATGTCCTCTGGCCCACGGGGCGGCACTCACCGGCCTGGTTCCTTTTGAGAGTATTCCAGGGTGCGGGTGGTGTTTTCAGTGACGCTGGAAAACGGCGCGGCTAAATCGCGGGCCAAGGGCGGAGGCAGTTCTCCGGCTGACGCCGGACGCGGGAGCGTCGCGGGCTCCTTCCGTTCGTACGCGTCAGTGAGCCGAGATAGTTGTCTTACAAGCAGAACCTCCGTTACGCTCACGATTAGAAAGGTTAGCGTCATGAAAAGAATTATGACGCCCTCTGCCAGGTGAGCTTCGTTTCTTAGCGCCACTGCCCCGCCTAACATAATACCCAGCCCAATCACGCCCAGAACTGTAATAGCCGTAAGAAAAGCGGCAATCGGTGCCGTATTTGTTGTTTGCCGCTCTCGCAAGCTCGCACCACAGCGATTGCAGAAACTCAACCCGGGCGCCAAAGGTATGCCACAAGTTGCACAGTACATAGCTACTTCCTTCACAAGAAACAGCGATTGCCGCTCAAAAAAGAGAACGGTTCGCCGGGGATTTATGTTCCACTAATTCGGATTTTACCTCGCCACAGTATTCAACCACTGGTTGATTGCCGGACTAAACCAGAAGTAGAGTGCCTGACCCACACCAATAAAGAATCCAATTATTGCGCCAAAGAGCTCTATTGTTTTCAAGTGGTGTGAGGCTACTGATAAGACCAACGCTTCCAGCTTTTCTGTGGGATAATCAGAGACTTTCCTTCTAACCAGGCCACCAATATCAAACTCAGTAATAGCGACTGGCAAACGTTCCCGGGCGGCGCTTGTTATCCGTTCCACGAGGGCTGAACTGGCCCGTTTGACCGCATTTTCCGAAACGTGATCGGCTAGTCGCCCGATCGGCGCCACCAGCAATCGTTCGACTTGCGAACTCATGATCGCGTTTATCGTTCGCGCTGTATCTTCGCGCGACAGAAAGGCGAGCGAAGTCCTGGTTAAGTAAGTCTTCAGACGTGCCACCGACTCCGGGTTGCCGTGTTGAAATACCTCTGCCAGAGTCTGAGGTCGTAGGCCTTCCAAAGCATCGGTTACATATGCCGACACTGACCGAGCAAGTTTCGGGTTTTGCGCCAGCTCTAGCAATTGATCCGCAATCTGATTCTTAATGAGCTCCAACTTTTCATGATCGATCTGTCCTACGATCTGGTTCAGCGGTCGCGCCAGCACATTGTCGACGGTTGTATCCAAGAACGCTTCCGCTTCCTGTTCAAACGCCGGACCGCGCAGATACTCTTCAACACGGCGTGGCAAGGTTTTGTTTACCAGGTCGTCCACTTCGCGATGAATGCGTTCACGCGAGATAAAGATTTTTCTAAGAAGCGATAGTTGCTGGTAATACTCGTCAACTTCTCTCTTGATGAGTCCACCAAGCTGTTTGCGTGTGTTTGGGCTGGCAGCGATATCGGCGAGGTGATGGACAACAGGTGGCACCTGTTGGTCGATGCGTTCTTTGATAAAGACGACGGTTTCCGGGGTGAAGGCTTCGGCTAGCGAGGCATCGCTATGGGCCAGCTCATCCAGGCGTCCGGACACGAACTCTCTTACTTTCCGTTCAAAGCCCTCCTCATTAACCAACTGTTGGTAGCGTTCTTCCACGAACCGTAGAATCCCTTCAAAGGCTTGCTCGCTAAGCGTGTCATCCACTCTGCGAGCCAAAAACGCATCTACTTGTCGATCAACGAATCGCGAGATTACTTCGGCAGCCTCCTCGCTCCTCAGCATCGCCTCAATATATTTTGCGAGTCGGAGTTGAAGCGCCGAAATCGTGTCGAGGATCGGAGCGCGGGCTTGGGCCGGCAAGGCATCAATCAATGACGGATAGACGGTGCTCAGAAGATCCGTTGTGTAAGCATCTACAAATTCTTCCACCTTGCGCTGAAAGAAACTGGTTTCGAATAAGGCATCGAACACTGTCTCCTGCGAAACCAGTTCGTTACCAACTGCGTTGCCGATCGATTTGGCAAGTCGCTCGCGATGTCGCGGAATCATTCCCTGGGGCCAGACCGTGAGGCCGAAAAGCTTCAGCGGCTTGTACGGGTGAAAGAGCATCCAGATCGCCAGCCAGGCAGCGCCGTAGCCGTGCAGAGTGGCGATCACGACGATGGCAACCCAGATTAGTAGTTTAAAGGTGAAGGGATCGATGGGCTTAACCTCACTGCGGTGTGGTCACCCTCAGCAATGTGGAGGCCAAGAGCAAAAGGGCTAAAAGCTTTAAGCACGCGGGAAAACAAAGCTACTTTGCCGGCGACACTTCCACAGCAAATCCTCGATTTATCCAGGCGCTTGTTCCACCTGTCACATTCAGGAGGTCACTGAAACCGTTTCGCTCGAGAATGCTGGACGCGGCGCTCGAACGATAACCGCCAGCGCAAATTACCGCCGTGGGCTTGGCCGTATCCAATCCCAAACTGGATACGCGTTCGCTGAGAATTGATAGTGGTGCAGTCACGGCTCGTGGCACATGGCCACCTTGATACTCCGGTGGACGACGCACATCTATGACTTGCAATTGAGTCTCCGTCTCCAGCAAACGATTCAGATCGTCCACTGTGATCTGCGGCACCGTTCCGGTATCCAGCCCAGCCTCATGCCAGGAAAGCATTCCGCCGTCCAGATATCCGGCCACGCTCTCAATGCCAACCCTGGCGAGGCGAGTCACCGCTTCGTCTACCTGCCGCTCAGATTCGGCCACGATGACGATAGGCGTTTTAAGCGAAATCAGCGATCCTGCCCACATGGCAAATTGGCCGTTAAGGCCAATATTAATCGCACCGGGCACGTGGCCGGCCCCAAAATCCGCTGCCTGCCGTACGTCCAGGATTATATGGTCTTGTTGGGCGAGTTTCGTCACTTCATTCGGCGATAATCTAGCTGGACGGAGGAGATCGTGAAGGGCCGGGGCGCCGGTTCGGTTTATCTCAGCATCCTTCGAAAAATAGACTGGGGCTTCGGGAAGGTCTGCAGTCATCATTCGGACGAATTCATCCTTCGACATGGGCTTGAGAGCGTAGTTAACTCTCTTCTGCTCGCCAATAGTTGAAGACGTTTCCTTCGACATATTGCGACCGCACATGGAACCTGCTCCGTGTGCCGGATACAGTTCAGTTTCATCCGGCAATTGCAACAGTTTCTTGTGGAGAGTGTCGTACATCATCTCGGCCATCAGTTGGGGAGTGAAACCCTTGGCGCCTGCGAGGTCGGGCCGGCCTACATCGCCAATGAAAAGTGTGTCACCTGATAAGAGCTTCTGCGGTTGTTGACTTTTTTCTGTATCGCTCACCAGGACGCAGATACTTTCCGGAGTATGGCCCGGTGTTTCCAAAATCCGTAAAGTCACTTTCCCGATCTTGATTTCATCGCCTTCCCTGACCGGGCGATGTGGAAACGCTACATCTGCCTTTTCACCAAAGACAATCTCTGCGCCAGTGCGCTCCGCTAATTCTCGGTGTCCACTGACAAAATCAGCATGCAGGTGCGTCTCAATCACGTATTTGATCTTTAGCTGTTGCGCTTCGGCTTCCGTAAGATATTGCTCGACATCCCGTTGCGGATCTACAACCGCCGCCTCGCCCTCCGAACCAAGCAAATAGGAGGCATGCGCGAGACAGCCCAGATAGAACTGTTTGAAATACATAAATTTCTCCTTACTGCGCGGAGTCGACAGGCAACGCGTAAAACTCTCTTGCTGGTTTCAAGGGCCGTAGCATCCAGTAAGGACGCCGGGTCCCATCGGGCGAATACCGGCTCGCAGGACGCGTCATCGCGAGCCACTTCCTGTAAACAGCGCGTGATTTCTCGGTATCAACCGAGATGTCGCCATAATCGTCCCCTGGTCTAGCTTTCTTCACCCGGACCACCTGATGCCAGCAATGCATTCCTGAAATTGGATCGGGGTGGACCGGGAACGTCAGGTTCTGATGCACCCCAACATCATTCCACCAGATCCTGAGGGTATCTGGATCATCTGACGCGAATGGCTCGACACCCTTCTCACGCTTCAATCCCCATATACTACCCTGATGCTCGAGCTTCACCGTAGCCATCAACTGCTTCTGACCTTGTTCAGCCAGTTTCCAACGTCCCATATGATGGCTGCAAGCTACAATGCCCGGACGAATACCTTCCGTAACCCAGGCGCGGACCACGAAGTATCCAATCTCGGTCTCCACCCGCACGAGGTCGCCGGTACGTACATCAAGCTTCCGGGCGTGGTCCGTATGAAGCCATAGAGGATTAGTATGTGCAATTTCGTTTAGCCACTTCGCATTCGCACTACGTGTGTGGATCTGCACCGGAAGACGGAAGGTTGAAATCAAAATTGTCTCATCCGGTTTCAGGCTGTCCTTGTGGACATGGCTTTTGGCGTATGTGGGAATGGCAAGTTCGGGCCAACCCCAATTTGCGAGGGTCGACGAGTAGAACTCAAGGCGACCGCTGGGTGTAGGGAAACCACGGAGAATCTTTCCGTCAATCCTGACTCCAACAAACCGCCGGCCGTCTGCGTCCCCGTCCGGAGTGGGTAGGGGCACTATATTCGCTGCCGCAGGTTTCGGAGCTCGCGAAAATACACGGCCAAAAAGATCTTCGTTTAGATCCTCGAGCTCGTCAGCAGGAACGGGTTCTTCATAGATGGCGCCCACTTTTTTCTTCACTTCAAAAGCGCCATAGCGCCGCATAAATTCCAGCGGCTTCAGGTTTTCAGCGGCCGCCTTCTCGTTGAGTCCGGGAACAGAGTTTTCAAAAATCCAGGCATAGTATTCATCAACAGTTAGGCCTGAGCCTGGAACCTTTTTGGATTCAACAAACTGACGTATTCCCAGGCCGCCGTCTGGATCGATGCGCCAGGTCAGCTCAAGCCAGAATTCATTTTCCTCCCAAACTTCACCAGGGTTGACTTCGCGTGAATCGCGCACCTGTTCACCAAATCGTTGTCGCGCAGCTTTCAACACCGGCTGCCGAAAACCCAACCATTGCGAATCGTGCGTTTCATACGAATGAAGGTCGTGGCGTTCAGGCCCGAGTCCCATAGGCAGGATATAATCCGCAAAATATGAAGTTTCGTTCCAAACGGGAGTGAGAGCAACATGGCAGCCGATCAACTGCTCATCCGTTAGTACTTCGATCCAGGAGAAGCCATCTGGATTGGTCCAGACCGGATTGTAGACACGTGTGAAATAGACTTCGAGGCGGCCGCGTCCATCCTTCAACAGATGCGGCAGTAGAAACGACATCTCGTGCATCGAGAGCGGGTATTCAGCCGGCCAGGTGGTTTCGTTCCACATCTTTGGGTGCGGCGGCACGTGGATAGGCCTTGGCACAAACTTGTTCCACGCATTTGGAAAGACACCACCCTCCGTCGCCACAGCTCCCAACAAAGCATTGAGCATGAACAGCGCCCGCGCCACGGTCCAACCATTGCTGACGCCGGATGCGGCACTGCGCCAGTTGTGACTGGAGAAGCGTGTGCCCGCTGTCGCCACCAGCCTGGCGATCTCCTCAATCACTCGCGCGTCCACGCCCGATTCTTGCGCGGCAAACTCGAAGGAGTAATCGCCGTAAGTCTCTTTCAGCGCCCGTTCAAAATTCTCGAAGGCTGGTGATACATCAGGGTGTTCGACCCTAAGGCATTCTTCCCAATTCCACCAACGCCTGACAAAGTCGCGATTATAGAGATCGTTCTGAATCAAATAGTTGGCGACGGCTAAAAGGATAGCGGTTTCTGAGCCGGGATGAGGTGCGATCCAATAGTCGGCGTGAGTGGCTGTATGGGAAAGCCGAGTATCGAAGACGATCAATTTCGCGCCGGACGCTTTAGCGTCAATCACCCGCTGCGCGTGGGGGTTGAAGTAATGACCCGATTCGAGATGGGCGCTGATGAGCAGGATGACTTTCGCGTTTGCATGGTCGGGGCTGGGGCGGTCCAACCCCATCCACAGTTGATAACCTTCGCGGCTGCCTGAGGAGCAGATGTTTGTGTGCGAGTTGTGACCATCGACGCCCCAGGCAGCTAAGATGCGTTCAGTAAACCCATCTTCGCCGGGCCGCCCCACGTGATACATGATTTCGTTGCGCCTGCCCTCTACAATTGCTTTGCGCAGGCGCCCGGCGATGTCATCCAGCGCCTCGTCCCACGTGACTCGCTCCCATTCACCTTGACCACGTTTCCCCTTCCTTTTCAGTGGATAGAGAATTCGATCGGGGTCGTTTATCTGATTGATTGTGGCAGGCCCTTTCGCGCAGTTCCGGCCGCGAGAGCCCGGATGTTCGGGGTTGCCTTCAAACTTCTGCACCTCGAGCGTGACCTTGTCGATGTAGGCAAGTAAGCCGCAAGCCGACTCGCAGTTGAAGCAAGTAGTAGGGACCAGTGTGTAGTAGCGCTCTTTACGCTCGGGCCAGGCACGTGAATCGAGCTCGGTCCAGTCGTCCCAGCGTTCTTTTGGAGGAAAGGCCGCCAGGTGACTGCGGCTGGGGCCAGGATAGAACGTTCCGCCTTCTTCAATTTTTACTCGCTCGGCGCCGTCCGGCTTCACTTCGTTTATTTCCTTTTCAATTCAGCTGGTTAGGAGTCAATTCGTCGAGCAACTAGTTTCGTGTCTCGCAATAAAATTTCTTAATTAGGTTATTAGGCCAGTTCATTCTTTCCATTTTTAGTGTGTTTTAGTGGATCACCTTCCGTTAGCAAAGGGTCGATCCACGAAATCACATGATCGCAGAAAAACAAAATTCTAGAGGTTTGTTACACGAAACCGCACGAAGACAGCAGTCGCGAGTTGCCGCACTCCAGACTCCAGACTCTAGACTCCAAACTCAAAACCCTCTAAGCCAACGGCACTGACTGCCCTGCCTGCACATAGGCATTCTCATGTAGCATCAGGCCAATTAAGGCCATCGGGGCAGCACCAATTCCGAAGGAGATACCAACAACTCCAAATAACGCCAACCACGGAATTAACCCGCCGAGACTGGATAGCAACATCCCAATCCAAAAATCGCTGCGGTACCTCCCACGCAACATTTCCCAAACTGCCAACCGTGCATGCGCAGTGGGATGTGCCAGCGATACCTCGCCCCAGACCATCAAAAGATGCACCAGGCTTGTTACCGCCAGTATCCACAGCAAGGGCGTGATGACATCTGCTCCAAGATCCGCAGTGGGTCGATATCTCGAAGCTATAGGCAACAACATAGCTGAGCCCAGCACTAATGCCTGACACAACAGATGTGGCGGCAACAACGGGTTCTGCCACATATCGCGCGCCTTGGCCTGCGCGAAAAGATACGCTGTATAGATTGCTGTTAACCCTGAAAGCGGCAACCCCAGAATGATCAGCTGACGCGGCAACGAATCCGCGCCCAACCAACTCCCCCAAAAGTGAATTAAAAGCAGAAGCGAGTAAGCAGCAATAATAAATCCGCCTCTAACTAGCCAGCTTCTCCACTGTGGTTTTGTAAAAATCAGATAAAATCTCTTCGGATGTTCGAGGTCCCAGATCAACAACCCTCCGGTGATGGCGAGAAATATTCCTGAAATAACAGGTGTAACCCACAGCCAAAGCGGCTCATCTGCCGGGAGAAAGCCAAACACGACCAGTAAAGCAGCGACTAGGTACAATCCTGCCGCGATTCCTTTTGTCCAGGTGTAGATGCTCACTTTCCAGTCCCAGGGAATTGCGTGCGCCACGTCATAGGAAAGCAAAGCAGCAGCGGAGCTGTTGTTGAAGTTTGGGTTTCCTGAAACCACCTGAGTGGAGTTGTACTGTTGTTCGCTCCACATCAAAAGCCCACCCTCCGGTCGCCGCGCGGCTAACGGATCAAGGGTGGCTTGATGAGCCCCTTTGTAAAAAAGTTTAGGCAAGGTCTCCTTCTCGGGCCTGCGCACCGCAACCGGTTCCCGATTGATTATCTGCGTTACATAGCTCCGAGGATCATTTAGGTCGCCAACGAGTATTGCCTGGGTCGGACACACTACTACGCAGGCCGGTTCGAGTCCGACATCAATCCTGTGCGCACAAAAATTGCACTTCTCAGCTGAATGGTCCTCGGGGTTGATGAAGATAGCATCGTAAGGGCAGGCAGCCATGCAAGCCTTGCATCCAATGCAGATCGACTTATTGAAATCGACTATTCCATCCGCACGCTTGAACATTGCCGTCGTGGGACAGGCAGTCACACAAGGGGCAAACTCGCACTGATTGCACCGAGTAACCTGATGGGCCCGACGCACCTGAGGAAAGACGCCCACCTCGACGTGTTTTACGTAGGTCCGCGTAACCGAAAGCGGAACAAGATTTTCCGACTTGCAGGCCGTAGTGCAAGCATGGCAACCGATGCAGCGGGTGTGATCGATCACCTTGGCCCATTTCACGTTACTCGTCTCGGGCTCAAGCACGAAAAGTCCTCATCTCCGGCTGTTTGGGTGAACTCAGACTATATCACGCGCGCCGAAAAACAGAAGAATTCTTCTTCGAACTGCCCAGTATTAAAACTATAGTGAATGTTGGGGACTGTACTGACCGTCGTTGTGGCTCCAGAGTTTTGAATGAACGGGATTGGGCACGACTTCCTGTATCCACCCTAGGTTCTGAGCTTTACGATACCAAGCTCAGGATGGTAGAAAATAAGAAGAGGTTCGGAAGAGGTAATTATGACTAAGTTTACTCAAGTCGCGCTTGCAGCCATTCTCCTTACTTTGTCGCTGATAGTTTCTGCAGCCGGAACGACGGCGACGTCGCAACAGGAGGGGGGAGATGGTGTGCGTCGAATCACCCCTGCGGAATTACGGACCGCACTCAAGAAGGGCAAGGCGGTCATAGTCGATGTGCGAGGGTTGGGGGCGTACCAGGTCAGTCACATAAAGGGCGCGCTGACGATTCCGGTAACCGAAATGGCCGCGCGGTACAGCGAGTTACCCAAAAACAAATTGATTGCCACCTACTGTTCTTGACCTGCCGAGCACTCGAGCGCCCGGGCGGCGCAAATACTCAATGAAAAGGGGATCAAGGATGTCGCGGCAGTCCTCGGCGGCTACGACGCGATGGTAAAGGCGGGATTTCCAACCAAGTCGGGAAATTAGTTAATTTACCGCAGTTTGACAAAACTGGTGCGGACGTTAGAAATTAGCAAGCGTACTTATTAGGTGTACTGGAGGTTCGTTGATGCGGCTTCTTCCCTATTTCGCGATTTTCAGCCTCCTGGTGGCTGCCTTGACTGCTTGCCAGTCGGCTCAGGAAAACAGTGCCCAGTCAAATGTAACTAAGGCGACACCGGCGACGAGTGGTTATCCTGACGGCGCGCGCCGCATCACACCCACCGAGTTGAGAGATCTCCTGGCGAAGAATCAGGCTGTGGTCGTTGATGTGCGCAATGAAGGTTCTTACTATGCGGGGCACATCCCGGGAGCAAAACTGATTCCAAACACTGCTATTCTGAGCCACCTCCAGGAACTACCACGTAACAAGTTGATAGTCACGTACTGCTCTTGACCAGCCGAGCATACGTCCGCCGGTGCGGTGGTCAACCTCAAAACAAACGGAATTGAAAACGCGGCTGCGCTACTGGGCGGCTTTGATGCATGGAAGGCTGCGGGCTTTCCAGTAGAAACTGGCGAATAGCCCGAAAGGTTTGGGCCGCGTACCTGCGATTTCAATAGCAAGGCCCCCGGCGTCTTTGCCAGATTAGGGCCGCAGCAAAGGCTGAAGCCGTATGCACTGCTCCAATTGCGGCTCTTACATCCCCCCCGGCGTGCGCTTTTGCTCGGGATGCGGTTCGGCGGCCACAGATCCGGAGATGACTCGGCTGGCTCGAACTGGAAGTGGTGTACCCGTAGCTCAAGAATCTGACGCAGTCGAACGGACAATCTTCTCCGTGCGTCCCACCTTGATTTTTGTCAAATTGGGCTATGCAATGGCTGTCCTGGGCGCCGTTGCGCTTGTGTTTCTGCTCGCGCTCATTGATGTGCCGGCATATGTATCGATCCCTCTCGCTCTTGCTTTGCTGCTTATTCCTGCCTACTACCACCTCAGGCGAAACATGATTCGCTATAAACTCACGGATGCCAAAATCGAGATCGATACCGGTTTGATCGCCCGCACCACCCGCAACATTCCGCTCAGCAAGGTTCAGGACGTTACGGTGTCGACCACCATTCCCCAGCGGATTCTGGGTTTCGGCGACGTCATTGTCGATAATGCCAGCGAGCTCGGTGGTTCCACCATTCTGCATAACATCAACAAGCCTCGATACTACGCCGATCTGCTTTTGCGCGAACTCCGGCGGTGGCAGTAGACTGATTCCGACGCCAACGCGGCACCGTTCAGGGAACATCCAATGAACTTGGGGTTCTAAAAATAACCTGTGCGGGGTGGAAGTGTGATTAATCGAGGTGAAGACTTGCAGGATCTGGTAATACGCAGATTTGCGTCAATCTTGTTACTGGTTGTGGCGGTCGCTCCCGCTGGGCTGGCCCAATCCGTCGCGCCCGAGCTCGCTAAAACACTTCCCCGCCATCTGAATGGGTACCGGCAATTCAGCTCCCTCAGACCGCTTTCGACCGTCGCTCAAGACATACCGCGGCAATCAGCCCTCACTGGCGTGGAAGCGGATTTCGTTTCATTGTCGGGTAGGAGGTTCACTGTTGAGCTTATCCGAGCTCATAACGAGGCCGAAGCGTACGGGCTTTTCACATTCTTCCTGCGCAAGCTTCGACAAGGGCAAGGAGAGGAACAAATTACTGTAGGTGATGTCGGTACAGCCTCGGCAATTTCTCCTCGCCAGCTAGTTCTATTTAAGGGTCGGAGTTTTCTAAGAATCACACAGTTGGGTTTGAGATCCCAAGAACCGGGGGAGCTCGTTGCGCTTGCACGGCTGGTGGCTAATCCTTTGGATCCGGGCGATGGGGACATTCCCGTTCTGGTAAAGCACTTGCCCGACTGGCAAACAAAGGAAGGGCATTCACTGTATGTGACTGATTTTGGCGAGCTCTTAAATGCCACCGGCAATCAGCAGGTCTTTCAGGTCCTTGCGTTTGAAGGCGGAGCGCAAGCGGTTATCGCTCCGTATGAGACTTCGCAACTTGTGGTCATTGAATTCTCTACCCCACAGTTGGCGGGTGACAACGACCGCCTGGTCAGCACGAAATTGAAGGAACTCTGGCAGACAGGACAGCCAGCACCTACAGCCTACCGGCGCGTGGGAAACTATCTAGTGTTTGTCCTTAATGCTGAGAGCGTACAGGCAGCCAATCAGCTAATCGACCAGGTCAAATATGAGCAGGTCGTGCAGTGGCTCGGTGAAAATCCGTACCTGCTTCTGGACGCACAAAGACAGTATACCGAGACCACGCTGGGAGTTTTCGTAGCTGTCGTGAAAGCCTCAGCACTGGCCCTACTCATCTGCCTGGGCGTTGGGGGGCTTTTTGGCGGTATTCTCTTCACGCGACGACGTGCCCGGCAAAAGACTGACGAGGCCTTTTCCGATGCGGGAGGAATGCTTCGTCTAAACCTCGATGAGATGACACCCCAAACCGATCCATCAAGGCTACTTGGCAGGGGAAATTGAGGCCTTTCAGAGACTAAGTTGCTACCGTAAACGAGCCTTAATGCAAAAAGGTGCGAGCTGCTGATCTTCCTGGGAGGCTCCCCCAAGCCCCGTCAGGACGACGATCAGCAACTCGCAACTATCGCTCTTCAACTACGCACAAGTAATAACCCCGTTCCCCCGAAAGAGTCACCACCTGCCTAAAATTCCATGAGAGGTTGCCTCCCCCAAAGCTTCCACTCACCGCAGTTTCCGAGCCTGACCCGATTTACCCTTATCCTACCCTTCTTGTTCGAGATTCCCCTTGGCAATGACCGTGCCAGCGGGGTGCGCCTCCCAAGTCGCCTTGTTAGAGGACCAATATCCAAGAAAAACCCACGGCAGCGATTTTCAAACGTAAAATTTCGATGTGAACACGTACACGTTCCGTACATTGGCAGCTGTACGGTCGAACGATAATCGCTCGCTCAAAACCGTTGGACCAGCATTGGAGGTTTAGCCCCGTGGTGGGCGGGAGTTATGGCAAGGCAGCGAGAGCTCAATAACCTAAGGCCCATCAATTCATGATGGGGGAAACAGTGCTCGGGAGGGCTCGTAGGGGCGTCCATAGAATTCCTTATAAAACCAACCCAAAACCCGCGCCTCGGCCGTACAAAGCGCCTCAATCCAGCAATTCAGAAGAAATTCATGACGCTCTTCTGCAATAGGGATCTTTTCCGCCTCCTTGATGACGGACGTCGCCTCTCCCAGATCCAATTGGTTACTCTCGGACGCTGCCTCGTTCGCCCGCGAAGATTCTTCGAGGGCGTTTAGCAGTTGGCTGATCCAGGAGTGTAGGTCCGCTTCGGTGGAATTCTCAGCCAGCGCTTGGACGATGCCGATTGCCAATCGATCTTCAGCAGCGTTGAAGATGAAGACCTCCTCACCTGCTGATTGACTGAATTTCTGCTTCCATTGAAACACTTCTTCCACACGCGGATGCCTTATGATTGCGACCCGCTCGTCATAGTCGAGAAACCACTGGACGACGTCGGGGACGCAATCGACGTCAATTCTTCCCTCAGCGTCTCGGAGCGTCGGAGGCGATTGACGTGAATGACTATTTGGTTGCGCGGCTGACATCGTTGAAACCGATATTACTCAACTGAAAATGGGGACGGACAGCTCCGACAACGTCTCCGCGCCGGTTCAATACTCCGAATGATGCATAACGAGAGAGTGCCTTGAGAGACTCGTCACGCAATACACCCAACTGGCGCAACGCCTCTATTACGACCGTCGGTCTGGCGCGATGATCATCGCCGTCCTCGATTTTGAGCGCCAGTCCAAGGCCACGCGGCCACTGCTCGCAGGGCAGCACAGCCGCTGTGTAAACACCTTCGGCGCCTACCTTTGATATCAAACGGCCGCTCGCAGCCAGCATCATTTCAGTGTCTAGCCGCTCAGCGGTGCCGCCGATCAATTCCGGATAGCTCGTCATAGCCGACACAATTCGGCGGCACGCATTTCCAATGTCCGGCCCAAACTCTTCAGGGGGAGCAATTAAACGTGCGTACATTATTGCCATCGCCCTGATGCTTATGCCAAAAACCGGTACGCCGCACCCGTCTACCCCGACCTCCGTCTGCTCTGCGGGTACTCCAGAGAATTGCGCGATGATCCTTGCGATGGCCAACTGCACCGCGTGGTCCGGCTGGTCGTAACTATCTGGCGGCGAACCGAGGTACAGGGCTAACGCCAGCATGCCGGCATGCTTGCCGGAGCAGTTGTTTTGCAGCACATTTGGCCTTTCGCCATTCTCCCGCAACTTGCGCGTCACTTCCGCGCTGAAAGGTTCATGCGCACCGCATTTCAGAGCCGACGATGACAATCCTATCTTCTCGAGGATGGAAACCACAATGGCGGTATGGATCGGTTCGCCACTGTGCGAGGCACAGGCAAGAGCCATCTCCTTCGCAGTAAAACCGAAGTGGTCTGCGGCCCCCGAAACTATTAATGGCAGAGCTTGATGAGGTTTTGCCGAGGATCGCAGGTAGGTAACAGTATCAGGACTGCCAAGTTCGGCGACTGTCCTGCCATCGGGCTCTACGACGACGATGTGCCCGCGGTGCCGCGACTCAGTAATCCGACCTCTCGTGACCTCAACTAGCGGTTCAGCGGGCAGAACCTGTTGCTGCACGTCATTCGGTGCGATTGGCAAGAAGCTGCCACCTCAGTCCTGACTATTGTTAGCAGAATCTTAACATGTAATCCGAACTTGCATTAGTGTCGGTCCGGGCAATAGAAAAGGACAAAAAAGGCAGGAGGACTGATCCTCCTGCCTTTGATCTCTAAATCGATTGCTCCAGGTCTAGGTTCTGACTCGCTTCATTCGGGGAGCCCGCCGCGGACCGTAACAGAGAACGGTCAACTTCACAGTTCGACGGCCAAATCGGCGCGCTTCCCGGGTACTTGGCGTCCAGATGTCAATCCTGCGGCCACGTACTGCGCCACCGGTATCGGCCACCAGATACTCACCTGTATAGGCCGCGGCCTCGAGGCGCACGCGCGAACCCAATGGCAGCACCGAAGGATCTGCGGCAATAACTCCTCGACTGGTGTACTTACCGCTGGCCGTACGCCCTCTCAGACTGTAGGCGGTTGCCACGTAGCGGCTTGCTGGCGCCAAGCTGGATTTCGGAACGTCTGCCGGGTTTGACCCAGCCTTGGTCGAGGAAGAGCCCGAGGCACCAGACTTCAAATCGGCAACCGGCGAAACGCAAATTGCCACTGATCCGCTTTCCTGCGGTGGAGCCGGTGGTTGCAGCGGCGGCGACGGCTCCGCCGGCTGATCCGGTTGCGATAGCTGCTGCCCTTCTTGCGGCGGCTGGGGCGGTCGACTTGGCTGAGCTGGCTGTGGCGGTTGCGGCTGTTGCGCGGGCGCCGCGGGTTGAGGCTGTTGTGCCGGAGATGCTGGCGAGGGCGGTTGGGCCTCGGATTGCGGTTGTTGAGCTACAGAAAGTAGAGTCTCTGCTATTGACGGTCTCGCCGATAATAAGAAAGAGCTGGAAAGAAGCGCCACGGCGATGAATGCGCTTCCACTAAACATAGATTTCATTCTGGTCGGGTCTCCTGTCCGAAGTTTATTGCCTGCTTCTTCAGCGTTCTGCGCGAGTCCTTTCTTTCCCAAGACTCGACCTCCGATCCATAGGAGTCGTCGCGACGTCGACCGGAGTTGGGGGCTTGCATCCTTGATGCACCCGCTGAAAAAGAACTCAAAAGCAATGATCGAAAAAACAAAAACAAGCGAGCATAAACTCGCTTGTTCTTCAAAACCCTAGCACAGAGCCCGGCGGCGGCAAAGGTTATGGTTCCCGATTAGCCCCGTGAATGCAAGCTAAGTGCCTGCATTTGTTGGTCTTGCCGAATTGTTATATTTTCGAAACAAACAGAAGCGGCTTTGAATTTTGGCCTCCTGGCACTAAAGTGCGAGGAAGTTTTCCAGTACCTGCCGGCCAGCGGGATGCTCGTCATTGAAAAGCTCCGGATGGAACTGTACACCCATCACCGGACGACTCGAGTGCTCCATCGCTTGAACGGCACACGTCTCATTCCAGGCTGTTCGGCGGAATCCCACGGGCAACTCTTTGACTTCGTCGAAATGTGAATGCCATACCGTAAATCGATTGGGCAGGTTCCGGAAAATTCCCGCGCCGTCGGTTTCTACTGGTAAGTATCCACGCTCCCGGCGCGCGCCCTCGTACCCCTCGCCTGGTTCAAGCCTTTCCATCAGATCGATCCTGGCACCATAAGCAAGTGCAATCTGCTGGTGGCCACCACAGACTCCCAGAATTGGCAGTGTCTTCGCCGTCTTTATGACCTCCAGCACTCCGGAGAGCGAGCGTGGGGAGTATTGAGCCCAGGGATGACTCTGCCCGCTCAGCACAATATGGGAAGGGTTCAGCTCCGCCAGTCTTTGCATGGAAACTACATGAAAGGGCTCGACCAGGACGTCGAGATCCGCGTTCATTCGCAAGAGCGCCGCGTGCAGTTCGCGAGGACTGGCACCCTGTCCATCTATGGTGTTATCAACCAGGTAAATCATCAGTTTAGACAGTAAAGATTGCCATTAAATGCTCCGATGTAGACCCGTCCGTTAAGGATTGCCGGCGTGGCATTAATGTTTTCCCCAATCTTTAACTCCCAAATGCGCTCACCATTCTGCTCGGAAAGCATGTACATCCAGCCTGCCTTGTCACCGAATACCACCCGACCGTCAACCACTGGTGCGGTGCCCCAGATTGGCCCGCGGACGAGATGCTTCCAGACAATCTCGCCCTTATCAGCTGTCAAGCAGTACATATAACCATTATTAGAGCCAATAAAGACCCGATCGTTCTTTAGCACGGGGCTGGCCCAAAAACCGCTGCGTTCCTTATAGTATCGGCTCAGACCCCCCTCGGCCTTGAATCTCCACACCAGTTCACCGTTCTCCTGACGAAAGCAGTAGACATACCCGTCCTCGGCGGCTGTGTAGACCAGCCCATTTGCCACTGCCGGCGTGGAGTCAGAGTCGGCGCCTATCTCGGCCCTCCAGACCACAGAGCCATCACTCATTTGCAGGCAGTAAAGGTAACCCTGTTCCGTTCCGATATATATCCGGTCATCAATCACCGAAAAGCTTCCTTCCATCGATCCGAGCCGCGGCGTCTTATAGACTATTGAGCCGTCGTCGAGTCGCAGACAATAGAAATAGCCATCCTCGCCGCCGAAATAGACCCGACCATCAATTACGGTCGCCGAACAATCGACCTCAAAGTCCGTTTTGTACTTCCACAAAAGTCCGCCATTCTTGGAATTCAGGCAATAAACATAGTGATCCAAACCGCTTGCTATGACCCGATCACCGGCGAGTGTGGGAGTCGCTTTCAGGCTATCTTCAGTCTTGAAGCGCCAGATAATCGTTCCATCACGCGCGTCGAGACAGTAGAGATAGCTGTCGGCTGAGCCAAAATAGACGCGGTTTGCCGCTATGGACGGTTGACCGGGCCAACTCGAGCCGCCCCACGGATCCTTATGTAAGCGGCCGGCCGTCATCCCCGTTTCGAACGTCCAAACAACCCGCAGCGGGTCCCTTGGCCAGGGGCCGTTTCCGTAAAAATTTCGCCCTGGGTTACCCAGCCATTCCGGAATAGCAACGGGCACTTTGGCAGTTTCTCGGAGTTTGGGCTCAGCCTCCGTCTTCTTTACTCCTCCAGCACAACCCGCATACAGCAGAAACGCGAACCCCAAGGCAAACAGGCTAGATAGCCTGAGAGCGGTCATGCCAAATTTTGCACAACTTAAGTCGGGGCTGGGAGAGTTCATGGCGAGCCTTGCGGACTCGAAGAAGAATTCAAGTCCGGCGATGCATGGGTCGGTAATACGCGACACTTGGCGTCTCTGAGCCTCAGGCTCGAGCCAGGGGCTTGGAGAGCCAGTCGCCAGAATAAATTACTTCAGCCGTGCCTGTGATCACAACCTCCGAGTCGGTGCGCCACTGGATTCTCGCTTCGCCACCCGGCATCAAAGCGTTCACTGTGCGATCCGTTTGGCCTTTAATCATCGCGCCGATGGCCGCCGCGCAGGAACAAGTTCCCGAGGCTGTCGTTTCTCCAACCCCCCGTTCCCAAATGCGCAGCTCAATGGTCTGCCTGTCTTGGACACGAACAAACGTCACATTCGTACGTTCCGGAAAGGCTTTGTGAATCTCAATTGCCTTCCCAATACGACGCCAGTCAAGTGCTTCGAAGTCTTCAACAAAAATGCAGCAGTTTGGATTGCCCATCTGCAGCGCCGTAATCAGAAATGTGTCGCCTTCAACTTGAAGCGGGTAGTCAACAACTTTCTCCAGCGGTGGCTCCGCGGTCATTGGAATTGAAGCGCTGTCAAATTTTGGCTGGCCAAGTTCGGAATCAAACAGATACCTCCCCGCCTCTGGGGCGGCTTCTCGAAGTATGTATCTCTTGATTCCTGTTCGAGTTTTCAGGCGGAGTTCAGGTTTGCTCCAAATCCCTTTGTGGTGGACATAAGCAGCAGCGCAACGCGTGCCATTTCCCGACAAGCCCGCTTCACTGCCATCGGGATTGAAAATGCGCACGCGGAAATCTGCGCTGTCATCGTTCAGACGTTCTAGCAGCGCTATTCCGTCAGCGCCCGCGCCGTAATGTCTATTGCAGATCCGGCGGGCGAATTCGGCCGGCTCCCAGAGTCGAAGTTCATTGGCTTCAATGACGATATAGTCGTTGCCGAAGCCGTGAAACTTGAGGAACCGCGGCGGCATGCCTTTTACTGTGCCGCCTGAGCAAACAGTCTCTTGAATCGTGTAGTTAATGCCGGTTCGATATTGAGCAGTCGCTCATAGATCGTCAATTGCCCACGGTGATACATCTCATGACTCACGGCAAAGCTCAGAAATTCGAGCTTCGACATAGTTGCGCCGTCAAACCGTTTCATCGACTCATCTAATCCCTCGGCGTGTGAACGTATCGTTGCTTCGGCCAATTCCATGCTGCTGCGAAGTAGTTCAAGCAAACCATTTTTGTCCTGGATCGATCTGACCTCGGGCGCGTACTCCTTAATATGCTCGGCAAACGACTGGCGCATCAGATTGGTGTCCGGGCGGCAGGCTTCTCCTACGAGCATCTTCTGCGATTCAACAACGTGCTGCAACAACTCTGCAATGCTGCGAGTGTCTTTTGTTGCGCGAAACGTAAACTCTTCCGGGGGAACCTGTGTGGCTTCCTCAACTAAACCGCCACGGGTTTCTTTCCACGTCTTGATGAGATGTTCAACTGACATAGTTTCTCCTCACTCACTCTTGGGATTTCGATCGAGAAGCGGATGCAAGCGACAAATATAATCACGCCTTTTAATTAAGAGCGTCCAGCAAATGAAGCGAGCAGAACAACGATGGGATCGATGCAAACAGGTCTTGGTTCAACATCCGCAGGAAAATTGTTGACCATAATTGAAAAGACCAGGTTTTCACCTGCTGCGGTAGTCAAGTAGCCGGAAAGACTTGCCGCCGAACTCAGTGAGCCTGTTTTGGCGCGAACATTGCTTTCGGCGGCGGTCCCCCTAAAACGGTTGCGCAAAGTGCCATCCACACCTGCAATTGGCAGGGCCTCACGGAAGGCGTTTGCCTGTGGCCGCCGGATCATGTAGGTGAGCAGCGCGAGCGTTGCGTCGGCCGTCACCATGTCGTTCCGAGACAATCCCGAACCGTCAGTCAACACGAGCGCTTCGGGATTGATTCCGGCCTCCTTGAGAAATGCCTTCACAACCTCTATCCCGGCATTCTCACTGGAATTCCCAGGGATTGACGATACAGGCGGCGAGATCACCTTGCCCAAAGTACGCAGGATGAGTTCGGTGTAAAGATTCTGACTGACTTTCATAGTTTCCGCTGCAATCAGGCTGAGCGGCGGAGACTGCATGGTCGCAATCTCGACTAAAGCCGGCTTTGCGGAACTGGACGAGCCATTGCCGTCGATGGTGAAACTTGCACCCGCGGTGTTTAGCAGTGTGTGATTGACGGGCCCGGTGGTTCGCGATTTTCCCGTGACGATAACGCCTTTTTGGGCCAACGACGCCCGCAGCAGGTAAACGAACAACAGAGCGGGATGCGAGATGCCCACTGCCGCAGAATAGCCACTGTCATCCAGGGCAATGCTCCCGCTAATATTGAGTACATTCTCCCCTAACCCGCGATGTATTGTGAGATCCCTCCTGCTTCCTTTGGGCGCCGTTGTCACGCGGTTGGTGATCGTCAAAAGTGGATCTGGTGGTCCAGTGGTGATTGTGGCAGGAGACCCCACGTCCAAGCCTGGCTTCACAAAGAGATCAAGGGCATTGTCATTCACCGTAAGCGCACTCACTTCTGCGCCATACCACCACTGCAGATCTTCCCATTCCCACCCGGACCCATACTGTGGACCGGTGAAGTATGTCTCATCGCCAACGAGATCACCCTCAACCCTCTTCAATCCAGTCGCCGCGATCCGAGCGGCAAGTTCATCGATTGCCTTCAGGTAGTCGCCATTGTTGAAGCGGGCGGCGATCGAAGGATCACCGCGACCATAAATTGTCAGGTCACCTCGAAGCGTTCCGGCCGCATCGGGGCTGTTTCTGGCATAAACCGAAGTGGTGAAGCGATAGTCAGGGGACAAACGGTCAAGTGCCGCAGCGACTGTGTAAAGCTTCATGTTCGAAGCGGGCCGCAACAGCTTGTTGGCATTCTCTTCAAAGAGAATGCGATTTGTCTCGAGCGAAGCAACCTTTACTCCCACCATTGCCGCAGACAGCTCGGGCCTTTTCAAGACCTCCGCAATGCGCGCCTGCAGTTCGGCCAGAGTTTTTGTTGTTTGCGCAAGCCGAGATTGTGACGCCGCGGATTTTTGCAGACGTAAGTCTGCCGGGGTGGGCGAGGGACTTGCGTCTGGTTTCGGTTTCGTCGCCGGAACTTGGATAGGGGGAACAGTGCTGGCCCTTCGTTCGCGCTGAGCCGGCGTCGAAACTGCGGCCCAGTGTAAGACTAACAACAAAAGGAGACTTGCTGGTCTATGCATCCCGTTAATTCTCATCAGACTCAGTGCTTCAGAAAAAGTGTAAACCAATCCTTCATGGTCTCTCGCCAAGGGGCTTGTCTTTCCGGGACTGATGGCCCGGACGAAGTTTGGCGAGCAACGCGGTAAAACGCGGGTCGTCCCGGAGCAAAGCCCAATTCGGATCGTTTTCAAAGCAGGGCCGATTCTCATTGCCCAGGGCGACGGCCTGAGCCAGCCACTCAAAAGCTTCCTCCCGCCGTTCTTCGAGCGCATAGACGGAAGCAATCAAATAGGCAATGTCGGCGTCAACCTGGCCATTGCGTTTGACGCCATTTGTCAATTGCGCCAACGCCTCTTCGTGTTTACCCTGCGCACTCAGAAACATAGCCAGGAATGGGCGCACTCCATGCATATCTGGATTTCGCTTCAGCACCTGCTGCATTAGTTGAACAGCAGCGTCAGTCTGACCCGTGTAATAAAGGGCCAAAGCTCGAAAAGTGCGGACTAGCGGGTTCTCAGGCTCACC
>Ga0209341_10000464_pt1 | contig 42106 bp, 63 predicted proteins | sample RifCSP13_2_FD_184020 | JGI IMG/M metagenome (GOLD analysis project Ga0209341, IMG submission 184020) | Soil microbial communities from Rifle, Colorado - Rifle CSP2_sed 13_2 (SPAdes) (version 2) | ecosystem: Environmental > Terrestrial > Deep subsurface > Rock core/Sediment | place: Rifle...
AGTTCCACGCGGAGCGGGTGGCGGGGCCCGGCGGCCCGTGACCGCCCTCCGCACGACGATGTAGAAGTCGGGGTCCTTGTCCGCGATCGCGAGGAAGGCGGTCAGGTACGATTCGAGCTCCGCCCTCCCCTCCGCGTGGAACTCCAGCTTCTTGAACGCCGGCCCGCGGCCCGAGGCGCCGGGCGTCGTCGCGCTCCCGTCGACCTGCCGGTCGCCCGGGCCCCAGAGGGCCGCGTACCACCGGCTCGGCTCCGTCTTCGGCATCAGGCCCCCTCCTCCGGCGCCGGCTCGAGGCGGACGACGATCCGGTGGTTCCGGATCGCCGCCGCGAGGGGCGCGATGAGGTGCTCCGGGAGGACGGCCTTGAGGGTGATCTCGTAGGCCGCCACGGCCTCGCCGTCCTTCCCCCCGGGCTTCGGGACCTTCGTCGCCTCCATGCCCTCCACGAAAAGGGGGAGGGAGCCGAGGGTGAGGACGATCTCCCCCCCGGCCTCCTTCGTCTCGAGGCCGACGTCGCCCGCGGTCTCCTTCTCGACGAGGAAGACCATCAGGCCACCACCCGGGCGCGGCTCCGGGCGTCCTTCGCGGCGTACGCGAGGACCTTCTCCCGGAGCATCGTCTCCCGCTCCGTCGTCCGCTTCGCCTGGGCCTCCTTGAGGCGCTCCTCGTACTCCTTGCGGGCCTCGCGCCCCTTCTCGATGAGGCGGTCGTGGCTCGCGGTCAGGAGATCGACCGCGCCCCGGGCGTGGCTCTCCGTCGACGTCAGGAAGCGCCCGCCCTTCGGCCGGTACGTGATGTAGGCCGTCGCCGCGTTGTAGAGGCTCCAGGCGTTCAGGCCGACCTCCCGGATCTCCGGCGCGTAGAGCGTCGGGCTCCCCGCGACCGCGTCGATCCCCCGCTTCGGGAGGCCGACGCCCCAGAGCAGGTCCGGGACATCCGCCTCGACGACGACGAGGGCGCGGGCCTTCAGGATGACCTCGCTCAAGACGTCCGATGCGTCGAGGGCCTTCTCGAGGAGGCCCGCGTACCGGCGGACCATCTCGGCCTCGGCCATCCGGTGGGTCACGCGGAACTCCCCCAGGAGCGAGCCCCAGAGGTTGTAGTTCACGCAGACCGTCCGCACGCCGAAGAGCTCCGCGCCGAAGGACGTGTCGGTCGTCGCGGAGTTCCACCAGCGGATCCCGAGCATGATGTCCTCCGGGTAGTCCTCGAGGAGCCGGACCGTGAAGTCCGGGTTCGCGAGGAGGACGTGCCCCCGGGTCCTGCCCGTCCCCTGGCCGTCGATGCGCCCGAAGGGATGCAGGCCGCGCTCGGCCGCCGCCTTGAGCATCGGGCGGGCGACCTCGCGGTCCTGGACCGGGACGTAGGCCTCCGAGGCGAAGGAGAAGACCTTGCCGCTCCGCACACCCAGGATCGCCTTCGCCCGGTCCGAGAGGACCCACTTCCCCGTCGTCGGGTCCTTGTACCCGGCGGGGGCCTCGACGATGTCCTCGAGGTCGTCGACGGCGGCCTGGAAGGCGTCCAGGCCGACGAACGCGGGGTCCTCGAGGAGCTGGCCCCAGCACCGCTTCCCGCCGAGGGAGCCGAAGGCGCGGTCCTTCGCGGGCGGCACGAAGCGCAGGCCCGCCTTGGTCACGAACATCTCCGGCTTCGCGCCGCCGGACGGCGCCGGGCCGCTCGCCCGGGACTCGTTGTCGCTCATGTTGCCAAACCTGCCCCCGAAGGGGCATAGGGGTAATGGGCTATGGGGCTATTAAAACCACGGGTCCCCGTCGTCGAGGACCGCCAGGATCCGGGGCAGGTTCTCGACGATGGGTCGAAACGCGCCGCGGGCCGCGAGCTCGTCCCCGAGGAGGGCGACCTGCCGGCGCCACGCCTCCCGGGTCGGGGGGCCCGCCGTCCGTCCCGGCCCGTCATCCAGGAAGTCGAGACGCCACCGGAGGTTCTGCTCGACGAGGGGCGTCGGCGATCGGGCGGAGAGGCGGGCGTACGTCTCGAGGAGGGCGTCGAGGCTCACCACGCTGGGGTCCCCCTCCGCCGGTCGGTCCGGCATCGGCATTCGCACGCGTCGCCCCGGCAACGGAAGTGGATGCCGTCCGCGCAGGGCCCGCAGAGATTCCTCGGCCCCGTCCACGAGCTATGCCTCCGCCGGGCCAGCGGCCATCTCCTCCAGGATCCACGAGAGGGCTCGCCGGTCGAGCCGCGGGAAGCGAGCGACGTCGCCCCACGGGACGGGATGGACGCGGACGCCCGCGGGGACCCATATCTCCGACGCCGGCGCCCACCGCAGGCCGTAGAGCCGTGGGGGCCCGCCGTTCGCGGCGCGGTACCTCGCGAAGACGTAGACCCCGCCCCGCTCCCGGAGCCAGTCGTGCCTCGCCGGCGTCAGCATGGGCCGCCCCGGGTACCGCCGGCGGCGCGGGGCGCCGTCCCGGTAGCGGAAGGCGACGCCCTGCCGGAAGCCCTTGACCTCGACGTACAGGCGGACGCCCTTCCCGTTGCCGACGACAAGGTCGCCGGGGGCGTCCTGCGGGTTGTCCTCGTGGCTCCGGACCCCGAAGCCCCATCGCCGGAAGCGATCGGCCACGAGGGCGCACACGTCATCGCCGAGCCTCTTGTTCCTCGCCTTCAACGACGTCGACCTCCATGGGGACGAGTAGGAGCATGGGACGGAGGACGGGCGGGATTGCCGCGTACCTGGCCCCGGGATCGCGGCATGGGCAGAAGGAGGAATGGGTCGCGGCCATCAAGTGCCTTTCCCTCACGGTCCCCACCTCGCGACGTACCCACGGTGCCTCGTCGGGTCCGGGCTGTTCTCGACGCGAATCCGACGGAGGCCTCGCCGGCGCCGCAGGATGCGGACGGCCGCGTGCCCGAGCTGCCGGGCCTTCGCCTCCGCGACCTCGTCGTCGATGAGGAGGGCGTACCCGTCCAGGACCGTGCAGGAGCCGCGCTCGAGGAGGGCGTCCTCCATGCCGAGAAGGATCGCCTCCAGGATGCCGGACGCGGTTCGCCGGCGAATCTCCTCGTGCCGCTCCGCCTCGTTCACGATCCCGAACCACGCGTCGTGCCAGACGTCGGTCATGCGAACCTCCGCAGATCCGCCGCCGGCCTCGGCACCGCCGTGCCGGGCGGCGTCCAGCCGCAATGGCGGCACGCCTTGTCCTTCGACCGGGCTCCGCCACAGGCCGGGCACGTCCTCTCGGACTCGCCGCGCTCCCGGCGTTTCATCTCCCCGAACGCGGGGCACTCCCCATGGTGTGGACGCCCCGTCTCGAGGGTGAATGGCTGGGTCCTCTCGTTCGCGTTGACGATGAAGTAGATGCGGACCCCGCAGCCGCGGACCTCCCGTGACGTGCCCTCGCTGATCACGGGCCAGCGGCAGACGCAGAAGCAGTACCGGCGCTCGTCCACGCCCTTCGGGTCGACGAGGCCGCCGCACCGCACGCACCGGCGGTCCGCGGCGCTCATGCGGCCGCCCTCCGGAGCTCCTCGCGGGCGGCCTCGAGCCGGCGGCGGTTCTCCTCTTGGACGGCCTCCCACGCGATGTCATCGCCGACGACGCCTGCGAGCGTGCAGACGCCGCGGCCGACGACCTCGAACTCCGCCTCCCCGGCCATCGTCTCGGACCGCACCCGCTCCTCGGGATGGAGGAAGATCGGGCCGGCGCGGAAGATTGCCGTCCCCTCCTCGGCGCGGATGATCGTCCGCACCGTGAAGGGCTCGCCGTCGTGGACGACCTCCATCGAGACCTCCAGGGCGATCCCCTGGAAACGGTTGGGACGGCCGCGGATCCGGCGGACGGCCTTGCCGAGCGAGAAACGGTCGGCGACGAAGAGGATGCGGCCGTTGTAGAGGAAGGTGAAGCCATCGGACGTGTGCCGGAGGTAGCGACGGGCCGGCGTCCGGGTCGGTTGCTCGGCGTGTCCCCCGTTCGTCCCCCGGCGATGCATCCGGGCGCGGAGGATGGGACCGAACACGGAAGGGGTCCCTTTCCCGGACGAGGATGAACCGAGCCAGCGGTCCCGCTGGAACGACCACCGAAGGCCGCGGAAGAACCGCCCGCACGAGCAGGCGATCCCTGGCGTCCCGTCCAGGTCCTCCGCACGCCGGAGCAGGTGGATGGATGCCGTCATCCCACCTCGCTCGGCTCGCGCCGCCGCGCCGCGGCCGCGAGGAGGTCCCTCCGCAGGGCATCGGCGTCCTGCCCGGGATAGCGGCCCGCGAGCCATTGGAGCTCCGCGTGTCGGCGGCGGGCCGGGTCGACGACGGCCCGATGCATCGTCGTCCGGTAGTCCAGGAAGTCCGCGACCATGACATCCCGTTCCGCCTGTCGGGTCTGCTTCTCCTCCTCCGCATGGGCAAGGAAATCCCGGGCCCATTCCGTGTCCCGCTCCGTCCGGTCCCGGAGGATGGCTTTCGCCCGAGCCTGGAGCCAGAGGAGGATCGCCTCCTCGGCGATCTCGGAGAGGGACTCATCCTGCCGGCGAGCCGCATCCACGAGGGTCCGGTCCAGGTAGACGGTCGTGACAACCCGTCCGCCCTTCGCCTTCCGCCGTCGACGGGGCATCGGCATCGTCATCCCTATCTATTTAATAATATTTAATAACGCCGCTACAGGGCATGGGAGTCCTTCCGGGCGGCTTCGTCCCTATACTCCTCGAGCGTCTCGTCCGCCTCCTTCGCCGTCAGGCCGTACCGGCCGCGGAGCCAGTCCCGGTTCGCCCGATCGGGGAAGTCCTTGCGGCGCCACTTCCGGAGGCCCTCGAGGGCGGCCTTCCGCCCCTTCGCCTCCATCACGGCCGCTCCTCCGCCTTGACGACGAGGTGGCGAACGCCGTGGAGCCCGCGACCGCCGGAGAAGACGTGGAGCTCGCCGGTCTCGGTGTTGTACCATGGCGCCGCAGGCGCCCGATTGTCGATGGCCTCGCTGAGGTAGCCGATGATCCTGGTGGCGAACCGAGCCTCCGATTCAAGAGCCACGACGCGGGCTTCGAGATCACGGAGACGACGATGGAGCCCGGTCACGGCGATCCCTCGTCGGCCCCGCCGCCGAGGCTGGGGAGGTCCAGCTTCCCCGCCGCGATCGCGGGGAGGACCATCTCCCCGACCGTCGTCTCCCGGCCCTGGGCGTCCTTCACGACGACATCGTGGAGGAACTCCTCGCGGACCTCGCGCAGGCCGTACGCGATGGCCTCGAGCTTGGTCTTGAGGTACCAGTAGAAGAGGCGCATCGACTGGGACCAGTTCGGAGCCTGGACCGTTTCATACCTCCCGACCTTCGCGTTCCACGTCTTGCGCTTCGCGAGGAAGGCCGGGGCGATGAGCCGGAGGGGCGTCACCTTGCCGCCCTCCTCCTCGACCGCGAGGAGGAGCTCGACCCGGCCGCTCTCCCACAGGGTCGTCCATTGGTAGGACGTGATCCCGACGTCCCGGAGCATCCGGTTGATGTCCGAGATCGTGGCCTCGGGGTCCTTCTCCGTGCCGGCGTAGGGCAGCTTCTTCGGGCGGATCACAGGGTCCCCCCCGAACGGCCCTTCGTGATGATCATCCCGTCGACGGCCTCCAGCACGCCGAGCCGCCCTTTCCCCGCGACCTCCGCGGCCCGCAGGCCCTCGAGGACCTCCATCTCCCGGATCTTCTGGAGGGTCGCCACGACCTCGTCCACGGAGCCGTCGAGGGCGTCCGCCTTCACGTCCTTCGCGGCCTTCGTCTCTCGGGCCTTTCCGAGCCGCTTCCGTTCCCAGGCGGCGACGTCCGCCTTCGCCGAAGCGACGACCTTCTGGTCCGCGGGACCGGGGGAGTAGTACCCCGGGTTCCCGATGCCGACCGAACGGGCGTCGACGTGGACCTGCGTCTTCTCGCCCGTCGTGTAGTCGACGGCGCGGATCCTCGCGACGAACGGCACCGCGGCCGGCCGGACGAAGGCCGCGACGTAGGACGGCTCGAGGGCGGACCATCGCTTCTCACCCCGGACGAGGTCGATTCGCTCGACGTCGTCCTCCTTGAGGCCGTCGACCCACGCCCGGAGCCATTCCAGGGGCGTCCGCGTCGACCGGATGAGGGGCGCCAGGGCCGCCGCCTGCTTCGCCTTCTTGACGGCCTTCGCCCGCTCCTTGCCCTTCTCGGCGCGGGCGGCCTCCGTCAGCCCGGACCCATGGCCGCCGGCGGCCTCGGGACCCGGCCGTGTCGTGACCTTCCCCGTCTCGACGTCCCAGGAGGCGCCGCAGTCCGGGTTCAGGCAGTCGAGCCTCTTGGAGGACTTCATATACGAGAGGTACCAGGCATCGCCCTCCTCGAGGAAGGTCTGGGGCGTCACCTCCGTCTCGCACGTCGGGCATCGGGCGAACGCGACGCGCTTGAAGAACGCCTCGACCTGGCGGATGCCCTCGAGGTCCTTGTCCATCTCGTCCACAGTCTTCCGGTGCTGCGCGGCGGACGCCGCCTCGCTCGTCTGGAGGGCGGGCGTCTCGATCGTCAGGAGCCGCTCCGCGTGCTTCGGCGAGATGGCGCCGCCCGCGACGAGGTCCTTGACCTCCGCGGGGAGGCCGAGGAGCCGGATGCGGTTCGCGACCCATGCCTGGCTCTTGGCGACGACACGGGCCGCGACCTTCTGCGTCGCCTTCGTCGTCTCGAGGTACCGCTGGATGGCGAGAGCCTCCTCGATGGGGTCCAGGTCCGCCCGCTGGAGATTCTCGACGAGCTGGACCGCGACGATCTCGGCGTCGGACCAGTCGCCCAGGACGACGGGGATCTCCGTCAACCCGGCCTTCCTCGCGGCCTCGTATCGGCGGAAGCCGACGACGAGCCGCCCATCCGCCTTCCTCACGAGGACGGGCTCGAGGACCCCGTGCTCCCGCACGGAGGCCACGAGCTCGTCACTCGGCTCACTCGACCGGCGGATGTTCCACGAGGGGTCCGCCCGGATCTCCTCCAACCTCATCTGCGTCATCAGGTGTCTCCTCCTTCCTTCTCCCTACGAGGTCCTCGATGCTCTCGACGTGGTGGCACTTCTGGTGCCACTCGAACCCGGGACAGTCGCAGGAGACGCGGACCACCGTCTCCTCGTCGTACTCCACCACGACGCTGTGCCCGTCCGGGAACTCCCCGCTCCTCGATGCGACCTTGAGGATGAGGAGGGCGCCCGGGACGTACTCAAGGACCTGCAAGGCCTCCCTCCATCCGCTCGATCTCCTCGAGCGTGCGTAGCGGCAGGAGCTCCCGGACGAGGGGGCCGTAGAAATCGACCCGGCAGACGGGGCAGGGGTCGAACTTGATGCGAACCCCCGTGTGCATGAGGCGCGGGACGAGCGGCGCCCGATCGTCCGGGCACAGGAAGTGGTACATCATCTGGACCCGGGCGATGCGTCCGAGTCCACGAACGGCGGATCTGCGGACGTTGTCGCACCGGAAGATGATCGGCCCATTCCTCTCGCTCATCGCTGGCCTGCCTCATACCCACGGAGGTACGCCTTACGGAGACCGTCCGCGTCGACCTCGGCATCATCCCGTTCCATGCCCGCATCCCGTGCGAGGCGACCTGCCTTCCGCGCCGCCCGGTCCGCGGCTTCGTACGCCTTCCCGCTTTCGTTCATCGGGAGTCCTCCTTCGGCGGGGCGGCCCGTCGTAGCGGCCATCCGGCGACTTCCGCTCCGAGAGCGCGGACGCGGGCCTTGAGCGAACGGATTTCCTCGTCGCGGATGTGCACGGAGTCCGCGAGGGCGTTCGCTTCGGCCTCGGCCTTCTCGGCGCGGGCGCGGAGGGCGTCCTGCATCATATCGGCCTCCCGATACTTTCCCCGGACGAGTTCGAGTTCCGCCTCCAGTTCGCGGACGCGGGAGATCGCTCGTTGAAGCCACGCCGCGGTCTCGTCCGGGCTCGAAATACGCAGGCGCTCGCGGATGTTCCACCGTTCGGCGGCGCGGTTCGCGCTCACGCGCCCGCCGCCCTTCTTGCGCGTCATCGCATCGTCTCCTCGAGGAGCAACCTCACATAGGTGCCGACCGTGATGTTCCGCTTCCGCGCCTCTTTCTCCAGTTTCGTGGCAAGTTCCATACCGACGTAGACGGCGATCTGGACCCTCACCCCATCGCCTCCCGGACGCAGCTGCACAGGCCGACCTCGAGGCCGCACCCGGTACACCATCCCCGGTCCATGGGCCGGCCGCCGCCATCGTCGACTCGGACGCGGCCGCAGGCCGGGCACGCGGACGCCGTGATCGGGAACGGGTCGTCCCCGCTCATCGGCCCCATGGCGTGCCCCTCGAGGTCTGGATGTAGATCGTGGTCGCGATGTCCTTCAGGTCCGTCCCGCCGAGCTCGTCGTACTCGCGCATCCGCCCGCGCACGGCCTCGTAGATCGTCTTGTAGATGAGGGCCTCGTGGTCGATGCGCCTCGCCATGGCGAGCTCCTTCTCGCGCTCGTTCTCCCGGACCTGCGACGCCGGCGGGTTCGCCGCCGGCGGCTCACTCGGTTTCGCGTTCGTGGTTGCCAAGTCCCGCACCCCCTCGGCCGTCGATGACGGGGAGGAGAAGAAAGGGCCGGGATCCGGCCCCGTCGCACGATCGGAGGGGATGGGATATGCTCCGACGGCGGCGAGGGACCCGGCCAGGACGGGGGTGTTTCATGACGGGAAACCGTGCGTCGCCTCGTGGACAGAGCGAAGCGAAACCGCGTCGCGGGATCTCCCCGCGCACCATGCCCCGCGTCCCTTTGCCGCGCCCGCGGGAGGAAGGAGAGCGTGCGTGGTCTGGCAACCGACGGACGATGACAAACTTCGCTCCCCACGGGCGTTTCGGCTCGGTTGCCATCGGGCGGCCCTATTCGCTGGGCAATATATAAGTCGGCTCGGGGGTGGAGCGTGAGTATTCGCCGGGGTTAGCGACAATGGCCGCCCGGGCCGCCCTGCACCGCGAAGGGCCGAGGACCCGCCCGTGGACGCCCTACCCGGCCGGGAACGCGCAGGCGCGGCCTGTGCGCGTCTGTCGGCGTCCCCCTCAGACGACGGCCTGGGGGGTCCGCTTCCGGGGGTCCCGGTCGACGGCGATGAGAGCATCATCCGCCCGGACGACGTACCCGGACGTCGCCTCCCCGAGCTGCATCGTGACGGCGATGGCCTGGTCCTTCGAGAGGTCGACGGAGGTCTCCGCGCCGACCTGGACGTCGGAGGAGCCGGCGAGGGTCGTGTCGATCCGGGATGCCAGGGAGCCGTTCGCGATGACCTTGCCTACGACGCCCGCGGCCCGCACGGTCACGAGGGCGGAGAGGAACCACGCCTTCCCCGTCTGGGCCGTGGTCGCCGGCGGCGTGGCCTGGAGGGCGAGGACCGTGGTCCCGCCGACCTTGACCCTGAACGTGACGGCCGTCGGAGAGGCGTCCGATGGGTTATCGTACGTTCCGCCGGCGTGGATCCGGACGACGGCCCCGGCGGCCAGGGCATACCCGCGGATCGTCCGGGTGACGACCGTCGTCTCCGTCGTCGAGGCGGAGACGGAGACCTGCCGGGACACAGACGCCACGCCCGTCCATTGGACGTACCCCTGCTCCGAGGAGCCCGATTTCCGGACGTCCTCCTCGATGAGAGCGAGGAGGGCCTCGTCGATGTCCCGCGGGCTGTCCAATCCGAGGGTCCACATCGACGAGTCGCGAGCGAAGGCGACCGCGACGACCCGGTATGGCGTCGTCTCGTACCCGCCCCCGCCCTTCTCGTTCACGTTCACGTCGTCTCCGATGACCGCCGTCATGGTCTCCACGGGCACGAGGATGCGAAGGCTCTCTCGGGCGGAACGGAAAGCGATGTTGACGCCGTAGGCCATGCGGTCCAGGGAGTCCTGGTCCGTGATCGCCCGGTCCGTGAGGCGGGCCTGCCTCCAGCCGTTGACCTGGATGGAGGACCCGGTTTGCGGTGCCTCGGGCGTGTAGTACGTCGCGGGCGTCGTGGTCTCGTCCGCGTGGATGGCGACCTCGAGCCCCTTCGTGTGGGCGTAGGCGCCGTAGCTCGACTGGCCGTCCCCGGCGTACGCCCGCGTGACGGACGTCGTCCCGAGCTGGCCCGCCGCCTTCCCGGAGTACCGGATCCGCTCCATGCCGACGAAGACGATGCCCGACGTCGGGAACGCGGACGAATCCGTGACGGGGAGGGCCGACGTCGCGCCCGCGGAGTAGTCCGCCGTCAGGGTCGTCCGGATCGTCGTCGCGTGGAAGTTCCGGCTGCGGAGCTGGTCCGCCCCGTCGCCGGCCCCGACCATCGTGATGTCGTTGCGAACGGTCTCCCGGTCGATGCGCCTGTCGATCTCCGCGATGTTCGTCTCGAGGGTGAAGGTCTGCGTCGGGGAGGCCGAGCCGCGGCGGGCCACGAAACGGAAGCGGTCCTGGTCACTCCCGTCCCGGTCGACGTACCACTCGCCTCGGATCGCCTTGGCGATCGTGTCGACGAGGGTGAGGCGGTCCTGCGGCGCCGTGTCAATCGCGACATCGGAGAAGGCGTCCGCGAGGAGCCCGCCCGCGAGGACATATCGCAGGCCCGCGAGGAGCTGAATCTCGGTCGCCGCGAGGACTCGGTTGTAGACGTACAGTTCGTCGATCGCGTGCCCGTGGAAGGTCGTCCCGTGGCCGGGGGATTTCTCCCCCGTCTGGAACGGGAGGGACGTATTCGCCCATCCGCCCGAATGGGTCGTCGTGTTGAGCAGGACGCCGTCCTTGTACCACTTGATGTCCGTCGTCGATGGGTTCCACGTGACGGCGATGTGCGTGTAGCGGCCCGGGTCGATGAAGATGACGTGCCCATAGGACGTCAGCACGGCCCCCGTCCCGATCGAGACCCAGACGTTGATCTGGGCTCCGCCCGCTGTCGAGAAGGTCACGGCGATCCGAAACCCGTTGGAGCCGTCGGTGTGATTGCACACCATGAAGCTGTTGTCCGCCGGAGGCGAGGCATCCGGCTTGATGAACCACGCGACGGAGAAGGGATCGTTCGCGGACCACGAGCTCGACCCGCTCAGGATCTTGTCCGTCGAGTTCGGGAAATCCCTCGCGAGCCCCCATTTCCCGGGGACGGAAGTCGTCCCCGTAATCGTTCCGGCATTCCCCTTCTCGCTCAGATCCTCCATCTTCCCGTCCGCGTCGAGGGTCGCCATGTCCCAGAGGAGCTGTTGCCCATGCCGGGGTTCCCGCTCGTTCGAGGCGAGGAGCTCGTCGACGACGATCCCCGCGGCAACGGGCCCGATGCGCGACCGCAGGTTCCACGCCCGGTCCTGGATGATGACCTCCTTCCCGAGGGCACGGACGAGGCGGCGGTCCCCGTAGCGGTCGTCCTTGATGGAGCGAATCTGACCATACCATACTTCGGTCCCGGCGGCCGTCACGCGGACGTCGTTCCCCTCGATGAGGAGGGCCTTCTCCGCCGTCGTGGGGTCCCACACCGTCGCGGAGAGGGTCGGGATCTGATTGATTTCCTTCTCCCACCGCAGGTCCGTCACGTAGGTCATCGACGTCCACGCGCCGCCGGCGCCGGGCGTCCTAACCTGGAGGAGCCACGTCGCCAAGGGGCACCCCCCGCAGGCGCCAGGACCGAGCGCCGATCTTCTCCTCGACGACGGCGTGTGCGATGGGGCGCCAGTCCACGTCGAGGACTTCGATCTCCTCGCCGACGGCCCATAGGGCGTCGACCGACACGACGACGACGACGGAGCCGGCCGCGAGCCAGCGGCCGATTCGGTCCGGATCCCCGCCCGGCTCGAGGTCCGCGAGGACCGCGAGGAGGTCTTCCCGTCCCTCCGTGCCCTTCTCCTGGGCGGCCCGGATCGCGGCCGCCTGCTCCGGCGTCGGTTCCTGGGCCCTTCGTGTCGCCCGGTACTGCTTCATTAGTTCAACGCCCCGATCGTCCCGACCTCCTGGAGGCCGAGCGTGAAGTCGTACACCGGGACGGAAGCCGTGCCAGGCCGCTTCGAGCTCCACGCGATCTGGAGGTCCGTGATGTAGACCTTGAAGTCGTAGTCGCTGTTGTCGTTCTTCTTCCCCCAGATGAGCTTCGACTGCCCGTCGCCGTTGTTCCACCAGTTCAGCCATGCGTCCTCGAGGTCCTCCCGGTCCGTCCGGGACGTGAGCTTGCCGCGGAGGAGGAACGTCCGCTTCCGGTACCCGAGGTCGATGGCGATCGTCGACTTCCCGGGGAGCGAGGTCATCGTCTGCTTCTCGCTCTTGCCGACCATGACGATGTCCTCGACCTTGAGGGTGATCGTCTTCGTGGCGTCGGGCTTCACGAGGGAGATGTCAAGAGCCATGGGGGGCCTCCTCGGACGCCGGCGCGGGCGGGGCGACGTCCCGCGCCTTGGCGGCGGCCATCATCGCCGCGAGGATACTCGGCGGGATTTGGACGGGCATGGGAGCTTGGCGGACCGTCCGGTGCCGCGGGGTCCGGGGCCGGGCGGCCTCCTGCTCGCGATGCGCCTCGAGCTTCGCGGCGGTCCGGAATGTCCGCGGGCAGACGTCGCACTCATGGCGGGGCATCACGTCCGCCTCCGCACGACCGCGAGGTGCCGCTCACCGGCCATCTCCCCGAGCCGCTCGAAGAGATCCTCGAGGTCCTTCTCGTCCGCGGGGACCTGCGCGGAGCCCACGCGGACGTCGAAGTAATTGGTCACGTAGGTCGGGCCCGAGAGGCCCCCGCCCCGCAGGTCCCGCAAGGGGATGACGGCCTCGGGTCCCGCCTCCCCGATGATCGCGGGCGTCGGGCGCATCGCGATGCCGCCCGCCTGGAGGCCCCACCAGTCCTGCGGGCCGCCGCCGGTGAGCCATCTCCAGAAGTCGCCGACCGGGTCGTACGGGGCGCCGCCGGGGCTGCCGGGGAGGGGCAGGGCGGGGGCCGCGCCCCCGCCCGCGGGCTGGCCCATGAGCCGGTTGAGCTCCTCGATGTTGTCGACGAGCTCCCGGGTCCATCCGACGAGGCTCTCCACGGCGTCCGCGATCGCGACGAATCCCTGCGCGAGCTTGCTCACGGCGTCCGCGAGGCCGGGCACGTTCTCGATGAGCCACCGGAAGCCGCCGATAATCCCTTCGAGCCCATCCCTCAGATGCCGGACGGCCTCTCCCGTGACCGCGACGGCGCCGCCGACCGCGAGGAAGAACGCGGCGATCGCGAGCCCCGTCAGGACCACGAACCCCTCGAGGAGGAGCTTCAGCTCGTCGCGGTACTCGCGGAAGATCGGCACGACGATGTCCCGGAGGACCTCCGCGATACCCTCGAGGAAGGGCCGGATCTCCGGGAGGATCTCCGTGACGAGCTCCGTGAAGATTTCCAGGAGAGGGCCCCAGACGGGCTCGAAGGAAGCGATGATCGTGTCGATGAGGGCGCCCCAGACGTCCTGGATGGTCTGCATGAGGTCCGCGAAGACCTGGGACGGCCCGAGGATCGTGTTGACGGCCTTCTGCACGAGTTCGAGCCCGGCCCAGAGAGGGAGGAGATTGTCTTTGACCTGCCCGAGGACGTTCTGAAGGCCCCCGAAGACGGACGTCCCCTTCCCGACGGCCTGCGTCGTCTTCGCGAGGTTCTTCGTCGCGGCGCCCGCCGCCGACGTCGTCGCCCTCGTGAACTTCGCCGTCGCCCCGACGGCGCCCCGCACCCCGACGACCTGGAGGAGATACGAGGCGACGCCGACGACGGGCATCTCAGTCGGACCTCCGGATCGTGACCCGCGGGGGCTCCGACGGCATCCGCATCTTCGTCCGGTCCTGGACGCCCCGCAGGGCGATGGCCGCGTACATGGCGACGCGGTCCTCCGGCATCGCGTCGATCTCGGCGGGCCGGAGGCCCGCCTCCGCGATGAGGAGATACTCGGTCATCGCTCGGCTCACCTCCGGGTCCCGCATCCCGTGGGTCACGGCCCACTCGACTTTTTTCGGGCCGCGTCGACCCCCGTGCCGATCCGGGGCTGGATGACCTGGAGGAACGTCGTGAACCACTCGGGGTCGAGGGCGTCGACGCTCTGGGCCCGGGTCCATGGGACGCCGTTGACCGAGACGACGTAGGCCTCGAACATCGCGGCCCCCGCCCTCGTGAGATCGCTCGCGTCGTACTCCTTGACGACGCGGGTCTCGCCCGTCGAAGGGTCCGTCTCCTCGTACTCGCGGAGGCGCATCCCCTTCTGAATCTCCCGGGCGCGGCCCCATGAGGGCTTGCGGATCTCCACGACGTGGATCTCCCCGCGCCACTCGAACTCGAGGACCTCGATGTCCCCCTCGCGGACCGTCGGGATCCCGTGGGCCCGCGGCTTCTCCTCCGGCTCGTCGCCGGGCGTGCCGACCGTGGTGTGTGTCTCCATCGCTCTCTCCTCCTCAGTAGTAGCCGACCGCGTCGACCACGACGATCTGAAAATCGAAGGGGGCGTAGCGGAGGGGCACGACGACCTTCCCCTCGTCGGGGACGTCGTGGGGCGCCTCCTGGACGACGCCGCCCCCGTTGAGCTTGAGCTGGAGCGTGTCGCTCGCGCCGCGGGTGTAGAGGACGTCGCCCGCGACGCCCGCCGCGGTACGGGCGAGGAGCTGGGCGGAGAGGACGTTGCTCCGCACGATGATGTTGACCTCCTGCTCGGGGACGGCCCGCCCCGGGATGTATTCGGCGGCGAACTCCCCGTTCGGGTTGCGGCTCCAGAACTCCATCCCGCCCCCGTTCGCCATGCGGACGTTGTGGGCCTGGACCCCGTCCAGGCCCGCGCCGAAGTAGGTGAAGACGGAGTCCGCGTACCGGAAGGACTTGGCCGTCGACTTCGTGGGCAGGGACGCGGGCGGGGTCACGTTCACGGTCTTGGACGCCGCGATCCCGAGGCTCGCGACGAGGAGGTCGCGCTCGTCGTGGCCGAGCGTGATGTCGATGATGTGGCATCCCGCGATCTGCCATGCGAGCTCGTTCGAGAAGCCCGGACGGTAAACGCCCTGTAGGGTGAAGGGCTGCGGGAAGTCCTCGCCGACCTTCATCGTATGGGTGAAGGGCGCGACGACCTCCGTCACCGCGTCCCCGTTCGCATGGGCCCGCCGGAGCTTCTTCGCGAAGTTGATCGTGTTCGTGACGACCGTCGTGACCTGCCGGACCTCCGGCTTCTGGGCGCCGCTCCCGATCTGGACGTAGTCGTTCGTCGCGTAGCCGGTCGCGGACGCCACCGTGACCGACGTGTCGCCCGCGGCCGCGGGGGCGCTCAGGGTCGTCGCGTTCGTCGGGGTCGACCCGACGTCCTCGACGTGGCCCATGGCGAGGGCGAGGAGGGCGGGGTTCTGGACCTCGTACGTGAGCGTGATGCCCTCGATGTCCACGCCCAGATCGACGGCCTCGAACGGCTTGCGGCCCCCGCCGGCCCCGTCGACGCTGAAGTAGTGCATCTCGAGGCGGTTCCTCTGGCCCCATCCGGTCAGGGTCCGGAGCTTCCCGATCCACGTCGTCGGGGCGGCCGCGGGCGTCGAGATCTCGGTCGTCGGGTCCTGCTCGCCGAAGGAAAGGACGAACTGCTCCTTCGTGTACGCGGGCGTGGGCATCTACCGTCGCCTATCCTTCCCCGGGCGCCTCCGCGGGAGCCTCGTCGGGGACGAGCTCCCACCGATGCTGCCGGATCCGCTCGAGGAGAGGAAGGGGCACGTCGACCTCCTGGCCGGGCTCCACGACGACGGCGGCCTCGGGCTCGAGGTAAAGCGCCTGGGTGAACGGGGCGGCGTTCCGCACCCGCACGGTCATCGGGGGCTTCTTCGGCATCCTGGTGCCTCCATACATACATGGGGCGCGGGCGGGGCCGGTCCAACGACGGGACGTACCCGCCCGCGGAGTTTGGCATCCCTCCGATGGACCCCCGGGGACTTGAACCTTGCGGACCGCCCGTGGTTAGCCACAATATCGCGCCCGGCGCCCCCTGCGGGCCGGCGGGGCCGCCCCCCGCCCATTCCCGGCCGCGCCGTCGAAACGCGGGAAACGGGCCTTCCTGGCCCGGCGCGGGCCTTCCCCCCCTATTCCGCCACGGCGATGGAGTTCGCGACGAGCTCCACGAGGACCCGGGTCCAGGTGGCCTCCGGGAACTGCCCGAGGGGCTGCTCCCCGAGATCCTCGAGCCAGTCCCAGTAGGCATCCGGGTTGTTCCTCCTCAGGTTGAAGATCCGCTCGACCTCCCCGAGGAGCTTGTTCAGCTTGGCCCGGCTCCCGGCATGGACCTCGACGGTCACGGGGACCCGGTGGGTCTTGAAGGCGCCGGCGACGTCGTTCCGGTCCCGGACGTACTGCCCGTCCTGGTAGACCTGGACCCAGCCGGCGGAGGACCGCCGGTCCTTCTGGCCGCCCGCCCCGTCCCGGATGACGGGCGTCTCGCCGTCCGTGTTCGCGGCGGCCCAGTCCGTCGTCAGCAGGCCGACAATCACGGAGACGGGCTCAGTCCTCGGGTTCGCCGGCACGGCGGACCGCCTCCACGATCCTCTCGGCCCCCTCGAGGGCCGCCTCCTCAGGCGTCCTCCGGCGAATCACGATGTTCAGGACCAGGGTGCCCACCGGAGGGGCACGGAAGCGGGCGTGGGTCCCGTCCTCGGTGATCCGGTGGGTGACGATCATCGCCCGTGGGGCCCCCCGGAGATCCGCCATCGCGACCGCGGGCTCTGGATCCAGCTCGTGTCGGCCAGGAGCTTCTCGACGTCCTCCTCGATCGCACGGGCCGTGTCGGAGGGCGCCGGCGTCTGGGGTCCCTGAGGCCCGCCGGCCGCGATGAGGACCTGATGGTCCTGCCGGAGGATGCGGGCCGTGCTCATGCGGACGGCGAGGTCGTGGACGATGCCCGAGACGTCCCGCTCCCCGTAGCGGTACGTCACCCGGACGGGTTCTGAGTAACGACGGATGAAAGGGAAGCCGCGGGGGAAGAGGAGGCGCCCCCGGCGCTCCTCGAGGAAGTAGTCGGCCGTACGGCCGTGGACCTTCCCGCCCGCGAGCCATTCGACGTACGAGGAGCCGTCGAAGACCTCGAGTTTGTCGCCCGACGCCGTGGCGAGGGGAAAGACCTGCCAATGGTCGAGGTCGACGTAGGGGACGGGGAGGGCGAGGCGGAACGCGGTGTCCCACCGGGGCGCTTTGTATTCGTCCACGATCCGCCGCTCCCGCCATGCGTGCTTCGTCCGGGCGTCGATGATGTCCTCGATGGACTCGATGACCCGCTCGACCGTGTCGGATGTCGGGTTCGTGGTCGATGAGAAGCCGCCCGTGATCTGGAGGAAGTCCGCGACGTCCTCCGGGTCGCAGTACGTCCCCATGTCAGGTCCCCATGGCGCGGAGGAGGAGCGCCGTCGCGACGCCCGAGACGACCCCGGAACCCGCCCCGATCACGAGGGCGATTCCCGTCACCTTGGCCCGCCACAGCTCCAGCTTGTTCACCCTCACCCCGATCTCGCTCCTCACGTCGCTGATGCGGGCGTGCAGGTTCTCGTGGGCCACGCTCGCGTCCGCGAGGAGCCGCACCTTCTCCTCGGCGGCGTCGCGGAGCCGGTCGACCTCGCCGACCCGGTGTTCCTCCATCATGGCCCGGATGCTGTCCAGCTTCTCCTCCATACGGGCGGTTCGCTCGAAAAGCTCCATGACCTCGCGGTCGGTGAAGGCCCGTTCGGTCGGCATCGAAAAGGGAAAGGGGGCCGCTAAGGCATCAACGTTTCGTGCGGCCCGTGCTACGCGGGCAGGGAGTAACCCAGCTTCCCCGCGATCGGAAGGACGATCCTCCGATACAGGAGCTGGGCGACGGCCTGCGCCGCGTAGACCACGAGGGCGTACCCGAACGTCGCCCCCACGGCGGCGTCGAGTCCCTCGGGCGCGTTCAGCGGGATCCCCAGGGCCGCGGCGGCGAACACCAGGAACACCGCGAAGACGACCGTGTAGAGGAGCTTCTTCATCTGGAAGTCCTCCTTGGGCGTCTTCTTGTAGTACCCGATGAAGGCCGCCACGCCTCCCGAGAAGGCCGCGATCGCGATCTGGGCCAGGAGGGCCCAGATGTCGGCGAACGTCGCCATGGGCCCGAGATGGCCCGTGGGCCACTTGAGCCTTGCGGCGAAGTGTTTAAGGCGGGATGGCCGCGACCTTCCGGACGACGTTGACCACGAGGACGTCCCACGTCACGATCCGGGCGGCGAAGGTCACCTCAATCTGGCAGTAGTAGAGGCCCGCCACGGGGAAATCCGTGGTCTGGACGATGTACGTGACGATGCCGTTGAGGGCGTCGCTCACCGCGGCGAGCTCGTCCACGACCGTCGCGGTCGACCCTTCCCGGCGGGCCTTGAAGGTCACGGCCGTCGCCCCCGAGAGGTTCGTCGGGGTCCCGTCCGCCTCCTTCAGGTTGAACGTGAGCGTGTCGCCATAGTCGCCGGCGATCCTCGAGAGGTACTCGCGGGACATGGATGGTGAAACGCCCTCCCCGCGCTTAACGCCTTCGGCCGCGAGGATCTCCGCGATCCGCGCCCGCGCCTCCGCATCGGGCGCCCAGAGGAGCCGCACGACGAGAGGGGCGTCACACCCGGGACAGCGATACTCCTGCTCGAGGACCTCCCGCCCCATCGTCCGCAGGTACTCCAGGCACTCCTCGTGGAGGACGACGGTGACGAGGCCCGCCATCTCCGTGGGCGGCTGGAGGACGGAGAGGGACCGGCGCCAGGGGCCCTCGGGGGCGCCGCCCGTGACGAAGACCTTGGTCTGCTTGCGCAGGGCCTTCCCCCGGTCGCTCGTCCGGAGCTCCCGCCCCATCGCGCCCGGGCCCGTCGGGAAGACGTGGGCGTCGACGCCCGCGATGGCATAGGAGCCGGGCGAGGCGATGAGGGGAAAGTCCCCCGCGGCCGGCGCGTAGACGAGCTCGGCGGCGAATCCCGTCGCCGCGTACGCGCCCGTCGCGGCCACGAGGAGCCGTCCGACGAGGGCGCCGGCCGCGGCTCCCGAGACCGCGTAGGCGCCCGGGTCCGCCGACGCGAGGCGGCCGGCGATGGCCGTCGCGGGCGACCCCGTCACGGAGTAGGCGCCCGGATCCGCGACGAGCGTGTAGGCCCCCACGGTCCCGTAGACGAGCTCGGCGGCGAATCCCGAGACCGCGTAGCTCCCGGGATCCGCGACGAGGAGCCGGGTCGCCAGGACCGTCGCGGCCGCTCCCGAGACCGCGTAGGCGCCCGGATCCGCGGAGAGGAGGCGGGTCGCCACGACGGTCGCCGCGGCGCCCGTGACCGCGTAGGCGCCCGGGTCCGCGGGGAGGGCCCGCCCGACGAGGAGCGAGCCCGCGGCCCCCGTGACCGCGTAGGCGCCGGGGTCCCCGGAGAGGAGGCGGTCCGCGAGGACCGTGGACGCCATCCCCGAGACCGCGTAGGCGCCCGGATCGGCGGAGAGGACGAAGTCCCCCGCGGCCTGTTTCTCCCCGAGCCGCGTGTCCCCCAGCCGGGCCTCGCCGAGGCGGTTCGAGCGGGGCATGGCCCATCACATCCAGTACCCGGCGGGCGTCGGGGCCCCGACGACGGCCGCGGGCACGTAGACGAGCGTGGCCTCGGCGCCCGTGACGGAGTACGTCGCGGGCTCCGCATTCACCGAGTAGTTGTCCACGTAGGTGACTGTGACCCGGATGTAGTCCACGAAGACGTCCGTGTTCGCGGCCGTGGCCTGGGCCGCGAGGGCGACGCCGAAGTCGGGGTCGTTGACCATCGCCGGCGTGGGGCTCGCGTTCCAGGTGTCCGAGGAGCCGCCGTAGGAGATGTTCGTCTCGTTCGTGGGCCAGTCCGTCACCGTGTCGGCCTTGTTATCCCCGACGAGGGCGCCCGCCGCGTCGAGGAGCTGGACGCGGTAGTCGACGGCCGCGCCGATCCCCCCGTCGCGCTTCCCGATCTCCACGAGGATCCCGAGGATCGTCGCCGTGGCCGGGATCGTGAAGCCGAGGCCCTGCGCCTTGAGCCGGAATGAGATGTCGTTCGCGTCGTAGGTCGCGGCCGTGATCGTGGCCTCGGCGCCGTCGTCGGCCCCGACGTTCCCCGGGGTCGTCCAGTCGTTGTCGTCCTCGGGGAGGACCGACTGCGTCGTGATCGCCGTCGGGTAGCGGGGACCGGAGGAGGGCATCCTCGTTCCCCCTTCAGGTCAGCTCGAGGGTGACCTCGACGAGCCGGGCCGTGTCCGTCATCGTGTCGTTCGCGTGGGCCCCGAGACGCTGGATGCGGACGACGAGGAGGTCGTACGCGACGAGGTCGAACGAGGCCGCCGCGAAGGTGATCGCGAACTCCGCGAGCTGGCCCAGGGTGCCGGGCGCCGCGTCCCCCGTCGTGTTCCCGAAGGCCGTCGGGGCCGTGTCGATCGCCTCGCCCTCGACGCGCCCGAGGACGGCGACGTCCCAGACGACGTTCCCCGTGATCGCCGACGTCGGCCTCCAGCGGATCTTGAATACGACGTCCCTCTCGACCCATCCGGGCGGGATCGCGAACAGCCAGAAGGCGGTCTGGGTCGCGGCGTCCGCGAAGTCGAGGACCTTATACGAGACGTTCGTCCCGTCGATCTGAGCGAGGGTCGGGGCGCCCGACGCGGGGAGGATCGCGGCCGCGGGGGTGAGGGTTGCGAAGTTCGGCACCTGCGGCTTCGTGCTCCGGTACGTGTCGGTCATCCCTACGCCAGGATTCAGGTACCAGACGTTCCCGCTGCCCGCGTCCGTGGATGCGGCCCCGTTCGTCTGCTTGTTCCCGAGGAAGAAATGATCGTCGGATCCAGAGACGAGGGCGAACATTTTGGTCGCCGATGCGGCCGCAGCGATGTCTGCCCGGTTCCCGATGTACGTATTCCGCTTCGTGTTCGCGCCGAGACTGACGATGGTGATGGAGTTCGTCGCGGTCCGGAAGATGTTGCCGAGGAACGTGCTATCCACGAAGCGGCCCTCGATGGCGCTCCCCGTGAACCCCTCGAAGGTGTTTCCGACGATGATTGCCCGAGAGATGTCGGAGTTCAAGGCGTTGATACCTTTCGGGCTCCCTCGGAACGTGTTGGATGAATATATCTGGTCGACCGGCGCGAGGCTCGCCTGGTCCGTGAGGAGGATGAATTGGGTCGCGGTTACTGTGCTCGGCGAGACGAAATGATTCTGTGCGACGATGGCCCGCGAAACGAAGTTCAAGAAGATGGCGGACCTCGCGGGGCTGCCCCATGTCCCGGTGAACTCGAAAGCGTTGCGCGTGATGATGAACTCGCTGTCCTCTACTCCTGACTGCCCATCGAGATGTAGGAGGTCCGTGGAGACGGTGTTCGGGGCGATGGTGAAGGTGTTTCCGACGATCTGGAGGTACGTCGAACCGACGCAGCGGATCTGCATACTCGACCCGTCGAACTCGCACCCGAAGACCCGGCAATAATCGGCGCCGGACAGGTCGATCGCTTTCCATGAGGCACTCGTGGCGGTATTCGTGAATCGAATCCCGGAGAACCACGCACGGAGAAGGGTGCCGAGCAAGAGCACGATGGACCCGAGATTGTCGCTTCGCGTGATGTGAGTCGACGATGGCCCCATGCCCATGAGCCATACGTTGTCTTTGTTCCCCAGCGTAATCGCGTTCGTCACCGTATAATCGCCCGACCGGACGATGACGACGCCGCCATTCGTGGGGAGGTCTCCGGCGGCCGCGTTGATTTGCAGGGCGATGTCCGCGCCAGGAAACTCATTCGCGACCCGGAGCCCGTCCCCGAACGGCGAGATCGCCACGTCCGTCCGCCGGTCCGAGATCTGGGCATTCTCGATGGTCGTGTCGTTCGCGGGCACCCAGACCTCCGCGAGGACGACGTCGCCCGCGACCGGCTCGGGCGGGTCCGGCGTGGCCGCCTGCCGCATCGTCGCCCCGATGGGGTCCGCGGCGGCCGCGGTCCCCGCACGGACGACGACCGTCCCGGCCGCGTTGATGACGACGAGGTCCTTCCTCGGGTTCGTGGCGTCCGCGGCCGTGATCGCGACGTTCGTCACGGACGCGAAGGTCCGGATCGTCCCGTCCACGCGGGCCTTCCCCGAGGCGACGTCGACGCTCATGTTCGCCCCGGCCCCTCGCTGGCTCACGGCGAGGCCCGAGACGACGCCGTTCGCGGGGAGCGTCTTGATGGCGGCGACGAACTGGTCCATGTCGACGCCGAAGAGGCCGTAGAGGTCGGAGTAGTCCTGGGTCATGCCTCGCCTCCCGGACCGGCATCGGCGGCCCTACGCGCCACGGAGGGACGCCCCCCGGAGCCCGACGACCCCGGGGTCAACCATGAGCTCGAAGTGCCGCCGGTCGCAGAGGCGGCAGACGCGGACTTCGAGGCCCGGGCGGGCGTCCGGGTGGTCCGGCTTGAGCTCCAGGTTCGCCGGGTCCGTGCAACAGGGTTCGAGGGGCACGGTCCCCACCTCACGCCAGCGTCAGTATCGTCCCGGTCGGGTCGCCATTGTTGAACTTGACCGTGAAGGTCTCCCCGATCTGGAGGGTCAGGGCCGACCCGTAGTCCCACCATGCGACGAGGGGATCCAGGGGCGAGGTCTGGGTGTCGTTGTAGAGGACGACGTACTGGAACGGCCCGATCGTGCCGCCCGCCGCGGTCCAGACGACCTTCGTGCCCGTGACCGTCGCGGTGCCCGTGGCCTCCGCGAGGGTGTTCTGCGTGTCTTCGCCGCCCGCCGTGTAGCCGCTCCCGCCGGCAATCTCCGCGAGGTCCGCCTTGACCGCGTCGAGGGAGGCGCTCGGGACGGTGTTCGAGAGGTAGATGCGGAAGACGTGGCCCGCCGCCGTGAAGTCGTGCTTGCCGCTGAGGACTTGCTCGACGAAATCCTGGAACTTATTGTAGGCGACCATGTCTCAACCCGCCCTGCCGTCCCGCCTCCCCATCGACGCCCCGGGACTTAACCCTTGGGTTCCTCCATCAGCTCTCGAGGACCTCGCTCGAGGCCTGCCCGCCTGCGGAGATCCACGCTCGGGCGGACCCGTTCGCGATCGGCGTCGTGACCCTCGCCCGGACGTAGCGGTGGGCCTGGGCGACGACCTCGCGCCGGACGGCGTTCGCGGCCGCCCATGGGACGCCCGAGCCCACAGGGGCCCACGTGCCCGCGTAGGCGGCCTCCGGCGAGGCCTCGAGCTGGAAGGCTCCCGCCGTCGTGCCGGGGCCGAAGATCCCGTGGAGCTCGAGGAGGGGGAGGGCGTGGACGTCGACCGGCACGCTCACGTCGTACCGGAGGTAGTTCGAGAGCGGGCCGCGGCGGCCTTCCGCGACGTGCCGCATCTCGGCCGCGGAAAGAGCTCGCTGGAAGAGGATGACCTCGTCCAGTATCCCCGCGTAGGTCTCCACGTGGCTGGCACCCTGGGCGAGGTGTCCGATGTAGAGATGGTCCGCGGAGCCGGCGGCAGCGATCGCTCCGACCTTCGCCCGGCTCCCGACCGCGGCCCCGTTGATGTACTGGACGATATCCGCGCCGTCCCAGACATGGGCGATATGGTACCACTCGCCCGCCTGGAACGGATACGCGGTCGACAGGCCCGAGAAATCGCCGCCCGCATTCAGGATGGAGTTGACGGATGTCGGCACGTCGCCCGCGGCGCTCGCGAGGCGTAGCGTACCCTGGGCGTCCGTCGAGCTCGTGTGCAGGCCGAATACGTTTTGATTCGTTCGCGTGGGGAAGGCGGGCGCGATGTAGGCCCACGCCATCATCGTGAAGGCCGTGTACCCGTCGATGTTCATCCCCGGCGAGACCTTGTCCGTGTCCGCGAGGAAGGCCCGTGCCTCACCGAACTTGCCCCGCACGACCGCGGTGCCCGTGATCGTGCCGTGCTCCCCGCGGCCGCTCAGGTCGGCCATGAGGCCTCCGGGCGTGAGACTCTGCATATCGTACGCCAGGGCGAGGCTCGTGTCCAGGGCCCAGACGTTGCGGGCGGGCACCTACCCGGCCTCCAGGTACTCCCCGGAGGCGAAGCCGCCCGTGACGACGTGGACGTCGACCGTTCCGCCGACGACGGCCGTGGAGATCCGCGCCCGCACGTAACGGTGGGCCTCGTTCACGGCGACGTACTTCACGCTCGAGGCGACGCCCCACGCGACGGGCGACCCGATCGCCGCCCAGGTCCCCGCGAACGTCGGGTCGGGACTCCCCTCGAGCTGGACGGCGCCGGCCGACGTGCCGGCCCCGAAGGTCACGTACATCGTGATCGCGGGCGCCCCGTGGCTGTCGACGGGTCCCGTGCCGAGGTCGTTCAGGGCCGACTTGGCCGCGTGCGTCTTGACGACGCGGTTCGCCATGGCCCGCCCTCAGTATCCGATGAGGAGGACGTATCCGCCCGTCGGACCCGCGGCGTTCGTGACCGTGACCGTCTGGCCGGAGACGGCGGCCCGGATCGCGGCCGCCGTGCCCGTGGACGCGGAGACGAAGACGCCCTCGACCGTCAGGCCGACCGTGAAGGATCCGCCCGTGTCCGTGCCGAGCTCCGTGAACGACCACAGCTCCCCCCGCTTGTTCCCCAGGGACAGGTCCGCGACCTTCGCGGCGGCAAACGCCATGTCTACTCACTCTCCTTCGGGTCTTCGGACTTCTTCCTCTTCCCCGTCACGGCGGCGACGATCTTCTCGGGGATCGACTCCTCGCCGACGACCTCCCACGTCTCCGGGTTGCCCTTCGCCTTGCGGCGGAAGAACTCGATGTCCCCGGGGTCGAAGGAGACGGCCTTCTCGTGGAGATACTCGGGCAGGGGCCGCCCGTTCCCGTCCAGGGCGACGGCCCGGACCTCGAGGACGGACCCGGCCGCGAAGGGATACGCGTAGCCCTTCGGCACGACGCCCGGATGCATGACGGGCTCGGGGCCCTTGTACCGGACCCGGATCGGCTTCGGTTCTCTCTCGGACATCTCGTCATCCGTTCCCGCGGTCGCGAAACGGGCGCCGCCCCCGCGGGAGGCGGGCCCGCCCGGGGCGCCACTCCCGGCGTGAGCGCGAGGATCCTACTTCAGGTCCGTGAGCACGCCGGAGCCCTTGAAGGCGTCGACGGTCACGTTCCCGGACCCGTACCAGAGGGCCCGCCGCTTGAAGCCCGTGACGAACGGGTTGTCCTCGTCCGCCATCTCGAAGGGCCGGAGCTGGCTGATGCGCCAATGGTTCAGGTCGAAGAGGGCGATGTCCGGGATCGTCTCCGTGGTCATGTCGAACTCCCGGACGATCGGCATCTCGTCCCATCCGGCGAGCTTGAAGCCGCCCTTGTCTCCCGCGGATGTCTTGACGCCGCCGATCGAGTAGGAGGCCCAGACGGTCCCGTACCGCTGCTTCGCGGCCTCGAGCCGGGACCACCGGCCGTGCGTGGAGTACCCGGTCACGTAGGCCTTGTTGTCGAGCTTGTTCGGGCCATCCCAGTACGGCTCCTGCGCCTCGCGCAGGGAGTCGATGAGGCCGACGCTCAGGTCCCGGTCCGTGCCGCTCGCGTGGAGGGCGTTCGCATCGGCCCATGATGCGCCCGCGTCCCGGTCCACGGTGAGCCACGGGTCGATCGTGTTGGCCCCGAGGGTCTTCCCCGTCAGCTCGGAGTACGAGGACAGGAGGTTCCGCAGGCCTTCGACGTTGTTCCCCTCGACGCCGGCCAGGGCGACCCAGAGGTCCTTGTTGAAGGCCTTGAAGAAGTCCAGGGTGTGCTGCTCGACGTCCTGGTCCCACGTGATCGTGTCCGCGATCGAGACCGCGTCGAGGAGACGCTTGTTCATGCCCCAGGGATGGGTGAACTCCCGGATGATGGGCTCGACCTCGACGTACGTCGCATCCGCATCGGCGGGGACCGCGGCGCCTTCCGCGATCCCGACGCCGGAAGCGATGGCCGCCACCGTCTTCACGCGCCACCCGAACGTGCGCGGGCCGCGCCACGGCTCCTTCGGGAAGAAGTTGTACGTGTTCGCGTCCTGGACGATCGTCGTCTGGAGCAGGTACGAGAAGAGGGGGTTCCAGGCGCCGGCCGTCGTGGTCCCGAGGGCCTTCTTGACGACGTCGAAGGGCGTCTCGAAGGTGAGCTGGAGGTCCGTCCCGTCCAGCTTCGGGCTCACCATGCGCATCTGCCCGCCGATGTAGCGGGCCCACCACGAGTCGACGGATGGGAAGTCCTCGAGCAGGGCTGCCCGAGGATCCCCGAGGGTTGCGACCATCAGGACTCACCTCCCCTGCGGCCGGCGACCTTCTGGTTGATGGCCTTCAGGATCGCCATGTCGTTCGCCGCCTGAAACGCGATGCCCGGGTTCTCGATGCGCCCCCGGGGCGCCCGCGTGGGGATCTTCATCTTCTTCTGGACCTCGGTCAGGAGATCCGAGAAGTCGTCGAGCCGCTCGCGCACCTCCGCCTCGACGTCCGCCTTGACCTGGGTCGTGAACTCCTCGACGAAACCCCGGATCTGCGTGTCGATGTCGTGGGGGAAGGCGTCCTCGACGGCGCCCATGACCTTCGTGCGGACCTCCTCGGGCACGCCCTCGAGGGACTTCTCGATTCCCTGGCGAATCGCCCGGGCCTGCGGCGCCGCGGCGACCTGCCCCTGGAGGAGGCGCATGATGAGGGCCCGCTGCTCCTTGACCTCGGTCATGAGGGCCTTGAGGGCCTCCTCGCTGACCTTGGGCTCGTCGGGGACGCACTCGCCGGAGTCCGGGTCCTTGTGGTACCCTTCGGGGCAGTCCTCGCCCTCCTGCTTCTTCGCCGGATCGGGCGCGGCCTTCCTCGCGGTCTTCGACTTCCGCGCCGCGACGACCTCGTCGAGCTTCTTCTGGAACGTCGCGACGGCGACGTCGTGCGAGACGCCCTTCCGCTCCAGGTCCTCGACGTAGTCGCGGCAGGGCTGGCACGCCTTGAGCATCCCTTCCGCCTTCAGCTCTGTGATCCCGTGCTCCTCGATGAACGTTCCGAGGTCGAGGTCCATGTTCCGGTCCCCTTGGCTCTCCGAAGGGTCGCCCATGGTCTTAAACCCTGCGGCCGAGGCCGCCGATGGGTCCGGGCCCTCCTCGCCGGGGATGAACGTGGCCTTGAAGTGGGGCCGGAACTCCTCCAGGGCCGCGAAGTACGTCTCGAGGGACTTCGCGTCGGAGACCGTGTTGACGGTCGACCCCGGCGAAGCGGCGTGGGGACCGACCCAGCCGACGGACCACATCCACGCCTTGGGGATCTCCAGGACCGCGTGGAGTCCCTCCCGCCGGAGCTGCTTCGGCCCGATGGGGGCGAAGGTCACGGAGACGGTCCCGCGGTTGCCCCACCGCTTGATGACCGCCCATCGGTCGTCCACGAAGGGCGACCCGCCGACGTCCTCGGAAGCGAAGATGCCGAAGCGGACCTCGACCTTCCCGTCGCGGACCCGCCATGCGAGGGGCTTCCCGATCGGGACGGGCGTCCCGCCGGTCCCCTTGCCGTGGTACCACTCGAAGAAGCCGTTTTCCATGAACCACGGCATCGCGGCGACCTGGGCCTGGAGCGGGAACGCCTCGTTCGTGAAGTCGCCCCGGCCGTCGTTGATGAAGACATCCAGGGTGCGGTCGTTGTGCCAGGACCGCGCCTCGATCCACTCCGTGTCCTTCCCTTCGACGGCCCGCATGATGCTCGCGCAGTACGCGTCGGGGTCCGTCTTGTCGCCGTTCGCCCGGCGGCAGGCGGCGAAGTTCTCGAAGCCGGCGAAGGGCTTGGTCTCGGGCGTGAGGTCGGGCATGGGCCCACCGCGCCTCCATCGACGGGCGGGCGTTTGAACCTTGCGACCCTATTCCATGGCGGCCGCGACGGCCTCCGACGTCGCGAGGGCCGACGCGCCTCGGACCGCCGCGGCCGCTCCCGGGTCCCTCCGGACCTCCGGGCCCATCGGCGCCCCGAGCCGCTCGAACGCGGCCTTCAGGTTGCGGCCCAGAATCGCCTCCATGGACGGGAGGACCTTCTCCGCGGCGTCGCGGAGGAAGGGATGGGGCTTCGTCCCGTACTTCGCGATCGTCCGGGCGATCGCCCACGCGGCGCGGCGGGCCTCCTTCTCGTCCTTGATGCCCAGGACGAGCTCGCACCAGCGGAGGAGAGCCTCGGGGGGCGGGAAGTGGGGCCGGGTGCCCTCGTGGACGAACATCGCGTAGGGGGCCGAGTATCGGACCTGGACCCACGCGACGTTCCCCGCGACGTGGGGCCGACGGGGGAAGAGGTGCCCCGAGTCCTTGAGGCCCGTCGTCGCCCCGACGGGCGTCGCCTTCTGGGACTCCGCGAGGATCGCCTCCGCCGTCTCCTCGAGGCCGTCCCTCAGGCCGGCGTACAGGGCCTCCCGGACGGCCCGGGCCGAGACCTCCTTCACCCGCGCCTTCTCGGCCCGCTCCGTCGCCGTGGGGCGCACACGCGGCGGGGCCTTGCGGACGGCCATGCCTCACCCCGGCTTCGCCGGCGAATAAGGCGCGGGCCACTTGGGGCCGGCGGGCCCGCGGGCCGGACTCTCGCTGGAGGAGGGGTCAGAGGGCGACATGGCGGACGACCGTGCATCGCTCGTTCGGGTGGACGGTCAGGCGGGGGCCGAGGAGGCCCCGGATCTCCGCGAGGGTGTAGGGGTTCCCGTGGAACGTGACGGGCGCCCCGTCGATCTCGGCGACGCCACCCTCCGCGACGGCCCGGCATCTCGGGCAGAGCCGGTGGTCCCGCGACGGGACCCAGTCGACGTCGGCATCGGGGACGTACTTCTCCCATTGGGCCGCCCGCGCCCGGTTCGTGATCTCCGACGTCTTCGAGCGGACCACGCGCTCGATCTTCCACCGTTCCGCGTCGAGGGCCTTCGCGGCCTCCTCGATGGCCCCGGGCGTGTCGACGCCCCGCTCGAAGGAGCCGCGGATCGCGGCCTGGAGGACGCCATGGACGTCGGCGACGACCTTGGAGAGGTTCGCGGGCAGGGCGTCGGGCTCCTGCCGGATGAGCTCGAGGACGCCCTCGTCGTGACCCTCGAAGCGGGCCTTCGGGAGCCCCTGCTCCGTCTCCGCGTGGATCCCGAGGAGGTACGCCTGGCCCGCGGCGCGGGTCGCGAGCTGGGCGAACTCGTCGGCGAGGGAGGCCATGACGGAGCCCATCGTCTCCTCGAGCTCCTTCCGGCTGAGGGCCCGACCCTTGGACCGGCGGAGGGCGCGGACCGCCTTGTCGTACGCCCGCTCGAGGCGGGCGAGGATCTCCTCCTCGAGGGCGCGGAGCCCGGGGACGGCGTCCTCGGGCGGGAGGTTCCGGGGGGAGAGGGCCTTCGACTCCGTCTCCTCGGCCGCATGGAGGTAGTGGTGCCTCGCGATCTCCCCGGTCTCCTTGTCGTACTCCGTGAGGACAATCCACGTCGCCTCGTCGGACGATTCGACGGGCCCCCAGTCGGCGTCGAAGAAGGCCTCCTCATATGGATTCCCGTTCGGCATCCGCGGGAGGTCCCCGAGCCCGTCGTCGTCGCTCAGCCCGCCAGATACGCCTTGCGCCATGGAGACGTTCCCTCCTGGAACTTCGGCTCATAGCCGAAATGCTTGACGAACCACGCGTACCGGGCGGAGCCGGATTCCTTGAACCGGGGTTCGCCCATCACGAAGAGGGAGTAGGCCTCCGCGAAGTCCTCGGCCAGGGACCCGCGCTTCGCCCACGTCTCCGCCCCGTAGCTCGTCACGCCGATGATGCCGGCCTTGTGCCACTTGCCCGCCTCGCGGAGATCCGACGGGACGTACCCGCTGCCTTCGACGGCCTGCACGATCTTCGCCCTCAATCGCTTCGTGTCCTCCTTGCACGCCGCGATGTACTCCTTGCGGGCCTTCACGACGCCGGGCGTCGCGAGAGCGGTGACTGGCTGCCCCGGGTCCGTCGTCGCGAGCATCCGCTCCGCGACGAGGTGACCGATCTCATGACTCACGACGTTCCAGACATCGCTCCGGTCGTACTTCCGCTCGGAGAGGCTCCAGAGGTGGACCGAGCCGCTGCACGCGCTCGCCGCCGTCGTGAAGGAGCGGCCGTACCGGTGGGCGTACATCGCCTCTCCCGGATCGCGTCCTGTCTCCATCACGAGCGTGTGGATCCCGGCGAGATGCTTCTGCGGGATCGCGTCGACGACCTCCTGGACCTGCGCCCGCGTGTACGACGCGTTCTTCTCCGGACCCTCCCACCGGAACGTCCCGCCGCCGAACTTCCCGTCGTGGCGGACGTCGTGCTGCTCCTCGATCTTCTTGATGAGGGCCGTCGGGTCCTTCGTGCCGTCCAGGATGGCCTTGAAGTTCTCTCGCCATCCCGTGTCCCATCGCCTCGCCGCCGCGTCGATGATGTCCTTCCGTGTGGCCGGATCGGGGGCCTCGGCGGCCCGCTGGGCGGCGAGCGACAAGTCGTCGACGCGGTCGAGGAGGAGCCAGAGGGGCACGACCTGCTGAAGTTGGTCTCGGATTTTGAGCCTGTCGGGACGGATGCCGGGACTGTCGGGGTCGACGCCCCACCGCTTGTAGTACGCCGACTTGTAGCGGATGATGTCCTCCAGGAAGCCCTTGAGCTGCGTCGATCCGTCCTTCGAGGTCGCGAGCTTCTCGATGTACGACGCGATGTCTTCGGGGATCTCCTCGGCGAAGGCGACGAGCTTCGCCCGGGCCTCCTCGCCCGCGGGCCAGGACGCGGTCTTCCCGCCCCCGCGCTTCGTCTCCTTGACGAGCTTTTCTACGCCCGCCCCGCGCTCCTTCGCCTTCTTCTCCCGCCACGCCCGGATCCGCTCGGCCGTCTTCCGCCGGAACTCCGCGAGCTGCTCCGGGGTCATGCCCTCGACCTTCTTCCGGTACCTCTCGGCGGCGGTCAGGTCATCCGGCGTGGGGTAGGGCATCGCGGCGAGACGCTCGTAGAAAGGGCGCTCCTTCGGGACACGCTTCTCCCCGAGCACCTCCTCTGCGGCCGATCTCATGTCAGCGATCATCCTTTCCGCGTCCTCTACGGGGACGCCGGCTTCAGCCGCGTATGCCTGCGGGTCACGGAGAAGGTCGACCGCGGCCAGGACATCGTACTCCGTCTTGTCAAGGGCGGTTCGCCAATCCCGGTCGACGGCATCGACGAGCTCGCCGCCGCGGTCCTCGAGGAGCACCGCGTTCGCCGCGTCATACGCCCGTTCATCGGGCGTGCGTTCGCCTCCTTCCGGTTTGGCCGGGCGACGGTCTCCGCCCTTCCGCCTCTCCACCTCCTTCCGCACCTCCTCGTTGAGGTCGGGCATCGTGGGGTCCGGGTTCTCCAGGATGAGCTCGAGGCTCTCCGTCTTCATGCGCCCGATCGCGGCCCGGTACCCATCCATCGTGAGCCGGCCCTGCTCGTCCGTCAGCCGAGGGTCGAGCGGCTTCCCCCGCGTCAGCTTGCCGAGCTGCTCCTGGATGCGGGCGAGCTGGTCGTCCAGGGGCGGCGCCTCCTCCTCGCCCTCGGCGGGGGGGCGGGCGGCGCCTTCCTCGGGGCCGCCCTCCTCCCCCTCGCTCGGCTTCTCATCCTGGTACCGGACCTCCCCCGTCCGCGTGGATCTCCAGCCGCGCCCGCCCTTCGGGCCCGTGTACGCCTGCCAGGACTTCACGCCCAGGTCGAGGTCGGGCCCGCCAATGGGCAGGTCGAGGTCCCCCTTCTGCCTCCGCCGGCGACCGCCGTAGCGGGCGTGGAAGGCGCCCGGCGTCGACGTGCCGAGGGCCTTCTTCCCGACGACCCCCGCGAGGGCCTCCGCGAGGGCACCGGGCGCGGCCTGGGCCTCCTCGCCCGCGGGGCCGGGTGCCGGGCCCCCACCGGGCGGGGGCGCCCCCGGCGGCGCCTGTGGCCCTCCCGGGGGCATCCCCGGCGGCATGGGCTCCTCCCACGACTCGATCTCGATGGGCCAGTCCTTCTCGATCTTCGGGTCGAGCTTCGCCCGGGCGCCGGCCTGCCGGAGAGCGTTCAGGACGTTGACCCATGCGAGGGCCTCGTCGGCCTTCTTCTTCTCATCCTGGGGGGCGGGCGGGTTCATCCGCCACCGCCACTCCTTCGCGGCCTCGGGCCAGAAGGGTATGAGCTGGCCGTTCACGAACTCCTCCCGCCCCGTCTGGACCTCCTCGATCGTGTCGTACGAGACCTGGAGGACCTCCTCGGGGTGCCCGAGCTTCCCGGCTTCCTGGATGCCGATCATCTCCGGGGAGACGCCCCAGTTCATCGCGACGGCCTTCGTGTAGTGCATGGCGAGGTTGACCGCGTCCAGGTCGACGAGCTTCCCGAGGACGTGCTGGACCTCGAGCTTCGGCGGGGCCGCCTCCGCGGCGCCGCTCAGGCCGAGCCAGATGTAGTCCTTGTAATTCGGGTGGTCCTCCTTGAACTTCTCCACCTCGTCGATCATCGCGTTGACCTCCGCCTGGGTCATGCCCGAGACGGTGATCACGGCGTCGGGCGCCTTGTTCCCCGAGTACGCGCCCCATTGGTAGAGCTCCTGCCATCGGAGGATCTGGGCCATCGCCCAGCAGCGGAGGGTCTTGGACCGGCCGAGGATCCGCTTCCCGCGGGTGCGGGCCTGGTCGTGGAGGATCTCCTTCTTCGACCAGATCGCGACGACGTTCTCCCGTTCGTCGATCTGGGCCCACGCCGTCTTCTCGAGGGGCGTCGCGCACGTCGGGCACTCCTCGAGGCCCTGCGTGTCGTACGTCGCGTCGGCGATCCCCTTCCGGTCCAGGCACTCCGGGCAGAAGTACCGGCCGACGGTCAGGGACGGGTCCGCGAACTGCCGCATGAACTCCGAGTTCACGGGCCAGAGCTGGGCGGGGACGCCCTCGCGGTTGAGGACGATCTCCCAATGCCAGTCGTCGATCGACTCGCCGTAGAAGACCGAATCCTTCAGGAGGTCCAGGAACGTCTTGTAGATGCGCCCCGTCTCCTCGTCCCAGTTCGGGCGCTCGAGGAGCTTCTTGATGGGCTCGATGAGGGTGGGGTCCGCCTGGCGGAAGTCCGTGGACCCGCACTCCTCCCTCTCGCACGCCTCCGGCTCCGTGTCGTACTCCGCCCCGCACGCCTTGCACTTCGCGCCGAAGGCGGGGTCGAACCTCCAGCCGCCCTTCGTCGTCTCCTCGACGATCCGGTCGATCACGGCCCCGACGATCCACACGAGGTCCGTGAGCATGACCTGGGCCTCGGGCCGGATCATCGGGTACCAGATGCCGCTCCGGACCTGGATGCCCGAGTAGACGCCGCGGGGCGTCTTCTGCCGGCTCGCCTTGTCGATCGCCTCGAAGGTCATCTCCTGCTTCGGGCCGTCGTACGAGGGTCGCACGGGGCGCGGCCGGCGGAACGGGCTCCTGACGACCTTCAGAACACGACCGGCGACGCCCACGGCGATCCCGTGGGGAAAGGGGACGCCGGGGACATAAAGGGTTGCCCCGGCTCATGCGTCGAAAAGGAGGCCGACGCCCCCGGGCCCGCGGTCCGGGGTGCAGACGGCGAGGTGGCGGAGGGCGTCCGCGACGAAGAGGCCGTCGTCCGACGTGCAGGTCGACACGACGGCGCCGCAGAGGCGGCAGCGGCGGAGGCCCGCGGATGGCGGGACCATCCCACCCTTCATGCCCGTGCCCCCTCCGGGACGCGGTCGGCCTTCCGGAACTCGACGACGACGGCCCGGCGGTCCTGGTACGAGGTCCGGCGGACGAGGTACGGGACCTTCGGGTCGTAGGCCTCGCCGAGAGCCTCCTCGAGGATCCGCCGGGGGATCGTCACGACGACGACGGCCCCGTCCGGGCGCTGGTACGGCTTGGCCCAGGAGCGGGGCTCCCGGCCGGCGTTCTTGCGGCGCGTGGCGGCGGCCTTCTCGCGGGGCGTCCTCATCCCGTCGAAGGGGTCAGGGAATCCGCTATCGTCGGGAAGCCGCTTCAAGGACGCCATGTCCTCTCTTTCGCTCACTCGCTCGCCTCCTTCCGGGCGCCCCAGTAGCGGTCGTTCTGGGCGGGGTCCAGGCGGGCGATGGCCGCCTCCGCCTGCTCGAGGGGGCCGCCCTCCGCGTTCCCGAGCATCCCGGCCGCGATCGCCCGGGCGATGCTCTGGGCGAGCCGCCACATCGCCTCGCCGCTCCCCGTGGTGAGGTCGATGTCGGCGTCCGCGCTGACGACCCGGTAGAACCGGGCGGGCATCCGGATCTCCATGACGAGGGCGTCGTGCCCGTCCGGGCCCGTCGCCCCGTACGTCTCCACGAGGTCCCACTCCGAAGCCGCCGCGAAGTCAGGGGCGGGCATCATCAGGACCCCCCGGGCCATGCCGCGTTCGCCCCGCACCCGTAGCATCGCACGCCGACCTCGCTGGGCTCGACGTTCGGCGCCGGGCAGGTGCAGGCGTACGTCGTGAGCAGGCCGCGGTGACGAAAGAGGATTCGGGCGCGCCGGACCGCCAGGTGTAGCTGCTCGTCCTCTTGCTCCGCGATGTCCATGATCAGGCCTCCCGAGTCTCGTCGATCGGTCGCACCTTCTTGCTCACGATCTTCGACCGCGGGTGGACGGGGCAGGCCATGTCGGCCGGCCCGCCGAAGCCGCAGCTCCGAAGGACGGTTCGCGGGGTCTCCGCATCGGTTGCCATTGACCCCCCATGTCCTTTGTTACTAATAAAGGCTGTCCCAGGGTACGTACTCGGCCTTCACGGTGTGTCACGGCTGCTCGACAGGCCTTCCGAGCGGGTCCGCCGGGCAGGGACGCCGCCGGGCCCCGCGGTTAGCGACAATCGCCCCTCCCGCCGCCGGGGCGGGCGAAGCGCGGGGGGCCCGGCCATGGACGGGGGGGTCCGCCGGGAACGCGCAGGCGCGGCCTGTGGCGGTCCTACGGGGGCTCCGGCGGCCATCCCAGGAGACGGACGTCGTCGCGGAAGCGGCATTCCCGGGGGTAACGGGGGCAGAGGCTCAGGGCGGGCCGGACGAGGCCGTCGTGGTTGAGGCGGTTCTCCCCCACGACGGTCAGATGGCCCTCCGGGCAGACGAAGATCACGTACCGGGCGCCGGCGTGGGCATGGAGGCGCCAGATCGGGCCGGGTCCCCAGGAGACGTCGTCCCTCGGGGCCTGGGCGACCATGGGGTCAGGGTCCCTTCCTGACCCTCGGCGGGAGGCGGTACATGGCCGGCGGTCCGAGGGCCTTCATCCACGCCGGCGTGCGGACGAGACGATCCCGCATCTGCCTCGCCCGGTTCGCCTGCTCGGGGTTCCGGCCGTGCTGGCACAGGACCCGGCAGAAGTAGTGGTTCCCCTCGGACCCCCATTCGTCGAAGTCGTCGAGGTTCTTCCAGACGTGGCACACGACCCGCCGGCCGCAGGGGCCGTCGTCGCCCTTGTTCCACGGGCAGACGATCCCGCGGTCCGGGTTCGGCCCGTCGCTCGGCTGGACCTCCCCGTCGTACGCGGACTGCTTCTTGCGGACGTCGAGGAACTGCTCCTGGAAGGCGGCCTCGAGCCGGGCGAGGAAGGATCCGGGCGGGGCGAGGACGGGCCAGAGGCCCCGGGTCTCCTTCGACATCGGAGGGGCGCATGGGGGCGGGCGGACAAGTACCTATCGCTGGAAGCCGAAGCGGCGCCGATCGGACGGGGAGGTCCGGGCGCCCGGGGCGGCCGCCGGGCCCGCGCCCCCGCGACGCAGGCCCCAGACGGCGAGCTTCAGGGCGTCCACGAAGTCGTCGTTCTCCTTGAGGGGCTTCTCCCGTTCCACGTCGGGGTCCCACGAGTATTCCGCGAGCTGCCGGAGGAGGGCGGCGCCCTCGAGACGGACGTTCGGGTTCGAGCCGCCGAGCGGGACCCGGAGGCGGGGCCGGCCGTCCGCGTGACGCTGCTCGAGGGCGGCCCGGACCGCCGAGACCATGGCGAGGTTGTACGCGGAGAAGGCGACGGGGTGGGCCGCGAGACCCATCGGCGAGAGGTAGCGCCGGGCCCGCTCGTTCTCCATCTTGTGGGAGGCGTCGAGCCAGGCGCCCGCGTGCCACGTCTCGCACGTCCGGGCGATCGCGGCATGGAGCTCCTCCCCCGCGGTGTGGCGGAAGGACTCCGCATGGACGACGTAGATCCGGGCGTCCTCCTTCTCCCCGACCTGGACGACGCCCACGATCACGGTCGGATGCTCGAAGCCCCAGTCGACGCCGACGGCCTTCCGCACGATGCGGTCGGGCTGCTCCTCCGCCTGGGCCCATGCCTCGTCGTCCTGGAGCGTCTCGAGGGTCGCGGCCTCGACGTCCTCCAGGCGGAAGACGGTGCCCGAGGCGCTGCCGAACTCGCCCCAGAGGTACATCCGCGCCCAGTTCGCGTCGTTCTCGAGGAGCTGCCGCTGAATCTCCTCGTCGGACATCCACGGGCAGTCGCGGGCGCCCCATGTGTGCCAGGCGTACCCGAGCTCGCCCCGGCGGTCCCATCGGACCTTGAAGGGATGGAAGAGCTTGTCCGGGGTCGACTGGATGCGGTACAGCGGCGCGGACCCGCCGTGGGGCGCCGGCGCCCCGGTGAGCTGGCCCTCCACGAGTTCCATGATGTCCGGGTCGACGGCGCACGCCTCGTCGAGGACGACCATCATGGGGTGCGGCCCCTTCGCCTGACGCTCGCTCGCGGCGAGGACGCGGATCCACCCGCCGTTGCGGAGGCGGGTCGTCTCCGCGCCCGGGTCGTCGAGGAGGGGGCCGATCGGATGGCGCATGGCCGGGGCGTCCGCGAAGGTCGCGAGGTAGCGGTAGTTCTCCCCCGCCTGGACGAGGGAGCCCGCGTTGACCGTGCAGGTGAACGTCGGGAGGCACCACGCGAGGACGGCCTGGCCGATCGCGCTCAGGAACGTCTTGGAGCCGCCGCGCCCCGTCTTCGCGATCACGCGGGGCTTCGTGACGTCGACGAAGTCCCGGAGGAAGGCGTGCTGCTTCTCCGTGAAGGCGAGGATCGGACGCTTCGCGGCCTTCAGGGCGACGGCGTCCCCGAGGACGGGCTCGATGCGCTCCTCGGGGTCGGGGATCGCGAAGTCCCACGGCCGGGAGAGGTACCACCGGGACCTCTCCGTGAGGGACTCGACGATCTCAGCGGGTGAGGAACGGGAGGGCGGCGGCGAGCTTCGGGACCTCGGCATTCACGTTCTCCATGGCCCGGGCGAGCTCGAGGCGGGCCTCGTTCGACAGGCGGCTCGCGACGGCGGTCAGGTACTCCTCGAGGCGCTCCCCGATCTCCGTCGTGAGCTCGATCTTCTCGGGCTCCTTCGGCACGAGGCCGAGGGTCTGCTCGAGGAGGACCTTCTGCTTGTAGATCTCCCAGACGGCCCGGGCGGCCATCACGCGGACCGCGGGCTCCGTCTGGGCCGAGAGGAGGGCCATGACGGGCTGGAGGACGAAGGATGCGACGCCCCCGACCTCGTTCGACATCTGGGCCGGGGTCGCCTTGAGGAACTTACCTTCCCGGATCGCCTTGAGGTCGTAGAGGACGGTCCGCTCCGCGACGTTGCACGCCTTCGCGATCTCCTGGGGCCCCATGCCGACGGCGTGGAACGTGGCGACGAGAGCCCGCCGACGCTCCTGCCCCGCCTTCGTGCCCGCGCCCAATTACGTCGCCCCCGTCGCACGCACGGCCCCTTCATCGCTCCCGGGCGTCTTAGGCCTTGCCGTCGGCGTTCGTGCGGCCGGGGGGCCTTCCCGGCCCGGTGTGGGCGTCCAGGAGAGGGCCGCCTGGATGGCCCCGGACCATCGCCGGTTCCTCTCGAAGCCGATTCCACGCCGGCCTGTGGCCGCGCAGGCGTACAGGGTCGTGCCCGAGCCGAGGAACGGGTCGACGACGAGGGCACCCGGCAATGTGGCGGCCCGGATGAGCCAGGCGATGAGGGCGATGGGCTTCTGGGTCGGATGGCCGCGGTACTCCTTGGAGCCGCCGACGACCCGGGAGAAGCGGAGGACGCTCGAGGGCGGGTTCAGAGGCCGCGTCTCGTACATCCGCGGAATCGTGTTCCTCTGATTTCCTGAACTGGAGATGGTCCCGGCCCTCTTGGCTTTCAGGACGACGGGGTTCCGCAGGCCCGCCTCCTCAAGATTGAAGACGATGTCGACGGGCCGGGCATCCGCCTTCCGATACCACCACACGTTCTCATGAGCGTTCCTCGGCTTCTTCCCTTCATGCCACAACCCGCTCCCCTTGTCCCAGATGTATTCGGCCTGGAGGACGAACCTCGAGGCGAAGGCGTTGTGGACGGGGATGAGGGTCGGCTGCCGGCCGAACATATAGAGGGTGCCCGTGCGGGCGAGGACGCGGGCGGCCTCGTCGCGGAGGACGGCCCAGTCGGGGGCGTGGTCCCATGCGTTGTCCGTGATCCCGCCGAAGGGCGGGTCGAGCATGAGGAGGTCGATGCTCCCATCCTCGAGGGAGGCAAGACCCTTCCGCCAGTCGCAGATCCGGTACGTCACGTCGGGCGTCATCGCCATCGCCTCACGAGGTCCCGGCGGACCCGCTCCCGGATGAGGTACTCGTTCGTCTCGACGAGCTCGACGAGGACCGCGTGCCGCCCGAGGAACCGGGCGACCTGGCCGACGGTCCCCGAGCCGGCGAAGGGGTCGAGGACGACGCCGGGCCTCGCACCCGCGCCGCAGTCGCAGGAGGGCGCCCACCCGAGGGTCTCGACCTGGGTCTCATAGCGGACGGGGTAGCGACGGTGGGTCTCCGGATGGGCCTGGGCCTTCGCGCCTTTCGCCTTCGGGCCGGCGGCCGGCGTGTTCGCCCGCGGCTGGCCCGGGGAGGATGCCTTCCATCGTTTCGTGACGCGGGTGCGCGGCGCCCCGCATTTCGCGCAGACCTCCTTCGGGCATCCGGCGAGGATGCATCGCTCCGCGAGGGCCGGCGGGAACGTCGCGTAGTGGGCGCCCTTGTACGCGGAGGTCGGGAAGGTCCAGACGGTCCTCGCATTCCGCTCGGAGGACGCGGCCATCGCGGTCGGATCCTCACCTCGGTGCCTCTGACCCCCGTGCTTCCCTCCGATCCCGGGCCAAATCGGATCGAGAAGGGGATACGCCCGCCGGCCGCGGCCATGCTTCGACGCGGGCGAGGGGTTGTCCTTCGGGTTCGGCAGGTGGTGCCGGGCGCGGTCGACGGACGATTCGGCCCAGGACTCCTTGATGGCGTCGCCGTCGTAGGCGTAGCGTTCGGACTTCGACATGAGGAAGACCTGCTCGTGGGAAGGCTCGGGAGCGTCCCACACAGTCCTCGATGAGCGGCCCTGCGAGGGATGCCCGGCGACCTTAGACTCGCGGAACTTTCCACCGACCTCGGCGTTCCACTTCCCGCCGTACTTCTTGTGCCCGAATTGGGCCCGCTCGAGGTCCGCCGTCCGTTGGTCCGTCCACGCCTCACGGATCGCATCATCGTCGTAGGCATAGTGCGATTCCTTCGCGAGGAGGAAGATCTGCTCGTGCGCCCGTGTGGGCCGGTCCTTCGTGGAGTCGGGCATCGGGTTCGGCTTATTCCAGATAACCTCCGCCCGGAGGTACCATCCGGCGTCCCGGAGGGCGAAGGCGACTCGCCAGGGAATCCCGACGAGGTCCTTCGGCTTCAGGCCGCCCGCCCGTGCCGCGGACCGCCGGTTGCCCGCGGAATCGCCGAAGTACGTGTCGCCGAGGTTCAGCCAGAGGGTCCCATCCTTCCGGAGGATGCGGTGGACCTCGTCGAAGACGGCGACGATCCGGCCGATGTATGCCTCGACGCTATCCTCTCGCCCGATCTGCATCTCATTCACACCGGGGACGATGCCAGAGCCCCCGCAGACGCGGCATTTCGGGTCTGGACCCTCCGCTCGCGGGCGTCCGCCCGCGAGCGATGCGGCGCCTCCCTGGGCGTTTCCCGGGTCTCCGACGGATCTCGGCTCCGTGAGGCTGCACGGACACCGCGAGTAGTCCCGCAGGCCCCAGTACGGCGGGCTCGTGACGACGCAGTTCACGCTCTCCGCCGGCAGCGTCTTCAGGGCCTCGAGGGCGTCGCCGAAGATCACGCGGACGCCCGGGGCGGCCTCAATCTCCCGCATCCTGGACCTCCTCGCGGATGAGAGCGAGGACGGCGGCCCCGGGCTCGTGGATCCCCTTCTTGCCGGCCCACCCCATCAGGGCGTCGTATGCGTCCTCGGGCAGGCTCACGGCGATCCGCGTGCCCGGTCCCTCCGCGAGCCACGGCTGGCCCTCGCCCTGCTCCGTGCCCTGGTACGCCTCCGCGAGGCGCCGGATCACGGACTCCCGCCACGGGAGCTGGGCCGCGAGCTCCTCGATGCCGTGCCGGTCCGCGAGCCCCTTGACCTCCTCGGAGAGGAGCTTGAAGTCGGGCTGGCCCCGGAGCTCGTTGAGGAGGAGGCCCGCGACCTTCGCCTTGTCGTCGTCCAGGTCCGCGACGATCGCGTCCGTCTCGATGACGCCGAGCTCCTTCAGGATCTCGTACCGATGCTCCCCGTCGACGAGCTCGTACCGGCCGCCCTTCTTCGGCCGGACGACGAGGTGCCCGAGGATCCCGATGCCCTTGTCCAGGATCGCCTTCCGGAGCTTCTCCATCCCGTCCTTCGTCATCCGGTTCGGGTTCCAGGGATTCGGGTCGATCTTGCTCAGGCGGACGGGCTTCGTCGGCCATTCGACGATCTCGGGGGGCTTCGTAGAAACAGGCTGCGCGGCCATGGGGCCCGGCATGACCGCGCAGGGACATCAACGTTGCGGGACGGCCTTCTTCTTCAGGCGGAGGTGGACCCGCATCGCTTCGGGCCGCGTCGATTCGCCGGCGAAGAGGCTGTCCAGGAGGGCGTGGGCCGCCTCCGTCGTGATGTTCTCGACGCGGCCCGTGCCGGCGTCGTCCCACCATTGGGCGTCGACCCGCGTCCACGCGGGATGCTCCGTGCGCCAGACGAGGATCTTCCTCACGGCGATGGTCCCACCCCCTTCCCTCGCTTCTTCCGCAGGCGCACGTACAGGACCCATCCCGCGAGAGGGTCGTGCCTCGTCCGGTAGACCTCGAAGGCTTCCCGGGCCGGGACCCGCCGGCGGCCGCGGTCCCGGTCGTAGGCGTCGTACATCTGCTCGATCGCCTCCTCGCGGGTCCTCGCGCCGACGGCGTTGTGGGTCCAGAACCCCCGCGGCAGGAACCGCAGGAGCTCCGCCAGGGACGGCGCCCCTCTCATGCGCCCTCCCCTCCCGTCGCCCGGCGGACGCCCTCGCGCCGCTCGAGGAAGTCGTCGACCTCCTCCTTCGTCGCCCCCTTCTCCGGCCGCTCGCTGAGGAAGCCCAGGATCGCGATGGCCTCCTCGAAGCATGGGTCGCACCATCCCGACCACTTCTGGGCCGGGGTCATCCAGGCGACGATGCGCCGAACGACGACCGCGTCCGGGGACGCGGCGAGGCGCTCCTCGAGCGTCCGGCCCGCGACCTCGCCGACCCCCATGAGCAGGCAGGACGAGCAGATCGGCGTCTCGAGGACGTCGAGCCACTTCGTCTCGTCGAGGTCCGGGTCCGGCCCCCGGCCCCGCCCGAAGCCGTCGCGCAGGGGCTTCCGACCGATGCGGACGTCGTCGGGCCGCTCCCACCGGACCATGACGCCCGCGGGCGGATCTCCGTAGACCTCGTCCACGAAGCCGATCGTCCCGGCGGGCACGCCCGAGAACTCCGTCGCGGCCCGGACGTACCGGCCGAGGAGGGCTTCGAGTCCGACGGAGGACGCCTTCATGCCCGGACCTCCTTGACGCCGTCGATCGGGGCGCCGAGGAACCGGACGCGCCTCGCCCGGATGCGCGGGCGCCCCGTCGGGTCCCGTCCCAGGACGCCCTCGACCTCGACGGGATGGGCCGTCATGCGGTCCAGGCCCCCGCGGGGCATCTGGGCGACGATGGTGTCGGGGACCTCCACGGGGACCGCCCCCGACCCGTCGTCGACGACGATGCGGCCCGCGCCGTCGACCTTGGCCTCCTCGTCGACCACGATGCCCCGCACGAGGACCGTCGCGCCGATGAGGGGGAACCCGAGCTCCTCGACCCACGACCGCGCCGTCATGGGCCGCCCCCGTTCCGGAACTCCGCGACGTCCCCGATCGTCGCGGGCGGCGGGGCCCGGCGGCCCGTGACCGCCCTCCGCACGACGATGTAGAAGTCGGGGTCCTTGTCCGCGATCGCGAGGAAGGCGGTCAGGTACGATTCGAGCTCCGCCCTCCCCTCCGCGTGGAACTCC
>Ga0209341_10000465_pt1 | contig 42079 bp, 42 predicted proteins | sample RifCSP13_2_FD_184020 | JGI IMG/M metagenome (GOLD analysis project Ga0209341, IMG submission 184020) | Soil microbial communities from Rifle, Colorado - Rifle CSP2_sed 13_2 (SPAdes) (version 2) | ecosystem: Environmental > Terrestrial > Deep subsurface > Rock core/Sediment | place: Rifle...
ACGACAATGTCCTCGTCCAGGGTGTCGAAGGCAGCCCCTACGCCATCGGTTACTTCGGCTTCGCTTATTTCAAAGAGAACCAGGGTAACCTGCGCGCGCTCTCAATTGAAGGTGTCGAACCCAACGAGCAGACCGCCGAGAGCAACGAATACCCGCTCTCTCGCCCCCTGTTCATCTACTCCGATGCGGGCATCATGCAGGCCAAATCCCAGGTAGCCGACTTCATCAACTTCTTCCTGACTTATGTCAAGGAAGAGATCGTCAACGTCGGCTACTTCCCCGCCAGCAGCGAAGCCCTCGACCAGGCCAAACAATCCTGGCTGGACGCAATGGGACAGTAATTTACTCCCTTTATCCCGTCGCGCCTGAGCCAAAAACCAGGCGCGACGATTTTTTGCTTAATCACCGACTAAGTATCATTCTGTTGAATCTTTGAAACACGGTTATGATTAATCATTATCATGTTATCAAAATTAGATAAATGGTTGGAGAAGATAGGATGGCTAATGAAGTGAAAATAGTTCCTTTGATGCCAGAAGTTTCTACTGAAAGCGCAAAGCCGCAGAATCTGAGGAAACACCCCCGCATTATAGAATCAATCATCCAGGCATTCCTTTTTATTTGTGGCGCTATCTCAATTTTCACAACCATCGGGATAATCGTTTACCTGGGTGAAGAAGCGCTTGGATTCTTCACATCATCTGAAGTGAGCCTGTTCGAATTCTTCACCGGCACTGTCTGGCAGCCGCAGATTGGAAATTTCGGCATTTTGCCTCTGCTCAACGCAACCTTGATGACGACAGGGATAGCGATGCTGGTAGCCTTGCCTTTGGGGATGTGTGTAGCTATCTACTTGAGCGAATACGCTTCTCCGAAGATGCGAAGTTTCCTGAAACCCATCCTTGAGGTCATCGCAGGCATCCCGACTGTGGTTTTAGGCTTCTTTGCTTTATATACGATGACTCCGCTACTCAGAGCTCTGATCGGAAAGGAGATAGTCCAGGTTTACAACACTGCTTCTGCCGGTCTTGTCATGGGTATCTTGATCTTGCCATTGATAAGCTCTATGACAGAAGATGCCTTGAGCGCTGTGCCCAGGTCCCTCCGGGAGGGTGCCTACGGTTTAGGCGCAACCAGGCTAGAAGTAGCTACCCAGGTAGTCGTTCCGGCTGCACTATCTGGCATCACAGCCGCTATAATTTTGGGTTTCTCCCGGGCAGTGGGTGAAGCGATGATCGTAGCCATCGCTGCCGGTGCTGGGCCTAACCTTACCTGGAATCCATTTAGACCCGCCGAAACTATGACGGGGCATATCGTTCGCATCAGTGGCGGCGATTTAAGTTATGACTCCATAGATTACAATAGCCTGTTTGCTATCGCCTTGATGCTCTTTCTTATCACTTTGCTATTGAATCTCGTGAGCCAAAGAATTATTAAACGCTTCCGCGAGGTGTATGAATGAGCGCAAATCCACAGCGTGATGAATTTGGAAACGCACAATCAGGGCAAACCGAAGCCACAAATCGTTTCATTTTTATTCCTAATTTAACCAGCCGCCATCGCCGGGGAAGAATATGGGCGATAGTTTTCCTTGCCTCCACCATCGTTGGCGTTATCGCCCTTACAGCATTAATTGTTACGATACTGAATGACTCCTTCGGGTATGCAGCAATTCAATTTACAGTCCAACCTGAAACACTTGCCCCGGGAGAGAAAACCCTTGAGCAAATGACCTGCCCGGAGCTGGCGTCTCTCTTAGAGGAGAACATTTCACCTAACCGGTTTCGGCAGATTCAAAGCGAAAAACCATTCTCAGAACGCACACAGCGTGAATGTTATGAACTGGTTATTACGGAAGTTGCTAAGCCAAAAGCCGTAGAAACCTGGCCGTTATTTTATTCTTTGCAGTATCGTCATGAATTAGCGCTTTATGTCGAGCAAAAATACCCAGGGTCTGAATTGGTTTTCCGTTCCTGGATAAGCAAGGATTTCATATCTTCGCATCAGAGCAGCGATCCATTATTAGCTGGACTCCGCACAGCAATCCTGGGTTCCTTATTTGTGATTGCCATTGTTATTGTAGTCGCTTTCCCAGTTGGGATTGCCGCTGCGATTTATTTGGAAGAATACGCAACCCAGAGCTGGATCAATCGAGTCATCCAGACGAATATTAATAACCTGGCAGGCGTTCCATCGATCATATACGGGATGTTGGGATTGGCTTTTTTTGTCCGGGCGCTCGAACCACTCACCAGCGGCACCATTTTTGGCGCAACCGTTTCGACTACTGCCAATGGACGTACGATCCTTTCCGCTGGATTGACCCTCGCATTATTAATTTTGCCGGTCATAATCATCAACTCCCAGGAAGCGATCCGGGCTGTTCCCAGCTCTTTGCGGGAAGCCAGCTACGGAATGGGCGCGACGAAATGGCAGACAGTGTGGTATCATGTCTTGCCAAATGCGTTACCTGGCATCCTGACTGGAGCAATCCTTTCTGTCTCTCGTGCCTTTGGAGAGACAGCACCCCTGGTCGTTGTCGGTGCATCGACCTTTATCACCTATGATCCAGGAAATATCTTTTCAAAGTTCACTACCATCCCGATTCAAATCTATCAATGGACCTCACGCCCTCAGGATGCGTTCAGGAACATCGCTGGGGCTGCCATCATCATTCTATTGGTTTTATTGCTCACTTTAAACGCAACTGCTATCCTACTCCGTACTCGATTCAGTAGAAGGTTAATATGAAAATAGACATCAAGCTCTCGGCTCTCCAGGCCGGATTAGCGTCGAGTAAGAAATCAAACGGTTGGCATAGTATTGAAGCTCGCAATTTAAATGTATTTTATGGGGATTTTCTGGCCGTCAAGGATGTGAATTTGAATGTCGAACGCCAAAAGATCACAGCCATTATCGGTCCATCTGGGTGTGGAAAAAGCACAGTAATACGTGCTTTTAACCGCATGAATGACCTGGTCCCGATTGCACGTACGGAAGGTGAGGTGCTTTTTCACGGCCAAAACATCTATGCCGAGGAGGTAGATCCAGTCGAAGTCCGCAAGCGAATTGGTATGGTATTCCAGAAACCTAACCCTTTCCCCAAGAGCATCTACGAAAACATCGCTTGGGGGGCGCGGATAAACGGTTTTAAAGGCCATAGGGCGGATCTAGACGATCTGGTAGAATCAACCTTAAAAAGCGCTGCGCTCTGGGATGAAGTCAAGGATAAGCTCAATCAAAGTGGGTTGTCCCTTTCAGGTGGTCAGCAACAACGCCTTTGCATCGCTCGCACCATCGCTATTAAACCGGATATCATCTTAATGGATGAGCCCTGTTCTGCGTTGGATCCCATCTCAACGCTAAAAATCGAGGAACTTATGCGGGATCTTTCAGTAGACTATACCATCATTATCGTGACCCACAATATGCAACAGGCAGCCAGGGTATCCGATTTCACCGCGTTTTTCACGCTGGATGAACTCCGAGCAGGGTTTTTAATGGAATATGGACCCACAAACCGGATCTTCATGAACCCGAAAGAGAAAGTTACAGAGGATTACATTACTGGTCGCTTTGGTTAGGTTATGGACAGACCCTGGAAATGAACTCAAGATGCAGAGGAAGAACTTATGACTATATCGCCTAGAGAAACGTTAGATACTGCTCTTCAGGAATTGTTGGATGATATCCTATTCATGAGCAGTATGGTAGAGGAAGCGATCAATATGTCAGTACAAGCCCTCAAACGAAGAGATATTGAAGCTTCCAAGCAGATTTTCGCTGACGACCAGAAGATCAACGAAAAGCACTTCCAAATTGAAAATCAGGGCATCCTTTTGATCGCCACCCAACAACCCATGGCACGCGATCTTCGAATGCTCGCCGCCACATTGGAGATCGCTACGGAACTGGAGCGAATCGGTGACTACGCCAAGGGTATCGCTAAGATCAATATCATGATGGGGAACGAACCTCTCGTCAAACCTTTAATCGACATTCCCCGAATGGCAGAGGTTAGTTTAGGCATGCTTCACCGGGCCATGGGCGCCTTTGTGGCTGGCGATGTCGACATTGCTCGCAAAATCCCCAAAGAAGATGATCTAATCGATGCGCTCTACAACCAGGTGTATCGTGAACTGCTTACCTACATGATTGCAGATACTTCCACCATCGATCGAGCAAATTATCTCCTTTGGGTTGCTCATAATCTCGAGCGAATGGCTGACCGGGTTACAAATATCTGTGAACGAACTATTTATATGGTGACCGGTGAAATGATGGAAATGGACCAGACCTACGACGAATGGAAATAAATGGTATATGTATGAACAAGCCTAAAGTTCTATTCCTTTGCTCAGGAAACACTGCTCGAAGCCAAATGGCAGAGGCTTTTCTTAGAAAATACGCCGGTGAATACTTTGATGTTTATAGCGCTGGCCTCGAACCGGGTGAGTTAAATCCTTTCACCATTAAGGTAATGGATGAAGTCGGCATTGATATGAGCAACCATTACGCGAAAGGCTTAGAACAATTCTTCATGAAAGTCAATTTCGCTTACATGATTACGGTTTGTGATCGGGCTGAGAAGAGTTGCCCGGTTTTTCCTGGGATGGGGAAACGCGTCTTCTGGCCAATTGAGGACCCGGCTGCATTCGATGGTCCGGACGACGGAAAAATCATCACCTTTCGGAAAACTCGTGATGAAATTAGTGTTCGTGTCATGGATTGGCTGCATGAATTAGGTATTCAACCTGCCGATTGAACCAAAAAATATTGACCTTGTGTTGCATGTTGGGGTAAACTACGCAAGCATTATTCCTGAATAAAATCTTAGTGGTAATAACTCAATATATTTCGGAGGATGCTATGTCAGACGTAAAAGTCGCGCCCCATGGTTCCTGGAAATCGCCGATTACATCTGATCTGATCGTCTCGGAAACCATCGGTTTAGGAGCCATCACCCTGGATGGGTTTAACATCTATTGGATCGAAGTGCGTCTGAAAGAAGGCGGTCGTTACGTCGTTGTTCGACATACAACGGAGGGTAAATCGACCGATGTAACACCTCCGCCATTCAATGTTCGTACCCGAGTTCACGAGTATGGCGGCGCTGCATATAAAGTCCTGAATGGCGTTGTTTTTTTCTCGAATTTTGACGATCAACGCATATATCGACAAGACCCTGGGACAGATCCTAAACCCATTACCCCTGAAGGCGAGTACCGCTATGCTGACTATATCTTTGACCGCCGCCGAAACCAGTTAATCTGTGTCCGAGAGGACCACACCCATAGCGATCAAGAGGCGGTTAATACCTTAGTGAGTGTTGATCTCGAATCGGACTATAAATCCCAAACTGCAGGAAAGGTTCTCGTCTCCGGCAATGACTTTTACGCTTTCCCCCGCCTCAACCCTGAGGGCACTCGATTAGCCTGGACAACCTGGAATCACCCCAATATGCCCTGGGATGGCACTGAACTTTGGGTTGCAGAACTCGCTGAAAATGGTTTGGTGGTGAATGCCCGTTTGGTAGCTGGCGGAATCGAAGAATCGATCTTTCAGCCCTCCTGGTCGCCGGATGGTATTTTATACTTTGTCTCCGACCGCTCCGGCTGGTGGAACTTGTACCGTTGGCGAGATGGAAAAATCGAGCCAATCTATCCCATGCAGGCTGAATTTGGAATGCCACAATGGGTATTTGGGATGTCCACTTATGAATTTGCCTCGGCAGAGCGGCTTGTCTGCACTTATATCCGACAAGGTACATCATACATAGCCGTCATTGATCTGAACCATAAGAATATAACCACCATTGATACCCCCTTCACAGACATTTGGGGGCTGCGGGTTGTTGGGGATCAGGTGATATTCAACGCCGGATCTCCAACCGAACCCGCCGCCATCATCAAGCTTGATATAACCACTGGGTACCACGAAGTCCTCCGTCGCTCGAGCGAGATGGCGATCGATCCGACATATTTCTCTATTCCCCAAACGGTTCAATTTCCCACCGAGAAGGGCCTAATTGCCTATGCTTTTTTCTATCCTGCGAAGAATCCGGATTATTCACCACCAGATGGCGAATTTCCCCCTCTGTTGGTAATGAGCCATGGAGGTCCAACAGGAGCGACTTCCACGATGTTCAACCCAGAAATTCAATACTGGACAAGTCGAGGTATCGCCGTGCTTGATGTAAACTATGGCGGCAGCTCTGGTTACGGGCGGAAATACCGCGAACGGCTCAACGGCCAATGGGGACTTGTCGACATGGACGATTGCGCCAATGGGGCACTTTTCCTCGTCGAGCAAGGGATTGTCGATGGCAACCGCTTAGCCATTACAGGTGGGAGCGCGGGTGGCTATACCACATTATGTGCCCTGACCTTTCGTAACCTCTTCAAAGCCGGAGCCAGCCATTTTGGGATCGGAGATCTCGAATCCTTCGTTAAGGACACCCACAAGTTCGAGTCGCGTTACCTGGACCGTCTGGTAGGACCGTATCCTGAACGCCTGGATTTATATCAGGAACGCTCGCCAATCCAACACATCGACCAGCTTTCGACTCCAATGATCCTGTTCCAAGGATTAGAAGACAAGATCGTCCCACCAAATCAGGCAGAAATGATGTTTTCTGCAGTGCGAGCCAAGGGATTGCCGGTCGCTTACCTGCCATTCGAAGGCGAGCAACATGGTTTCCGCAAAGCTGAGAACATCAAGCGCGCCTTGGATGCCGAATTATATTTCTACTCCCGCATCTTTGGCTTCGAGTTAGCCGATCCAGTCGAACCAGTGCACATCGAAAATATGTAACTACAACTTCCCGAAAGTTTCGAACTTTCGGGAAGTTCTTAAAATCTGACATTAACAGGATAATTTATAGCCAAAAGTCACTTGCCCTTCGGTTTAAGGAAGTGTAAACTAATCTGAGAAAATGGAGGCTACCATGAACGCTGTAAAGATTATCTCTTATATCGCGGCTGCAATATTCATTTTCTTTGGGATTATGTTCATCTATGCCACCTTTAGCCCACAAGGTCAAATCGGTTGGTTGGTCGTTGGTTTGATAAGCGTGGTGATCGGATTCGGATTGATCTGGTTTGCCAGCACGCGAAAAGCTCTCGTGGCTGGTTCTGGCGAGGATGTCACCCTAAAAATCGACCTGCCAGCCAATGTAGAATTAGATACCTTGAAATGTCAATCCTGTGGTGGGGTATTAAAACCAGAGAACATCAAGATGGTGGCTGGCGCCCCCGTCGTTACCTGCCCATATTGTGGCACCACCTACCAGTTGACCGAAGAACCGAAATGGTAAAGCAAAAAATATGAACCGAGAATCGTGATTTATTCACGTATCCAAAACGTCTAAGGAGTAAAAGTCATTGGATGGCACAGGAGAGTCGACTATGAGTGGTAGATCAAATCACCAATCTAAAATCAAAAATCTAAAATATCTTCTCGCTTTCCTCGCCTTATTTGTATTGACTCCCGGCGTTGCCCTGGCGCAGACTTACTCCTTCAGCCTTCCGCAGGAGACTGTAAATGTCTACTGGAACCAGGACGGCACCAGCTCGATCGATTACATATTCGTCTTCACTAACGATTCCTTCGCCTCGCCCATCGACTATGTGGACATTGGCGTACCGAATGAGAACTATGACCTGAACAGTGTTGTTGCTGACGTGGATGGACAGGTCATCAATGACATCGAAAAGTCACCTTATGTCGATCCAGGGATTGCAGTTGGGTTAGGAAGCAGCGCCATCCAACCCGGTGAGGCCGGCCAGGTGCATGTCAATATCGGTCGGGTAGAGCGAGTCCTATATCCTGACGATACTGATGATAGCTATGCAAGTGGAGAGTTTATCCCTACCTGGTTCGATTCATCTTTCGTCCATGGCAATACGGACCTGATCGTTATTTTTCATCTCCCACCCGGTGTCCAACCAGAGGAACCACGCTGGCATGCATCACCCTCCGGTTGGCCATCAGAACCGATGGCTGGCATGGACGATCAGGGTCGGATCACATACACATGGCACAATCCGAATGCTATTGGCTATGCGCAATATGCCTTCGGTGCTTCCTTCCCTGAACAATATGTGCCCAAAAATGCCATTGTCCGCCCCAATCCATTCGCAGGGTTGATCGCTACACTCAGTTCTATCGCCATTCCTCTCCTCTGCATCGGTATGATTGGTTTTTTCATTTATTGGGCTGTCACCTCCGACCGCAAACGCAAGATGAAATATCTCCCACCCAAGATTTCCATCGAGGGACACGGCATCAAACGCGGCCTGACTGCTGTAGAGGCTGGCATACTAATGGAACAGCCGATGGATAAGATTCTGACCATGATCCTGTTTTCGGTGCTCAAGAAGAACACCACACAGGTCAAAACACGCGATCCACTCGAATTGGAAATAATTGAGCCGTTACCCGAGGGTCTACACGCCTACGAGAAGGATTTTCTGTCGGCATTCTCAGAGCCCAAAGGCGCCCCCCGGCGGAAAGCTTTACAGAAGACCATGGTCGAGCTGGTGAGGAGCACTGGGGACAAGATGAAAGGCTTTAGCCGCCGCGAAACAATTGCCTATTATCGCGATATCACCCAACGTGCCTGGACCCAGGTCGAAGCTGCGGATACGCCTGAAGTAAAGAGCGAGAAGTTCGACGAAGTCATGGAATGGACAATGCTCGATCAGGAGTATGAAGATCGTACTAAAGAAGTTTTCCGCCAGGGCCCCGTGATTGTGCCAATGTGGTGGCCGCGCTATGATCCTGGTTTCGGTCGCTCTGCTCCAGCTCCAACAGGGCTCCCCGCATCCACACAGGTACCCAGGAGTGGCCCTAGCCCATCGCTACCCCATCTCCCAGGGGCTGAATTTGCTGCCTCGATGGTCACAGGCGTGCAAAACTTTTCTAGCAAGGTAGTTGGAAACATCACAGATTTTACCAGTGGAATCACGAATATCACCAACCCACCCCCCAAACCCACCTCAAGCGGCAGGTCATTTGGTGGAGGAGGGGGCGGGCACAGCTGCGCTTGTGCGTGCGCCTGCGCTGGTTGTGCCTGCGCTTGCGCTGGAGGTGGTCGGTGAAAAATCCTCGACCGGGACTATATCACTTCGAACGCCAGAGCCAGGGTGAGCGCAGTCGCATTCACCTGCGTATCGACCATGATCAGAGCGGAAGGCCAGCACACGGAACCTTGCTGATAAACGCCAATCGAGTGCTCCATTTAAACCCAACTGCATCGGTGATGGCATACCTGGCTCTTAACGATACGCCCATGCCAGGAGCTATCCGTGACTTGACGCACCTTTTTCGAGTCTCCCCAACGCAAGCCAAATATGACTACACGCAATTTATCGAGGATTTCGACCAGCTTCTCCGTCCCGATGGCGCTTGCCCAGTTTGTGAGCTGGATGTCGAAATTACTGCCCCTTTCACCGCTCGCCCATCTGCCCCTTACCGCATGGACCTGGCCTTGACCTACCGGTGCAACGACAACTGCGCCCATTGTTATAACGCTAGGCCACGCGATTATCCCGAATTGAGGACCGAAGAATGGAAAGCCATACTTGATCGCCTGTGGGAAATTGGCATTCCTCATATTGTGTTCACCGGCGGCGAGCCGACTTTACGCTCCGACTTGCCTGAGCTCATCGCCCATGCAGAAAAGAACGGCCAGATAACCGGTCTGAACACCAACGCCCGCCGCTTGATCGATGTGAGTTTCGTCAAGCAGCTGGTGGACACTGGCTTGGATCACGTGCAGATCACCGTCGAATCCCACGACCCAGTCATTCACGACGCTATGGTGTGCGCCAAAGGTGCCTGGACGCAGACTATCACCGGGCTTCGAAATGTGTTGGATACACCCCTCTTCGTGATGACAAACACCACAATGCTTCGCCAAAATAGCCCCTTCCTGGGCAAGACCCTGGATTTCCTGGCTAGTTTAGGCGTGCCTACCATAGGCCTGAATGCCCTGATCTATTCAGGTCATGGCCTGACGGTGGGTACTGGGCTTACTGAAAGCGAACTGCGACCCCTGCTAGACCTCGCTCGAAAAAAGACGGACAGCAACGGGCAACGCCTGATCTGGTACACTCCCACTCAATATTGCCACTTCGACCCAATGCAGCTCGAATTGGGCATCAAAGGCTGCACAGCCGCCCTTTACAATATGTGCGTGGAACCTGATGGCGGGGTGATCCCCTGCCAATCCTACTATCAGCAGCTGGGCAACCTGCTCACAATCCCCTGGGAGGCTATCTGGAATCACGAGCTGGCTGTTTCCTTGCGCGAGCGGCGGTACATCCCACCGAGATGTAACGACTGCGTTTTGCTCTCCGAATGTGGCGGTGGCTGCCCCCTTGCATTGAACACCCTCGGCAATGGCTTGATTTCCCTCGACAACCTCCCCCTCTCCGACAAATAAAATACTGGCCCCGATTGAAAGCTACTGAACACTGCATACTGGATACTAAATACTAAATACAGATTACCCTCCCGCTATCGAGGTAACCCTATGACCACTATTCGCGAATCCATCCGCCGCCTCTTCGCTCCTGTCGAACCACTTCCAGCTGGCATTTACCATTATCAGGCGCCTCCCGAAGAACCTGATCACTATCGCCTGCACCTGCGGCTGGAACCGGACGGGGAGGGAGTGCTGATCGTTAATGCGTCAACAGTCCTTCACCTGAACACCACCGCCGCCGAGTATGCATACCACCTCATTCGTCGCACTTCTAATGAAGATGTTGCGCGTTCAATGGCTGTTCGCTATCACGCCTCTCAGGCTCAGATTTCGCAAGATTTTACCGACTTCAAAGACCGGATCGATACCCTTATCTCAACCCCCGATTTGGATCCAGTGACCTACCTGGACTTCGAGCGCCAAAAACCTCACACAAGACTGATCTCCGCTCCATACCGGCTCGATTGTGCATTAACCTATCGATTGCCTGATTCTACTGACCGAACTTTTGCCCCTAACACTCGAGCAACGCGCGAACTAGCTACCCTTGAATGGGAATCAATAATAGATAAAGCCTGGCAAGCCGGTATACCACATATTGTCTTTACCGGCGGAGAACCAACCCTGCGCGACGACTTACCGCAATTGATTTCCCACGCTGAAACCAATGAACAGGTTACCGGATTGTTGACGGATGGCTATCGCTTGCAAAACTCAGAGTATCTGGATAGCCTTCTCCAGACAGGTCTCGACCACTTAGTCATCCTCCTTAACCTCATCGAGGATAGGATCTGGAAGGTAATCCAATCTGCCTTGCAGGCCGACATTTCCACGACTGTCCACCTGACGATTACGCCTAAAAACCACCTTTCCGTGCCGGATTATCTAAGGCGCCTTTCTGAGATGGGTTTAGGTTCGGTTTCTCTGAGCGCAACCGACCCAGAGTTAAAACAGCAATTGCGAACAGCACGTGAGAGAGCAGCTGAACTTCACCTTTCCCTGGTGTGGGATTTGCCGGTACCCTATTCCGCCGCGAATCCGTTCTCTTTAGAATTCGCCGATCATGAACGATCGGTTGGCGCTGGTCGCTCCTGGCTGTATGTCGAACCCGATGGTGACGTGCTGCCTGGTCAGGGGATTAACCAGGTACTGGGAAACTTTTTAACCGATCGCTGGGATAAGATATGGAAGCCTGAGCTGGGATAATCCCAGAAGGTTATGGTACTTCCTCGGAATACACCTGTCTAAATACCTGGATGTTCCCCTTCTGCTCAGCCACTAACCATAAACGCCCAAGACCATCTTGGGCGATCGCCTGAATTTTCAAATCCTCCACCGGCTCTAGAGTTTTTCCCTTTATCCAATACAGGGTAGCCTCACTATAGAGCCAGGCATCCCCGCCTGCATCGAAGAATACACTATCTGCGTAATAATCCCCAACCTCCCCGATTTGAGTCCATACTCCATCTTTTACCTTGTAACGTACCTGGAAACCACCGCAGCTCGCCCCTCCGCAGATCGACAAAGACCCCCAGAGTTCCCCATCTGGTCCTAATTTGATATCATCGATCCAACCAAATCGGATCCCGATCGGCGGCTTTGGTGGAGAAAAACTCGCCCAATTCCCGGTCGCTGCTTCGTAATGCCAGAGGATGCCTCCGACTCCGAGCCACACATCCCCGGCTGAGTCCACAACGATATCGCGCACGCATCCTTGGTCGACAGGTGAGCCAGCGCCCTGCCACGTATCCCCATTAAACCAGCGCGCTCCCTGCCCAACAATCACGTCGCCCTGGGTATCACAATTGCCGACCCACACATTACCGTTTTGATCCACAGAAAGAGCTGGTAACGCGAATCCCTCATACTGCGCTGTTTCTGGAGATTGTACAAATCCCATTTCTTCCAATCGATTTACTTGCCAGCTCTGGCCATCGAAGGCGCGTACATCCTGGAAGGTGGTCATCCACACTCTTCCAGACGAATCAGTTAAAATGTCCTTCCCGATACGTGTATCGAAAGGCGCGTTGATCGGCAACCATCCCTGGTCTGCTCCATAAGTCTTCCAGGTGCTGCCATCCCAAGCCAAAACCAGCGAACCATCTCCCTTGACCATCCAAAACCGTTGATCTGCATCGAATCCCACCAGCAGGTATTTACCATCTGTGAAGTGAACCGTTAACTCTGTACCATCCAGACTGGCAATGGCAGAATCGCTTGCCAGCCACAAAGTCCCATCCAGCGCTGGGTATAATTCTCGGATCCTCCCCAAGATGCTCTCGTCAATGATAACTAAAGGATGGAACTTTTCCACCAGTGTTTCTTCTTCGGTTGGCCTGGGTGAAGGGCTGACTGTGAAGGTGGGCGTAGGGATCGTGGTTGGGGTATCCGCTTGCGCTGTTCTCGTTAGCTGGATGGATTGGGTTGCAGTCCCGGCTGCGCTCAAGGTATTAATTAGATTTAATTTAGCCTGGGCAACGACGGTCGTTGTTGACCTTTCATCCGTAATATGCGTTTTGCTTGGTTCAGGTCCAGATGGCGATAAGAACAGAAGTGGTTCAACCGTAACCGGCTCTATCACGGTTCTCGTCACTGGGATGGAGGTACTCTCATCCAAAATTTGAACAGTAGGTGTCAATCTTGCCGTCAGATTACAGGCCAATATGAGTCCTGTAGATGCCAGGCCGATCAGGACAAGAACAGGCCTTGTAGGACGCATACAATGCTCTGCCATAAAGTTGCCTTCCTTGTCCAAAGATGATTTAAATATCCGGTCGTCAATTAAATTATTAATTTCGAATTTAGCACAATTGTTAATCTAAGTCAACAATCTCACTTCGTGACAAGCATTTGAAAATGCCATATAATAGAGAAGGGTCAGCCAATTATGATATTATCCCCCTCTGATTGGCACGATCGTTTCACCCGGCAGGCGCAGTGGACTTTTGATCTGCGCCAGTACCTATTCCAACGAGCTGGCTGCCAAACTGCCGAACGGATATTAGATGTCGGCTGTGGCACAGGGGTATTATTATCCGAATTGTCTGACCTGGTTCGCGCCCAGGTTCATGGATTAGACATTAATCGCCAGTATTTAGATATTTCCGCCCGACATACCGCAGATGCCTTTCTTACCCAGGCTGATGCCCATGCGCTCCCCTATATAACTGGAATATTCGATATAAGCTTGTGCCATTTCCTCTTGCTGTGGGTCGTGGACCCTGCCAAGGTAGTCGCCGAAATGGCACGCGTTACTAAACCAGGTGGGGTAATACTCGCCCTTGCCGAGCCAGACTACGGCGGGCGCATCGACTATCCCCCTGAACTTGCTCAGATTGGCCAATGGCAGCAGGCCGCTTTGCGGAGCCAGGCAGCCGATCCCGAGATGGGGCGCAAATTGGCAGGGATATTCTCTGGTCTTGGATTGAATACGGTCGAGACCGGGGTGCTCGGCGGCCAATGGACTACCCCCCCTTCACCAGAAGATTGGGAATCGGAGTGGTCGGTCGTTCAAGCCGACTTGCAACAGATTACACAGAGACCCAGCGTCTTCAACACCTTTAAAGCGTTAAAAAAAATTGACATGTCCGCCTCCGCAAAAGGCGAGCGCGTCCTGTATGTACCCACATTTTACGCCTGGGGGATAGTCCCTCAATAACTTAAACATTAATTCTCAACTGGAATCCCAACTTCGATCTGCCCATCCACCACCCGCACTGGATAAGATGGGATATCGACGAAAGCCGGTAAAGATAACACTTTCCCCGTTCGTATATCGAAGCGTGCTCCATGGCGGGGACAAGCCACCGAGTACTGCTCTAGATCGCCTTCACCGATCGGGCCATCGTCGTGCGAACACACGTTGCCAATGGCAAAATACTGTCCGGCTATATTGAACACAACAATTGATAGGTCATCGATTTCTACGAAAATCCGCTCCCCGTTTGGTAACTCTTCTGCTTGGGCAACAGGGACAAATTCACATTCGCTGGGATTTAAGTGATTATATGCATACATTGGGATTCTCCCTTGATACCCACTCATAGACAGGCCAGTGTCCGAAAAGTAAGTGCAAAGCATCTGATCGAATGTTACAAATAGATATTGGTTATTGTAACAAATGTTGGTACGGGTCGTTAATCTCATTAGAAGTGACTTCACAAATTGAGCATAGCCGACCTTTATGGTACGATTCTGGGTGCGGCGGGTAATTAAGAGTAGAAATTCACACCTATAAAATTTCTACATCAATACCTACTACTTGGCTGAAGATTGATCAAATATCCATAGTCTCCAGGTGAGATTGTATATTTATCGCTCCCAAAACAACCACCGAAACAACCCGAAGGCGAAGTTAGCAAGCTATTACCAGAAAAACTGGATTGGTGGGAAACCCAACACTATCAATGAAACTATTATCTAATTATTCACAGCATGGCTCTGTCTTAGAAGGAAGAGGCGGACTACGATCGCGAGAAAGTGGTGCTAAGGTTTGGCTCCTGCGCTTTCTTGTCATCCTAGGGTTTGCAGCTCTGCTCTTCTATTTCAGCTGGTGGGCTGTAGATGGACGATACCACAACCTCTGGCTGCTATTCTTGCTGGTCCTGGCAATTATTTACGCTGGAATGCAGATGGTGGGAAACTGGTTGCTTTATTTCTGGGCAAACCGACCGAACCAGATACAACTATGGCCCAAAGGGTTGACAGTAGATGTTTTCGTTACCGCCTACCAGGAACCGCCCAGCATGGTGGAGCGCTCTCTGGCAGCCTCTGCTGTGCTCTTCACGGTACATCGCACCTGGCTGTTAGATGACGGAAAGAATCCAGCGCTGGAGGCCATGGCAAAGCGATTGGGGGCATTTTATCTGACTCGCTCTGATCATCGGGACGCCAAAGCCGGCAATATCAATGCTACCTTAGCACACACCGATGGCGATATCATTGCGATTTTCGATACCGATCATGTGCCCGCGCCAGATTTCCTGCAGCGCAGTATGGGATTTTTCGCCGATCCGAGGGTGGGTTTTGTCCAGGTAATGCTGACTTTCACCAATGGTAAGGATAGCTGGGTAGCTCAAGCAGCGATCGAGACCAGCCTGGAATTCTATAACCCCACTTCGCTGGGAGCAGACAGCATCGGGGGTGCCACGCTGATGGGCAGCAATGCACTGATCCGACGGAAGGCGCTGGAGTCAATTGGCGGCTACCAGCCTGGCCTGGCCGAGGATCTGGCAACCTCGATTAAATTACACGCAACCGGATGGAAAAGCGCATATGTTGCAGAGCCTCTAGCCCCAGGGATTGCCCCACCATCCTTCACTGCCTGGTTTGTGCAACAACTGAAATGGGCTCGCGGCGTGTTCGAATTATTGATTACGACCTATCCCCGGCTATTCCACCGACTGACTTGGGGACAACGGCTGTCATATTCGGTGCGGATGACCAAATACTGGATTGGGCCAGTGGTGGCGTTGCACCTGTTTGCGACTATCGCTATTTTGATCTTTGCGGGACCTGAAGTTCGGGAGGCCTTCCACGAATATCTGCTCCATATAACTCCCTTGGCGCTGGCAGATGTGTTAATCCGCCATATGGCTTTTCGCCTTTACCGCCACCACTCAGTCCCCAATACCTCTCTGGCGCGGGCGGTCGCATTAGTTTATAGTACCTGGCCAATTTATTTGTTGGCGTGGGGAATGGCAATTTTACGTCTGCCATTAGACTTCAGGACAACTCCCAAGAGCAAGGACAGCAAGCAGAATCCACTCTGGTTGCTCCCCCAGCTCGTTGCCCTCATCTTATTGATCGCGGGAACCATCTATACAATCGCCTTCAAGGGGCACCCAATTTCAGCTTTGTTGGTATTTGCTATCCTCCAGGGTCTAGTGCAACTTCTTTTCCTACGGAGATGGCTGAACTCGTACGAGTCGTCAAGCATCACTGCCGTGAATCTCCATCTTTCAGAGCCTACTCCTTTCTTGGACAAAGACCTGGATTATTTTCCTGATCGAATTTAAGGCATGGGAAATTTTTAGGAAGCACTCACAGAAGTAGGCATCGATTGGAAAAGAAAACTGATTCTCCATTTTGGCTATTTATCTTCAGCCTGCTGGCATTGTGTTTGCTTATTGTCTATTTCACCTATTGTTTTATTATCCCCCAGACTCCAGCTCGCTTAACTCGTCCCAGTGCTTCTCTGGTTTCAGATTTTCCCCTTTGGTCATGGATAGTTTCAGTACCGCTTCCTATTCCCAATGATCCAAAATCAGTTGCGATCTTGTTGGTCGCAACACCCGTTGTCGCTTTCGCTGTTTATGGATCGGTGGTATTTCTAAGCCGGAAACTTCAGGCGCGCTCTAGTACGCTTGCGCTTGTTCTAATCCCAACTGGCGCATATCTCCTGCTATCCACATTTGCTTTACCAAACCTGAACACGGATATCTTCAACTATATGTTACGCGGTCGTCTGGCCGCAGTTCATAATAAAAATCCATACCGTATCGCTGCTGACGAAATCCCGCACGATCCAGTTTATCCTTATGCGAGCCATGACTATACCGACGTCGCGGAGTGGTGGAAGCTTCCGATGTGGACGGCAATAGAAATTGGCCTCGCTAAACTCACTGGGGAAGATGTGGCCGAGAATCTATTTATCTATCGGGTTGCTTTTTTGCTTGTAAATGTCTCAAACCTCGTTCTCATCGCAATTATTATCAACAAGCTATATCCCCATTATTTACTCTCCAGTTTGGTTCTGTATGCATGGAACCCAATTATTGTAATATTAGGTCAAAGTAAGGGCGATACATTTATTGTATTCTTTCTTTTGTTGGCGATTTTACTTCTGGTTTTCGAGCGCAGGAACTTTGCCATCGTGCCTTTGACATTGTCAGTATTGATAAAGATGACTACCCTACCTTTCGCAGCAGTGTATCTACTCATAGATCTCAGGCGAAAAAGATGGAGGGATTACATCATCCTGGGAATCCTTTTTTCTCTTATAGCTGCCATTTTTTATATTCAGTTTGATGTTGGAGATTATCTTGCTACTCAATTATTCAGTATTATCGGAATGTCAGGTGGTTCTGCACCTGAATTCCTGCGTTCCTTATTGAGAGTGGTCTTTGTCGTTTTAATAATCGTGGTTGGCCTCACCCGAAGCGGAGAAATTAAGCAGTTGATTTTGGGATGGGCGATTTTAGCACTGTTTTTCTCCCTTTTTCTAATTGATTATGGAAAGGCCTGGTATCTGATTCCCCTGATTGCACTAGCCTGTCTAATCCCTGATTGGCGCACAACATCGATGACCTATGCCCTTTCATTTTTGGGATTCCTTATATATACCTGGAATTCAGGCTTTAATAAGGTATTCTCTGCACCAGTCGTGATTTCTCTGCCAAAGTATATTGTTTATTTAGTTTTACCGGTTGTCGTTCTAATTGTGATTGGTGCAGTTAAGTTTTGGAAGACGCTCCAACAAAAAAAGAGCGGGCAAGTCGGTGAGGTCCCGCGCTTATTATCACAACAAGAATAGGTTTTTAGGGGTAATCACTCAACCAAATCGTCGTCCGCTTCCCCCAGGCCATACACGCCAGCTTTAAGCACCTTCAACGACAAGAGAGCGCATTTCAAGCGTACCGGTCCCAACTCGATCCCTAACATTTCTAAAATATCGTCCTTGGTAATGTCTCTGACTTCATCCAGAGATCTACCCAGGATTGACTCCAATAATAGGTCAGCGGAGGCTTGAGATATGGCGCAGCCATGCCCACTAAAAGCCACCTCTCTGACAATCCCTTTGTCATCCACTCGCAAGTCAATGCGCAGCTCATCCCCGCACAATGGATTGGCATCCTCAAAAGTGATATCGTTGGGTTCAAGCATCCCCCGATAGAGGGGATTTTGATATCGGTCGATGATTAGTTCACGATAAAGGTCATCCATAGTCGCGCTTCACGGATCAAAATTCATGTTTTAAATATTTTCTTTACCCGATAGATGGCGTCAATAAGTTTATCAACTTCTTCCACTGTATTGTAGAGGTAGAAGCTGGCGCGTGTTGTGGAATTTAAATGAAACCTTTCATGCAAAGGCATGGCGCAGTGATGACCGGCGCGCACGGCCACACCATCTGTATCCAAAATCTGGGCGACATCGTGAGCGTGCACCCCGGCGAGGGTGAAGGAAGCCACTCCGCCCTTATGCTCCGCAGGTGGGCCATAGACCGTTACGCCAGGGATTTCCTCGAGCCGCTCAAGGGCATAGCTGATGATCTCGCGCTCATGTTCAGCGATCGAATCCAGGCCAATCCGCTGCAGGTAATCCACCGCTGCACCAAAACCTATCGCTTCGGCGATGGCCGGTGTGCCTGCTTCATACTTGTAGGGAAGTTCATTCGGGGTGAATGAACGCAGACTAACCTTCTTAATCATGTCGCCCCCGCCCAGGAAAGGCGGCATCGCATCAAGCAAAGTCTTTCTCCCATACAATACCCCAATGCCGGTTGGGCCGCACATTTTGTGGCTCGAAAATGCCAGGAAATCCATGTCCAACTCCTGGACATCGACCGGGAAATGAGGCACGGATTGCGCACCATCCACCAGAACGATCGCTCCAACCTTGTGAGCAAGGTGAATAATCTCCGCAGCTGGATTGATCGTCCCCAAGACATTTGACATGTGCGTAAATGCTATCAAGCGTGGGTTTAATCCAAGTAGCTGGCGGTACTCCTCCAAGTCGAGTAATCCCTGTGGAGTGACTGGGATAAACTCCAGTCGGAGATCCCGCTCAGTAGCCAGCATGTGCCAGGGTACCAGATTCGAGTGGTGCTCCATTTCTGTCAGGATGACCACATCCCCAGGTTTAAGGTTCGCCTTACCCCAGCTGTAGGCGACCAGGTTAATCGCTTCGGTCGTGTTTCGAGTGAAGATGACTTGCCTTGCTGAAGGTGCGTTGATCAGCTGGGCGATCTTTCCCCGCGCCGCCTCATACATTGCAGTTGATTCTTCGGCCAGCGCGTGGATGCCACGATGGATGTTAGCATTGGATTCTCGGTAAAATCGATCCATCGCTTCTATCACCTGCAAGGGTTTTTGCGACGTTGCTGTTGAGTCCAAATAAACCACCTTCACCCCAGGACGTACCTCCCTCTCCAGGATCGGGAAATCAGTCCGGATGTGGGCAACATCTAAGACATTCGCCGGGACTAAAGATTTCATTATTTTACTTCGAGCGTGGGCGGGGACGGCGTTTACGAATTAGAGATAGCCGAATATTGCTCGAGATTTTCGGACACCAAAGGACATGGTCCGGAACCATCCAACCATCGGTCAAATAGACGTTTTCCTGAAATTGAACCGCAATCATCTTCGGGTCAACCTGAACCACCGTCCCAGTCAACCAATTCCGCACGCGGTCGCCATGTTCGTTTTCATGGTCACAAAACACATCCACTCGATCCCCCACTTTGTATAACTCCTTTTGATCAGGAGCCCTGGTGAAATAAATATCTGACAAGTATGCCTCCGAAATCGTTTCTTTACCCCATCTTCTCAGCAATGGATTTCTCCAGCCGGCTGCGTACACCTTCGAAGGGAATGCGTTGCACGATAGGATCAAAGAAGCCTTCGACAATTAAACGCTCGGCCTCCGGGTGCGAGATTCCTCGGCTGCATAAGTAAAACACCTCTTCTGGATTGATCTTTCCCACTGTCGCACCATGTGTGCAACGTACATCATCGGCCATAATTTCGAGACCTGGGATTGAATCAGCGCGTGCCTGGCTACTCAGCACCAGATTGCGGTTGGCCTGGTAACCATCAGTCTTCTGGGCGCCAGGTGCTACGTAAATCATCCCTTGCCACACTGACCGGCTTTGACCCTTGAGTGCTCCTTTGAACAACAAATCACTAGTCGTATTCGGCGCCAAGTGGTTTTGTTGGGTGTCGTGATCCAGGTGTTGCATGCCATCTGTGAAGTAGAAACCGGACATGCGCCCTGTCGCGCCCTGACCATTCAAATCCAAATCAGAAAAATTCTTCGTCAGGTGGCTTCCTACTGCTACGAATACCCAATCCAGGTTTCCATCTCGCTCCACGCGCGCTCGCTCGTGGCTGAAGTTCCAGACATGCTCACCCCAAGATTGGAGCTCGACAAACCGTAGATGTGCACCAGCTCCCACGTGGATCTCGACAATCCCAGCGTGCAAGGTCTGCCCTCCAGGTTCAGTCGGAGACGCGGCCTCGTGCACATAGGTTAAAGTGGCACCATCCTCTAACCACACTATCACATGAGATAAATGCGCTAGACCCACTCCTGGCCCCCACAGCACGCTATGCAGGGGCTGTTCCACCTGAACGCCTCTCGGGACGTAGATCAGCACCCCATTTTGGGCTAAGGAGGCCGCTAGCGCGGCAAATTTTCCTTCGTCGGCGCGTACGATCTTCCCGATGACATACGCCAAAATATCGCTATGCTCGCGTTCAGCCGTCGCCAGGTCGGAGAAGATAACACCCTTGCCAGCCAGGTCTGGTGAGAGCTCAACCTGTGAACCACCGGGAAGTAGTATGATCTGCCCACCATGTTGATCGCTAACCAAAGGTTGCAGAAGTTCCTCAGCCACAACCGGTAAATCCTCGAAAGCACCTCGTTCAGGTAGCTGGAAGGAGGTGGTATCCAATTTCTTCAGGTCAGTGCGTCTCCAGGGTTCATCGGTTGTTTTAGGAAAAGGCAACCGTTGATACGCCTCCCATGCTCTTGCCCGGTATTCTTTGAGGATCACCGGCCTCCCCCCATCGAGAATGGGGATCATCTCAGCTGTAAAGTTGAATTCCGGAGTTTCCTGAAGTGCTGTTTGTCGGGTACGTGTGACTACAGTGCGGGCCATTCGATATTTTCGTCCTTGAATACTTTACCCAATTGATCCTTCCATCTGAAGTTGAATCAGACGGTTCATTTCGACGGCATATTCCATCGGCAGCTCTTTCACCAACGGCTCGATGAAACCGGAGACGACCATGGTCGTGGCCTCTTCATTGCTCAGCCCGCGGCTCATCAGGTAGAAGAGCTGTTCTTCACCAACCTTCGAAACAGAAGCTTCGTGACCAATAGTCACGTCATCTTCATCGATTTCAATGTAAGGGTAGGTGTCGGACCTTGATTCTGGGTTGAGCAGGAGCGCGTCACAGACGGCGTTGGAGCGAACGTTCTTGGCGCCTTTGTGCACTTTCAGCAGACCACGATAGGATGCCCGGCCTTTGCCCCTACTAATCGACTTGGAGGTGATCTTGCTGCTCGTGTTGGGAGCAAAGTGGAGCATCTTACCGCCGGTGTCCTGGTGTTGGCCAGTCGCCGCAAAAGCCATCGAAAGGATTTCGCCGTGAGCACCCTCTCCGATCAGGTAGCAGGAGGGGTATTTCATTGTTAGTTTAGAGCCCAGGTTGGCGTCCACCCATTCCATCGTCCCACCTTCATGGACAAACGCCCGCTGCGTCACCAGGTTGTACATATTGGTCGACCAGTTTTGGATCGTTGTATAACGCATGCGCGCCCCCTTCTTTACGATGATCTCGATCACACCGCTATGGAACGATTCGGTTGAATAAATCGGCGCGGTACATCCCTCGACATAGTGGGCTTGAGCGCCTTCATCGATGATAATCAGGGAACGCTCGAATTGCCCCAGTTCAGCCGTGTTAATTCGGAAATAAGCTTGCAATGGTAGATCTACCTTGACTCCCGGTGGGACATAAACAAATGAACCCCCTGACCACACCGCGCTGTTCAAGGCCGCAAACTTATTGTCCTCGATGGGAATGACTGTCCCAAAATACTCCCGGAACAGGTCTGGGTGTTCACGCAAACCATTTTCGATGCTTTTGAAGATCACGCCCTGATTGGAGAGGTGCTCCTGGATGCTGTGATAAACCATCTCGGATTCATATTGAGCGCCCACACCGGAGAGAAATTTCTGTTCGGCTTCCGGTATTCCCAAACGGTTGAAGGTTTCCTTAATCGTATCAGGGACATCGTCCCACGAGCTTCCTTCTTTATCAGTTGGCTTGGCGTAAAAATAAATTTCGTCCAGATTTAATTGACTGATATCGCCGCCCCAGGTCGGCATCGGGCGAGATATGAAATGCTCTAGCGCCTTGAGGCGAAATTCCAACATCCATTGCGGCTCCCCCTTCATGGCTGAGATCTGTTCCACAACCCCCCTGTCAAGGCCCTTACGCGACTTGAAAACCAGTTCGTCGGGATCTCTGAAACCGAATTTATAATCACCGATCCCCTCCAGGATGGTCGCTTCAGTACTCATCGGATACCTCCAAGTTGTATACCATTAAGAAATTACGCCATAACCAGATCGTTCTTCTCACGCAGCCAGTCGTAACCTTGTTCCTCGAGATGCAATGCCAGGTCTGCGCCACCAGATTCGACGATCCGTCCACCCAGCATAATATGCACGAACTCGGGTTTAATATAGTTTAAGATGCGCTGGTAATGGGTGATGACCAGCGCTCCCAGGTCGGCGCCGCGCAGTGCATTTACGCCTTCGGCGACGATCCGTAAAGCGTCGATGTCCAACCCGGAGTCGGTTTCGTCAAGGATGGCAATTTCGGGCTTCAAGGTGGCCATTTGTAAGATCTCTGCCCGCTTCTTCTCGCCGCCCGAAAAACCGTCGTTTAGGTAACGCCCAGCGAAGGAATGATCCATCTTCAAGAGATCCATTTTCTCTTTTAGCAATCGACGGAACTCTGGGATCGGGATGCCCTTATTCTCAGGATTCCCCGCTTTACGCCTGGAATTCAGGGCTGTGCGCAGGAAATTGGCTACGGTCACTCCTGGGATCGCCACTGGGTATTGGAAGGCCAGGAAAATGCCCAGTTGTGAACGTTGATCTGGCGCAAGTTCCAGAATGTTTTGACCTTTGAACAGGACCTCGCCCTCGATAACTTCATAAGACGGGTGGCCCATCAAAATATAAGCCAGGGTAGATTTACCCGTGCCATTCGGTCCCATCAAGGCATGCACCTCGCCTTGTTTTACCGTTAAATTCACCCCTTTTAAGATTTCCAGACCGTTGATGCCAGCGTGTAAATTGCGAATAACAAGTTCGGACATCGATAGAACACTCCTGAGTGAGCATATAAACATGCAGAAAATATCGGTGCTCAGGCAAAATCATTTCCCTGAGAACCGTCGCTTATTATAGCAGCAAAATCCCTTTAAGTCAATATTTTGGATAAATATCTTATATATTCGGTTTAACTCCGAATTAGAGCCTTATCCAATAATATTTAGGATAAATATATGTATATTGACAGAAAATAAGCGCGATGTTATACTCTCTCTTAATTACGGTTTCTTACAATCTCAGAAAAAGTTCTCGATGTCTTAAAAAATGATCGATAGTACGATAAAAAGCACGCGCGAGCGGGTGCTGCAGACATTGCTTAAGAATCATCGCTGCACGATCATCGACCTCGCTGCAACCGTCGACATCAACCCGATTTCCGTGCGTCACCATATCTCGAAATTACAAGCTGAAGGGCTGGTAGTCTCTGAAGAAGAACGCCATGGCGTTGGCCGACCTCGGCAGGTTTACTCCCTCACCGAAGCCGGCCTCGAGCACTTCCCCACTCGCTATATGCGCCTGACTATCCGCCTGCTCGGGCAACTCAAAGAGCATGTGCCCCCCGAGATGGTCAACCAGTTGTTCTCTAAAATGGCGGCTGATCTTGTCCATGAGTATGCCAGCACGGCCCGCACTCAAGGCCTCTCCACCGAGCAACGCCTCGAAATGGTTAAATATTTACTTAAAGAAGAAGGATTCAACATTGAGTGGGAGAAGATCGGCGACCAATTCCACATCCATGAAGTTAGCTGTCCTTACTTCCATGTTGGACAAAACCATCCCGAGGTGTGCTGGATCGATCAAACGCTGATCTCCACTGTTCTTGATCTCCCCACCGAAAAAATCAAATGTGTCCTCGATGGAGATAATTATTGCACCTACGTAGTAGTACCAAACACCGTCCCCGCACTGATCACCTCGGAGGAGATCCCATGACTCAAGAGAGCCAAAAAGTAATCTGGCAGGCAGAAAGTACACATCCAGATAAGGCAGAGACCGCTAAGGAAGCCCTGCGCCAAGTCGTTGACCCAGAAATCGGCCTGAATGTCATCGAATTAGGTTTGATCCGCGACTTGACCATCTCCGACGTCCGGGCTAACCTGGTTATGATTATGACCACGCCCTTTTGTCCATATGGTCCAGCTCTCCTGGAAATGGCCCGGCAAAAGGTTGAGGGGGCACTGAAAGTGCCGACTGAGATCGAAATTGGTATGGAAATGTGGGACCCAATGATGATGGAAGAAGGCGCCGGGGCAGATTGGGGATTATTTTAATCGCCCTTCCCAAACTTCTATCTTTATGTTAAACTTATAACAATGTAGCCACGCGAAATTGCGTGGCTCGCTTTCCGCTCCTGGCAGGCTTACGGCCTTGTCTAGGGGCAATCCCGAGGAAAGGAGGCCTCCCCCATGCGCGCCTATGAATTGGTTTTTATCGTCCACCCAGATCTGGACGATTCAGCCCTTAAAGAATTGGTCGATCGGGTAAAGGGTTGGATCACGGATGCAGGCGGCCAGGTCGCGAAAGTAGACCTGTGGGGTAAGCGAAAACTCGCCTACCGTCTGCGCAAACAATCTGAAGGTCAGTATGTTCTGATGAAAACGCAAATGGCTCCCTCATTTTGCACCCAATTAGAACGCAATCTGCGATTGCAAGAACCTGTGTTGCGATTTCTACTAGCTGCTGAATAACCGTTTCGTTTCTGATAATCTTGAGGATACGCATATGAGTCGAGGACTAAACAAGGTTATGATCATCGGCCGTTTGGGGCGCGATCCAGAGATGCGTTATACCCCATCAGGCAAACCTGTGACCACTTACAGCGTGGCGACCAGCCGCAGTTGGAACTCTTCCGATGGAGAACGTCACACCGAAACCGAATGGTTTAACGTCGTTGCATGGGGCAGCCTGGCTGAGATCTGTAAACAACACCTGATTAAAGGCCAACAAGTGTATATTGAAGGTCGTTTGCAGACTCGTTATTGGGAGGACGGTGATCGCGTTAAGCATAGCGCCACCGAGATCGTCGCCAGTGAGATGATCATGCTCGGTGATCGCCGCGACCTTAACCAATCTCATGAAGAAGATGAAGCAGAAACAGAAGATGAATTCCCTTTTTAGCATTTTATGGAGTTAACTAACGTGACTGACCAGACAACCCAAGGCCCTATGCGCCGCTACTACACCCGCCCCCGCGTCTGCCAGTTCTGCACAGACCACAGTGTAGTCATCGATTATAAGCAGGCTGAAGTCCTGCGCCGCTATATCTCTGATGATGGCAAGATCCGCCCTCGCCGCCAGACAGGTACCTGCGCTAAGCATCAGCGTGAGCTAGCGCGCGCAATTAAACGCGCCCGCCACCTGGCTTTACTGCCATTCACGGGTGAAATCCTGCGCTAGAACATATGTAATCCGAGATACAATCCTTTCTATAGGTTAGTGAGGCTCAAGTTACCCTCCTATCCCCACTTGTACGCCTCCTTGGGGGTATCTAAAACCGGGTAAAAGCATCGAGGTCACCCATGGCAAGATCGCGTGAAAAAATCATCACGAAAAAGCATCTAGCCCGTATGGAACGCGAACGTCTCCAGCGGCGTTATATTTTGGTCGGCAGTTTGGCGGTTGTCGTCATTGTTATCGGTTTGCTGGCTTATGGCATCTTAGAATCCACGATCCTTCAACCCCGCCAACCGGTCGCTTCTGTGGGTAACGATAAGATCACCACTGGCGATTTCCAGGCCAGGGTGCGATTCCAGCGCCGCCAGCTCATTCAGCAGTACTTGAACATCCTGCAAAATATGCAGCTGTTTGGCGGCGACCAGCAGACTCAAGCCTTCTTCCAGCAGAACCTTAATCAGATTCAGCTCCAACTCGAACCTCAAGCACTCGGACAGGAAACCCTCAATACTATGGTCGATGAGGTGCTGATCCGCCAGGAAGCCGAGCGCCGGGGCATTACCGTCTCCCAAGAAGAAATCGACCAGCGCATCCAGCAGGAATTCGGCTATTATCCCGGTGGCGAGCCACCCACTTCGACGCCCATCCCGACCGATGCGCCAACTTCGACCCTCTCCCCGATTCAGCTCACCTTGCTCCCGCCAACCACTACTCCTACTGAAAGCGAAGCGACTTCAACCAGCACTCCGGATCTGACTCTCACCCCCGCAGTTTCGGCTACTGCCGAATCAACTGAAACTAGTACCGCGACTCCGACTCAGAGTCCAACGCTCGCTCCAACCGGTCCCACGCCAACTCCGCTCCCCTCTCCTACCCCGACTGAATATACCCTCGAGAACTACCAGAAGAATTATGCAGAGGCATTAAATACCTTCAAGAAGGAGATTAATTTCAGCGAAGCACATCTGCACGCCATAATCGCTGCGGATTTATTGCGCCAGAAAGTTCTGGAAGCAGTTACTGCCGAGGTCCCCCACGAACAGGAACAGGTTTGGGCGCGCCACATCCTGGTTGACGAGGAATCCACCGCCCAGAATGTTCTCGAGCGCCTCAAGGCTGGCGAGGATTTTGCAGCCCTAGCAGCTGAGTTCTCTACTGACGAGACGAACAAGAACCAAGGCGGAGATTTGGGTTGGTTCCCTGTAGGCCGGATGGTGGCCGAATTCGAGAAAGTTGCCTTCCAGCTGAACATCGGTGATATCAGCGATCCAGTACAGACCACCTTTGGCTGGCACATCATTCAAGTGCTTGGGCATGAGACGCGCTCCCTGACTTTTTCAGAATACCAACAGCTCCAACAAGTCAAATTTGATGAGTGGCTCCAGGAAAAACGCTCGGAAGTTAGCCCTCAGCTTATCGACTCCTGGCAGGCGCGCATCCCCACCGAGCCGACTCTCCCTCCGGAATTGCAGCAGTCGCAACCGTAAAATACGATCCAAACTTCGCCCGACTAGGTCTCCTTCGTCACCCGCTCCACTTCCTCCATTTTTAGGCTTACCGTCTGGCTGGTCGAATCGCGCCCCATCGTTACCCCGTATATAACGTCGGCCACTTGCACCGTGTTGCGGTTATGAGTAATGATCACGAATTGAGTTGTCTGGCTCAATTCACGCAGCAGCTCGCGGAAACGTCCCACATTCGCCTCATCAAGCATAGCATCCACTTCGTCAAGAACGCAAAAAGGTGTCGGCGAGACACGCAGCAAGGCAAAGACCAGCGCCACGGCTGTCAGGCTTCTCTCGCCACCTGAAAGCAAGGATAATCCCTGCTCGCGCCGGCCAGGTAAGCGCGCTTCGATATCGATACCGGTCCCGGTGAGGTCGTCTGGGTCAGTCATAACCAGCCGTGCTGACCCACCACCGAACAGGCGCGCGAAGATCTGGTGGAACTCCACTGCCACTGCTTCGAAAGTTCGTTTGAACTCATATTCCATGAGCTCATCAAGTTCAGCGATCACTTGGCGCACGTCTGTTTCTGCTTTATGTAAATCGCTGACCTGATCGGTCAAGAACTCATAGCGATCCTTGACCTCGCGAAACTCCACTTGCGCCTCCTGGTTAACCGGTCCCATGCGGCGTAATAAACCCCGTTGGCGATTCAGGGCTTCCTCTGTCTCCGGCGAAAGTTGTTTCACAACAGGCAGCTCCTCCACCATTCCCTGAAGTGGCAATGGCGTCGGGCCGGAGACCTCTTCAGCATATTCAAACACTACCAACCCAAAATCATCTTCGATCCGGCGCCGCAGAGACTCTAAGGCTTCTTGCTTGCGCGCCAGGGCGATCTTGGCCTGGGCGTGATAGTGCTCAGCCAGGTTTAAGGCCTGGCGTGACTGGGCTTCGCGGCTTTGAAGGTTGATTTGCTCAGCCTCAGTGATATCCAGGTCTTTTTCAGCTGGTCCAATGCTCGCTTGCAAGGCCTCGATCTGCTCTTCAACTGCGTACTCTAACTTACGCAAGTCAACTTTCTTTTCCGCCAGGTCTTTAAGGGTATCGCTTAATTCCATTCGCTGGTTGTTAATTTCCGCCAGATCCCGCTGGGCTTTTTCCAGCGTTTGTTCCCTCTCATACTGCCGTCCCCTTGCCTCTGTCACAGCCAGTTCTATAACTGCCGTCCGAAGATTCCAATGGGAAAGTTCCACCTGGAAATCTTCTAGGGGTAGGTCGCGCAGCGTGGCGGAAATTCCCTTCAAGCGAGATTGGGCCTGAGTAACTTCTTCTTCAACGACATTTGCCTCCTGCACAATTTGAACGATTTCCGTTTCCCCTTGTTTAATCTCAACTTCTAGATGAAGAACCTGTTCCTTCTGCCAATTAACTTGTCGCCGGGCGTGTTCGATCGCCAAACTATTTTGGCTATGCGCAATACGCGCTTTCTCCTCCGCTCTCCGCACCACCTGTAAATCCTCACCTAATTGATCTCCTTCATTTCTCAATGTCTCATGTCTTACCTCAATCTCCTTCAGCCGCTCTTCGATCTTCGCTAGATTCTGTTCAGCCTCGGCTAAAGCCACGCCCAGCTCTCTCCGCTGGCGAGGCCTACTAAGCTTGCCGGGATTCCCTTCTTGCCCGGAAATTACCTGGCCGCTGGCGTAAAATACCTCTCCCTTCAGAGTCACCACCCGGAGATTGCCAAATTGCCCTGCTGCAAATTCTATTCGCAGTCGTCCTAACAATCGTCGCGCAGCTGCCCGATCTTTTACCACCAGGACCTGGCCAAGCAACAGGTCGATTGCCGGACGCAAATCCTCGTGAACAGATATAAGTCCAGTTGCCACCCCGATAACCTCTGCACCACCGTCTGGGATTGAAAGGAGCGTTCCAGGAATCAATGAATCAAGCGGCAACAATGCACCTCGCGCTGGCTGTCCCTCCAATACATTCAGAGCCTGCTCTATTTCGGTTCCCTGATCCAATAAGATCGCGTCGAGATATTCTCCTAAAACCGCTGCAATGGCTGTCTCATATTTTTCAGGGACGTCCAGGCTGCTACTCAAAGCCCCCCGTGCTCCCGTCAGGCGTGCCTGCCGCGCAGCCTGTAGCAGCAGCCGTGCTCCACTGGCGTATCCAGTCAGGGATTGTTCAGCTTGCTCCACCACCTCCAGCTGCGCCCTAATGCGTGCCGCTTCAGTCTGTTGTTTAGAGATTGCAGTTTGAGTCTCCTGGCGAGAAATTTCCAACTCGCTTACCAGCTGGCGGATGTTTTCAAGCGAATTCTCGACCTTTTTGCGGTTGTCTTCAGCTTCGCGCCAGGATTGCTCGCTTGCCAGGATGCGTTTTTCAGCCGCAAGCACCATCTCTTCACCTTCGGACACCGCCTGATGCGCAGCTTTCCAGTCAGCACCTCGTTTCTCTAACTGTACCCGGCGTTCGGCCAATCGCGCTCCCAAGTCCGATTGCCTGGCATTCAGCCCGACTAGCAATTGACGGATAACTTCAAGTTGCTCTTCAGCAGCTGCCCGTGCGACCTGTCGTGATGACAAAGCCTGCAGCGCGGTTTCCACCTGGATTTGGGCCTCGCTCAAATCGCCCTCCAACTGGCGAACTTCTTCTTTCGCCCCTGCTAACCGGTCTTCAATAAGGCTGGTTTCTTCTGTGGCTCGACTAACTGCGCGGAGAGTTTCTTGCTCTTGTCCCTCCAGGAAATGCATACGTTCGTCAGACACCGCCAGCTGGCGGCTGGTGCCTTCCCGCTCCCCGTGCAGCTTCGCCGACTGCCGATGCAAGTCATTTAGCTGAGCGCGTAAATCCTGAATCCGCTCCCGGAGAACCTGCAGCTGCTGGTCAAGACTGGCTTGGGCTTGTCTGGCCGCATCCAATGCTTTTTCTCGGGAACGAGCAGCTTCCCGCGCTTGAGCCAGCTCGCTTTGAGCATGGTGCCAATGGTAACCATACCACTCTCGCAACAAAAGATGCAGATCCGCTTTCACCTGTTCATATTCCTGGGCTCGCCGGGCTTGTCGTTCCAGACTGCGGAGACGCGGTTGCAGCTCTGCCAGAATATCCTCAACGCGCTGTAAGTTCCGCTGGGTTGTTTCCAATCGACGCAATGCTTCCTCGCGACGAGACCTGTGCAACCCGATTCCAGCAGCTTCTTCGAACAAACGGCGACGTTCCTCTGCTTTAAGCGCCAACGCTGCGTCCACCAGACCCTGACCAATGATTGTATAGGTGCGTTCAGCCAGGCCAGATTGCGCCAGCAATTCAGACACATCTCGCAAACGTACGCGTTGCCCATTCAGCAAGTACTCGTTTTCCCCGTCCCGGTATGCCCGGCGAGCGATGGCCACCTCAGTGAAATCGATCGGCAACCAGTCATCGCTGTTGTCGAAGATCACTGTCGCTGAAGCCATCCCGGCTCGAGCGCGTTGTTCTGAACCGGCAAAGATCATGTCCTCGGTTTTCTTACCCCGCAACAAGCTGTAAGACTGTTCACCCAACACCCAGCGCAGGGCATCGGCGATATTTGATTTACCAGAACCATTCGGGCCAACGATGGCGGTAACAGGTCCTGGAAATTCAAACGCAGTGCGGTTGGCAAAGGTTTTATATCCGTGGAGCTCGAGGGATTTCAAGCGGGGAGTCATTCGACCATTCCTATCCTTTCGAGCGCGGCTCGCGCCGCAGCTTTGGCAGCCGTCTGTTTGCTGTGCCCGTTCCCGTAACCATATACATGCCCATCGATGTATACTTCGATTTCAAAAATCTTGGCATGGTCAGGACCACTCGCCGAGACTGTCTTGTAGTGAGGAGTCCCTAACCCTTGGGATTGCGCCCATTCCTGGAGAGTGCTTTTCGGATCCCTATCTTTATTTGCGGAGAGAATCTGCACCGCCGCTGTCTCCAGCATCGGAGAAATAAACTTTTGAACCCTTGAGAATCCCTGGTCGAGGTAAATCGCTCCGATTAATGCTTCGAACACCCCACATAACAAAGCCGCTCGCTCCCGACCTCCACCTTCGCTTTCCCCATACCCCAGGAGCATTGCATTCCCCAGGTCAATATCACGTGCGAATTGGGCCAGGTTATCCGTCCGGACTAATGCGGAACGCAGGCGCGTCAAGTCACCCTCTGCCATTTCAGGAAACCGATTATATAACCACGCCCCGACCAGGAAATCTAGGACTGCATCACCCAGAAACTCTAGCCGTTCGTTATCCTCGATGGACTCGGGATGTTCATTAAGGTAGGATCTATGTGTAAGCGCTCGGGTGAGTAAAAGTGGGTCGGAAAAATACAATTCCAACCTTTGAGCTAAATCCTGGGTAGATTCATGCTCCAGGTTACTCAGATACTCTTTCATCCTGGGATCTCCCTGGAACTCAGGGAACGCCAGATACCCCACCTTTGTCGGGTAGCTTGCGATCCATCAGTTCCGATGTAAAATTTTATTATGTGACCTGCTATGCGTGATAAATGTTCTTCTACCGAACATTTCACGATTCCCATTTCACGTTCAGCTTATCACGCTCTTAATTGTACTCCCTAATCACCAAAACCGCATTATGCCCACCAAAACCGAATGCGTTGCTCAGTGCCACCCTCACCGGCCTCTCGCGCGCAACATTAGGTACATAATCCAGATCGCATTCTGGATCGGGTGTTTGGTAATTGATCGTCGGCGGGAGAAGACCATCACCCACCGCCTGGACACAGAAGATCGCCTCCAGGGCGCCAGTCGCGCCCATCATGTGTCCAGTCATAGATTTCGTCGAAGAAATTGGGATTTGGCCGGCAAGACTTCCAAAGGCGGTCTTGATCGCACGCGTCTCAGACAGGTCGTTCAACTGAGTTCCCGTGCCATGGGCATTGATATAGTCCACCTCATCAGGATTTATACCGGCTGCTTTTAGAGCCAGGTACATCGCTCGCGCCCCACCTGAGCCGTCCTCTGCCGGAGCAGTGATATGGAAAGCGTCCGCTGTGGCTGCATAACCTGCCAGCTCAGCCAAAATTTTTATACCGCGTGCCCGTGCTCGCGTTTCTCTCTCCAACACGAGGATAGCCGCGCCTTCGCTCATGACCAAGCCATCCCGGTTGCGATCGAACGGTTGTGGCGTTTGGGTGGGTTCATCGTTTCGCCGCGACATCGCCCCCACCCGGTCGAAAGCAGCCACCCCAACCGGTGAGATCGTCGCCTCGCTTGCTCCAGCAACGGCAGCATCGATCACTCCCAATCGCAACAGTGTCCAGGCAATCCCGATTCCATCTGCCCCGGACGCGCAGGCCGAAGCTACCGAAAAACAAGGTCCCTTATAACCATAGTCGATGGCAATCATCCCGGCTGCACCATTGGTCATTAACATCGGAATCACGTAAGGATTGATCCTCCGCGGACCTTCATGAAGCACGGTGATCGTGGAATCTTGGAATGAATTTAACCCTCCAATGGCTGAAGAAACCATCACCCCGACCCGGCCGGCATCCTCATCACCTACTTCCAGGCTAGCCTGTCGGATGGCTTCCTGCGCAGCTGCACCGGCCAGCTGTTCGAAACGGTCACGACGCCGAGCTTCCTTTGGCGGAAGATAGGATTCCGGTATAAAATTCTTTACTTCGCCGGCGATCCGCACCAGGTAACCCCTGGTATCGAACAGTGTAATCGGTCCCACACCAGAGACTCCTTGCACTGCATTATGCCAGGTATCCTGCACGGATAAACCCAACGGATTCACCGTACCCATCCCTGTTATCACAATCCTTTCAGGCATATCCTTCCCTCAGAGACACTGATCATTGGCAACTTATTACTGACTGCTATATTTTAAACCCGTTCCTGTCAACACAACCGCAATTGGTTCTGGCATCTTTCCGGCTAAATTCTTCATCGCTTGCCAGACGACTGCGGAGGTTGGCTCAACATAAAACCCCTGCCGCGCTAGTTGGTCGCGGCCGGGGAAAATATCTGCTTCAGCAACAGCCAGGAAAGTCCCCTGGCTTTCTTCTACCATCCGCAACAGTGCCTCGCCCCGCACCGGAAAACGGACGCGGATGCCCTCTGCTAGCGTTTCTCCTTCCTCGACTCTACTGACCCCTGAGTGCCCATAAACAGAGATCGCCCAGATCGGCGCGCAGGCGAGGGCTTGCACTCCAACTAATCGTGGCAACTGATCGATAACTCCAGCTCTTATCAAAGAAACGAATCCACGTCCTAAACCGAGCAGCAAACTTCCGTGTCCCACCGGAGCAAGCACAGTCCCAGGCACACCACCCAACTGTTCCACCAATTCGTAAGCAACAGTTGCATAACCCACTAGACCAAATGGCAGGTAGGCGTGGCTGGCATACACAGTCCCACGTTGTACTTCGTGAAGCACCGCTTCGGCCGCGTTTGATCGGGGTCCTGGAATTGCTACAATTTCTGCCCCATAGGCCGAGATCTGAGCGCGTTTAGGTCCCGATGCGGAAGCGGGCACGAAGACGCGTCCCTTTAACCCAGCCCGGGCTGCGTAAGCCGCAAAGGACGCCCCGGCGTTGCCGGAAGAATCTTCTACGGCTTCATTGACTCCCCGCGCTTCGAGGAAACTTATCAACACCGCGCTGCCACGATCTTTAAAGGATCCAGTCGGATTCAAATATTCCAGCTTGAAGGCCACCTTTTGCCCTTCGACCTCACCCCAGACGAGCGGGGTATTCCCTTCACCCAAGGAAATGACAGGCGCCCCTGGGGTTAAACCAAACGTATGCCGGTACCGCCATGTGCCCGGAAGCTCGGTTTCCACACTTTTAGGGTCATAAACCGGGTGGCTTGTATAATCGAAGGTTCCCCCACAATTCTGGCAACGGAAGTACACTTCTACATCAGGGTACGGTTTTTGGCAGTTAGAGCAAATAATCTCATTCACACTCAACAGGCACCTATTCCGTGCGGTTCGGGACGTGTTCCCCTTCAATCCACACTTCCCCTTGAGGGCCAACTTCCTTTTTCCAGATCGGCACGATCTCTTTTAACCGGTCGATTCCATACCTAGCAGCCTCAAAAATGCCCGTATCACGATGGGCCGCACTGCAGGCAATCAGCACTGTTGGCGTCCCTGGATTTAGATGTCCGATGCGTTGCACTATAGCGATACCTTCCACAGACGGCCAGTATTGTCGGATCTCATCAGCGACCTGGCGCATCTTTGTTTCCGCCATTGGTCTGTAAGCCTCGTATTCCAGGTACTCAGTTTCGTGTGGATTATCCCGCGCCGTGAATCCCCGAACCACACCAGTAAAGAGACATACTGCACCGGTGCTGGCGAGCGTAATTCGAGATACCAAAGAGTCTAGATCCAATTCATCGTCTGTGATGGCAAATATTGTTGGAAACTGGTCGGCCTGTTCCCCTCCGCTCACTGGCGGAAATAACGCCACTTCTGCCCCCTCCGGGATTGTATCTTCATCGAAGGCGTATTCTCGGTTTACGGATACAAGAGATGTGCCTAAGACAGGGGTCAGGCCAGGGTATTTTTCTCTGAGAGCACCTTTAAGATCGATTACAGATGCCCCTTCCGGCAAAACCAGCGTAGTCTGCTTTATTCCTGCCCGCTCCCGCAACGATGCAAAAAACAAAACGTTCACTTCATTCATCAATAAGCCTCTACTCACACATCAATTTTCACGATTTACTTATCACGCATTACGTTTCCCGCTTCACGTTTCATTTACCACATCCCCGCTGCGCCCACCGTGCTTTTCCACAAGGCGGATGTTCTGGATGCGCATGGTCTTCTCAGCCGCCTTAGCCATATCGTAGACTGTCAGCGCCGCGATGCTCACGGCAGTTAACGCTTCCATCTCAACGCCGGTTTTCCCAACCGTCCGCACGCTGGCAGTGATCCTCACGCCCGGCAGTTCAGGATCTGTCTCAATCTCTAGCGTGACCTGAGTCAGGGGAAGCGGGTGGCAGAGTGGGATCAGATCGGCGGTGTGTTTTGCCGCCATTACACCGGCGACTTGCGCCACAGCTAAGACATCCCCCTTTTTTATGGCTCCGGCCTGGATGAGCGCCAGGGTTTCCGCGCGCATATGCACTTCGCCTTTGGCGATCGCTACCCGTTCGGTGTCTGGTTTATTTCCAACGTCCACCATGCGGGCGCGACCGCTTTCGTCAAGGTGAGTCAACTGGTTTCTCATAAGCTGAAATTATAGCATTTTTGCTTCGAATTCATGATTCTTGGTCATGTTATAATACCCCCCCGTGAGTAATATCTTCGCCAAGTGGAAAGCTGGTCTGGCTAAGACCAGCCGAGCCACCTTCGGTCAGATCACCACGTTGCTTGGAGCTTCGGAGATTAATGAATCCACCTTCGAGGAGTTAGAAGCGCTGCTTATCCAAGCTGATCTGGGCGTCGATACTAGCGAAGCTATCCTGGAAGCCTTGTGGGATCGCGAACGCAAAGAAGGCATTACCAGGGCCAGCGATCTTAAGTCAGCCCTGCGTCAGGAATTACGTCAGCGACTGGCGACGCCGCCTAACCTTGCCTTTCCAGCCCAGCCAACGGTGATCTTGATCGTCGGTGTTAATGGCTCAGGGAAGACCACTAGCATCGCCAAGCTCGGCAAACGATTTGCCGATTCAGGGAAACATGTGATCCTCGGCGCGGCCGACACCTACCGTGCAGCAGCTGTCGACCAGCTTCAAATCTGGGCTGATCGCTTGAATCTGCCAGTCATCGCTGGCCAGCCTGATGGCGACCCCGGGGCTGTCGCTTATGACACGGTGCAGGCCGCTATCGCCCGTCACTTTAACATCGCCATCATCGATACCGCCGGACGCCTGCACACACGTTACAACCTGATGGAAGAGCTCAAGAAGGTACACCGTGTGGTTGGCAAAGCCATGCCAGGCGCGCCGCACATGGTTTGGCTGGTGATGGACGCCACCACTGGGCAAAACGCCCTGCAGCAAGCACGAGCTTTCAAAGCAGCAGTCAATGTCACTGGTGTCATTCTGGCAAAGCTTGACTCTTCCGCCCGTGGCGGCATGGCCTTCGCTATTCAAAATGAACTGGGGTTACCCATCCTTTTTGCCGGCCTGGGTGAGGGTTCAGATGACCTGCAGCCGTTTGATCCAGATCTCTTCATCCAAGGCATCTTAGCGGGAAAAGAGTAAATAGTATTATTATTGGAGAGTTAAATCGATGCAAGACTTAATCGACCGTTTATTGATCTGCCAGGAAAACCTCCACCACCTCTTGGAGCGTCTTTGACTTCCCTGAGAAAGAAGCACAACTCGCCGACTTACAAAAACAATCCGCACACCCCGACCTGTGGCAAAATCCTGATCACGCCCAAAGCGTAATGAAGCGCCTGTCTGCCGTGCGGGAAGAAGTCAGCGATTGGCAAGCCCTTCGCCAGCACCTCGCAGATACACTCGAACTCGCTCAACTTGAGGACGAAGGCTTGCGCCCCGACCTGGAACGAGAAGTGGTTGCCATTGAAGCCGCAGTGGATCATCACGAGTTTGAAGCCATGCTCTCCGGCATGTACGACCGGGGGAATGCCTTGCTTGCCATCCACGCTGGAGCTGGAGGCACTGATTCTCAGGATTGGGCCGAAATGCTCGAGCGGATGTATCTGCGTTGGGCTGAAACAAAAGGCTACCAGACCGAGATCCTCGACTTCACCCCCGGCGAAGAAGCTGGTATTAAGAGCATCACCATCGCCATCGATGGGCGCTACGCTTACGGATACTTGCGCCCCGAAAAAGGCGTCCACCGACTGGTCAGGTTATCCCCCTTCGACGCCGCCCACCGCCGGCACACCTCTTTCGCTTTGGTGGAAGTGCTCCCCCAGGTTGAGGATGACAATGAGGTAGAGATCAACCTGGATGACCTGCGCATCGATGTCTACCGTTCATCCAGCGCCGGCGGCCAGAACGTACAGAAAAACGCCACCGCTATCCGTATCACGCACCTCCCCACTGGTTTAGTTGTCACCTGCCAGAACGAGCGCTCCCAGACGCAGAACCGCGAGAATGCCATGCGCGTCCTACGCGCCCGCTTGTTAGAATTAAAACAACAAGAACAGGTCGAGAAACTTGCTGAACTGCGTGGCGAATACCAGAAGGCCGAGTGGGGTAGTCAGATTCGTTCCTATGTTCTGCACCCATACCAGATGGTGAAAGATCATCGCACCGATTACGAGGTTGGAAATACCCAGGGAGTACTTAATGGAGATATCGACGGCTTCATCGAGGCTTACTTACGCGCTAAAGTCGGGGAAACCCAACCTTGACATCCATCTAGCACAAACGTATAATCCACGCTGCCTGCCCTTAGGGCAGGCCTTATTTTGAAGAGCAGGAGAAAGACCATGGCTCCCCAACCGAAAAGGAAACATTCCCAAGGCCGCCGAGACCGCCGCCGGGCGCACGATGCGCTCAGCGCGCAAAACCTGGTCCAATGTCCAAATTGTGGAGAGATGCGCCTTCCCCATCGCATCTGCCCTAATTGCGGTCATTACCAGGGTCGTGAGGTGATCGAAGCGAAAGAAGAAAAGAAGAAATAACCGATCGGGCCGTAAACCACTCGGCCCGTTGCGACTCTGAGCCAGGTACAGCATGGCACATGATCCCCACCGCACGGCTTTTCTCTTCCCAGGGCAGGGTTCTCAGGCTGTTGGCATGGGTAAAGAGCTCGCCTCAGCCTTTGAGATCGTCCACCAAATCTTCGCCGAGGCCGATGAAATTCTCGGGTTCCAACTTAGCGACCTAGCCTGGAAAGGCCCGGATGAAGCCCTGAACGACACTGTCAACACCCAACCGGCTCTTTTCGTCCACTCCATCGCTGCATTGCGGGTCTTGCAACAACTCTATCCTGATCTCCAATTCGCATTCGTAGCCGGACACTCCATGGGCGAACTCAGCGCCCTGGTCGCCGCCTCTGCTTTGGATTTCCCACACGCCCTGCGGCTGGTGCGTACCCGCGGGCAGCTAATGAAACAAGCCGGAGAAATATCACCAGGTGGCATGGCAGCCATCTTAGGCTTGGATATCCCCGTTTTAGAGAATATTTGCCTGGCAGCAAGCTCCTCATCCGAACCTGTCCAGGTAGCTAATGATAACTGCCCCGGACAGGTGGTGATCTCTGGGGCTGCCCCTGCGCTGGAACGCGCTTTAGCCCTGGCCGAGCAAGCCGGCGCGCGCCGCGCGGTACGGCTTGCTGTCAGTATCGCCGCGCATTCACCCCTGATGGCGCACGCTCAGACCGCCTTTAATCAAGCAGTCAGCACAGCTCCGATCATCGATCCTGAAATCCCTATTATTGGAAATGTGACCGCCATTCCTCTTAAAAAAGCATCCCAGGTTCGCTCGGATTTGAGGGCCCAGCTCAATTCCCGCGTTCGCTGGACTGAATCCATCCAATTCATGCTCGCTCAAGGTGTAACCACCTTCCTGGAGATCGGCAACAACTCGGTCCTGACTGGCTTACTCAAACGCATCGACCGCCAGGCGCAAGGCATCCCCCTAGGCGCTCCCGAAGACTTCGATAAGCTCTCGCAAATCCTCTGAGCCAAACTTCCTCACACCCATTACTGATTACTGTTCACCGATCACCGAGACAGGTATAATTGCTTTACCTTCAACCAAGGAGTCCATCATGTCCCCTCTCTCCGGCCTTTCCCTGGAAGGTCGAGTCGCCCTGGTCACCGGCGCCTCTCGCGGCATAGGCCGGGCGATCGCCGTTGAGTTAGCCCAGCGCGGGGCAGCTGTCGTTGTGAATTACCAACGCTCAGCCCAGGCGGCAGAGGAAGTTGTTGATTACATTCAGGTAGGCGGCGGTCGCGCCCACGCCCTCCAGGCGGATGTCTCTGATTACAATCAAGCCCAGGCCTTGGTTAAATCGACCCTCGACATCTTCGCTGGTTTGGATATTTTAGTCAATAACGCTGGTATCACCCGTGATAACCTGATCATGATGATGAGCGAACAGGATTGGGATACCGTGTTGTCCACTAACCTCAAGAGCGCCTTCAGTTGTTCGAAAGCGGCCGTACGCCACATGATGCGTAAACGGTATGGACGGATAATTAACATCACATCTGTAGCAGGCCAGATGGGTAATGCTGGTCAGACAAACTATTCCGCCTCGAAAGCCGGGCAGATCGGTTTTACTAAAGCTTTGGCACGCGAAGTCGCCTCCCGTAATATCACCGTCAACGCGGTTGCTGCCGGGTACATCGAGACCGACATCTGGGCTGGTGTACCCGAAGAAGCCCGCCAGCTTGCTCTTTCCTTAATTCCGTTAGGTCGTAAAGGAGAGCCTCAGGAAATCGCCTATGCCGTGGCCTTCCTCGCCTCAGACCAGGCTGCTTATATCACGGGACAGATCCTTGGTGTAGATGGTGGGATGACAATGATGTAAAGTACGATCACCAAAGGAGAATTATGCCAGATTATCCTGCAACACCTGGAAAAACTACCGTTGCTATCGATGTTTTGTTGACTATCGCTCGGCTGACAACCCTCAGTGTGCCTGGGGTTAGCCGGATGAGCCGGATTCCCACCAGTGGGGTCAGAGGCATCCTAAAGCGCCGCCAGATTGAAGATGGCGTCAGCATCGATATCAAGGACGACTCGGTGTACGTCGATATCTATATTATCTTACATAACGAAGTTAATATCCGCGATATTTGTCGCAATATCCAAATTGGAGTTGCCCGTGCAATCTCAGATATGATCGGTATGCAGGTCGGTCACGTCAACATCCACGTCGAAGATATCGATTATCCAATGGAGATCGAACCGGATCCTGTATGAAAGCCCGCACAAGGGCGCGCGGTGTTGCCCTGCAAGCACTTTTCGAAATTGATATCACGGGTCATCCCCCAGCCATGGTGATCGAAGATCGGTTCGACGATGAGCCGCTAGATGAAAAGATGGCCGATTTTGCCCGCGAAATCGTCACTGGCGTCTGGCCAATTGTCGCTGAATTAGATCAATTTATCGCCGCACACGCCCCAGAATGGCCGCTAAACCAGGTGGCTGTGATCGACCGCAATATCCTGCGCATCGCCTTGTGGGAATTCGCAGTTAGTGAGAAGATTCCGATAAAAGTGGCGATCAATGAAGCGGTGGAACTTGCTAAAGTTTATGGTTCAGACAGTACACCTCGCTTTGTAAATGGAGTCTTGGGTAGCCTGGCTAGCCGCCAAAATGAAATTCGCCAGTCTTTTAAACGTCTTTCCAATTCATAAACACCCAACATGGAAATTTTCGGCATCGGTCCGCTCGAATTAATCTTCATCTTCTTGATTGCCCTGATTGTGCTCGGCCCATCCGATATGGTCAAGGCTGGTCGAACCATCGGGAAATTTCTTCGCCAACTCGTCACCTCTCCCACCTGGCGGACTTTCACTCGTGCTTCCAGCGATTTACGCCACCTGCCCAATAAACTGATCCGCGACGCTGGATTGGAGGAGGATATCAAGGACATAAAACAAGCGGTTAAGCAAGCTACACCCCCGGATCTGGGATTTGACATCAATCAATGGCAAAAAGACCTCTCACCCTGGACCACGCCACCCCAGACGATCGGTACACCCCCCACTCCTCCGGCTTCTTCTGACCCGGCTGACGCTTCCACTGAATCACCTGTAGAAGAAGGCTGATCCATGCGCAAATTGTTGCGCGCCATCTGGCGCTTGATAACCATCCCATTCCGATGGATGAGGACAATCTTTCGCGAGTTCCGCCAGTTCTTCACCGAAGAGCCTGAGGACGCCCCCTTGGCAGAATCGATCCAAAAAGCAGTTGACAATCCCCAGAGCATCCTGATTCACATCGATGCCTTACGCAAGCACATCCTGCGGGCTGTCGCAGCTCTTGCTATAACGACCATCTTATCCTTCGCCTTCGCCTCTCGCATCATCGATATCCTTGCCCAGCCTGTCGGCGGGATTAAAGGTTTGGTAGCCATCGATCCCACCGAGCCGATCGGTGTTTTTATGCGCGTATCCCTCCTTTCGGGTTTTGCCCTGGCATTACCTTACATTGCCCTCGAATTGTGGTTGTTCGCCGCTCCCGGTCTGGGGCGCGACTCGCGTATCTTCGGCCTGACAGCAATCCCCATCGCCACTGTCTTCTTCCTGGGGGGTATCGCATTTGCTTATTTTGTCATGCTGCCTACCGCTATACCCTTTTTAGTAAATTTTATGGGCATGACCAGCGAGCTTCGCCCCGCCTCATATATTCGCTTCGTTACCGGGATCATGTTTTGGATCGGCGTTGCCTTTCAATTCCCCCTGGTGATCTATGTCTTAGCCCGCATCGGATTAATCCGTGCCCGGATTTTAGCCAGTCAATGGCGGCTGGCAATCGTGTTGATGGCCGTCATGTCTGCTGCAATCACTCCAACCGTAGATCCGGTCAACATGGCTCTGGTAATGGGCCCGATGATCTGCTTGTACTTTCTCAGTATCGGTTTAGCATTTCTCGCCCAACGTGGTCGCGAAACCAGAACGGCTAATAAGCCCGCGTGAGGTTCTATGCGTGCCCGCCGCGCCCTACTCTACATG
>Ga0209341_10000466_pt1 | contig 42050 bp, 33 predicted proteins | sample RifCSP13_2_FD_184020 | JGI IMG/M metagenome (GOLD analysis project Ga0209341, IMG submission 184020) | Soil microbial communities from Rifle, Colorado - Rifle CSP2_sed 13_2 (SPAdes) (version 2) | ecosystem: Environmental > Terrestrial > Deep subsurface > Rock core/Sediment | place: Rifle...
CCTGGTGACCGGACTGTTGCTGGCCGCGGCGCTCGGGGTGGTCGCCACCCTGTCGGCGTTCTATGTCCACATGCTGCCTCTTCCGTTCGTCCTGGGGGCCGTGTTCTTCCTGGCGGCGCTCGTGGGCGGGGTGGCGCTGGCCTTCGCCCTGGGCCGCGGGCTGCTCCGCCAGGCTGGATGGGCAGACGGTTCCCCCCTTTTCGCGCTCTTGCTCGGGACGCTTCCGTTGTACGCCGCGATTCGACTTCCGTACCTGGCCCCGGTCATGATCGGGTTGTTGGCGCTGATCGGCGCCGGGGCCGCCTTGTCAACCCGATTCGGCGGCCGCCGCACCTGGTCGCTCGATCCTTTGCGTGAGGTGAACGAACGATGAGTAGCTGGATGAAAGGAACGTGTCTTGTACTGGCCATCGGGATCGTGCTCGCCGGGTGCACGCGCTTCGGACCTGGTGCGGCCCTCCCCTCGGGGCAGGAAGAAACCGCCCCGGTGGAGGTCGGTTCGCTAACCGCGACCGTCGGCGCCACGGGCACCGTCCGACCGGATCAACGGGCCGTCCTCAGCTTCGAGACCATCGGGACCGTCGATCAGGTCCTGGTCGAAGTCGGGGACAAAGTCCGCGCCGGGGACAAGCTGGCCGTCCTGCGTGATACCTCGCTCCCAGCCGCCGTCCTGTTGGCACGTGCCGACCTCGTCGCCGCGCAGCGGGCGCTCGACGACGTACTGCATTCGAAGCAGGCCGCGGCGCAAGCGCAACTGGCGGTCGCCGATGCTCGTGATTTCCTCCAAACCGCGCAAAGGGATTACACCGTCCATCAGGAAGGGAACCGGGGATCGGCCGAGACGGTGAAAGGCGCCAAAGCGAAACTGGCCGTGACACGGGAGAGGATGGAGCATGCCAAGGACGTCTACGACGACGCTCGCGGCAACCTCACGGATGGCGGATCGAAGGCCTCCGCCTACCTCGAATACGTCAACGCCAGGAACGCCTACAACCTGGCCCTGTCTTCCTACAACTGGTACACGGGCCATCCCACGGACATCCAGCAAGCACAACTCGATGCGGATGTCGCCGTGGCCCAGGCCCATCTCGACGACGCCATCCGTGAGTACGACCGATTGAAGGACGGTCCGAATCCGGACGACGTCGCCGCTGCCGAAGCACGTGTCGCCGCCGCCCAATCGACGGTGGAGGGGGCCTGGGTCGAGGCGCCCTTCAACGGAACCGTCACTTCCGTGGAAGTGCAGGCGGGCGACCAAGTGAGTCCGGGGACGGTCGCCGTGCAGCTGGCGGATCTGTCGAAGATGCTTGTCGACGTAGATATCTCCGAAGTGGACATCAATCGGATCCAGGTCGGTCAGCCGGCCGAGCTGACCTTTGATGCCATCCTCGACCGGACCTATCAAGGCGAGGTGACGGAAGTCGATCTGGCCGGAGCCGAAGACCAGGGTGTGGTGAATTTCCTGGTGACGGTGGCCCTGACCGACCCGGATGAGCTTGTTCGACCTGGCCTGACGGCGGCGGTCAACCTGGTGGTCGATCAGATCAACGACGCCCTGCTCGTCCCCAATCGGGCGGTGCGCGTGGTCAACGGAGATCGCGTGGTGTATGTCTTGCGCGACGGGGAGACGGTGCCGGTGCCCATTGTCCTGGGAACCTCGTCGGAGACCCACAGTCAGGTACTGCAGGGTGACCTGACGACCGGCGACTTGATCGTCCTCAATCCGCCGGTGGTCTTCGAGCCCGGCAACGGTCCGCCGGGAGGGTCCTTCCTCCAGCCATGAACGACAACGGGACCGTCATCGAAGCCGAGGACCTGACCAAGGTCTATCGGATGGGGGAGGTCGAAGTCCATGCCTTGCGCGGTGTGTCGTTGCGGGTCGCCCGCGGCGAAGTGCTGTCCATCATGGGCCCGTCCGGCTCGGGAAAGAGCACGCTGATGAACCTGCTCGGCTGCCTCGATCACCCGACCGGTGGCCTGTATCGGCTGGACGGTGGCCTGGTGTCGGACCTGCGGGATGATCAGCTGGCCGAGATCCGCAACCGGAAGGTTGGCTTCGTCTTCCAGAGTTTCAATCTGCTTGGGCGCCAATCGGCCTTGGCCAATGTTGAGCTACCTTTGCACTATGGCGGCGTAACGACGGAACGCCGGTCGAGGGCGGAGGCCGCCCTCGAGGCGGTCGGTCTGGGCGACCGCATGCATCACCGCCCGAACGAGCTCTCTGGCGGCCAGCAGCAGCGGGTGGCCATCGCCCGGGCGCTGGTCACCGATCCGGCGCTCATTCTGGCCGATGAGCCCACCGGGAATCTCGACTCGCACTCGGGCGAGGAGATCCTGAGCCTGCTGCTCGGGTTGAACGAGAGGCGCGGCACCACCCTGATCTTTGTGACGCACGATCCCGATATCGCCGCGCACACCCACCGCATTCTCCGGCTGCGCGACGGCCTGATCGAGGACGGGGCGGCGCCGGTGGCGGGAAAGGACCGGCGATGAATCTGCGGCAGGCGATCACCGAGGCGCTGGAAAGCCTTTCGGCCAACAAGCTGCGCTCGGGTCTGACGGTGCTTGGCATCGTCATCGGCGTGGGCGCGGTCATCGCTATGTTGGGCATCGGGCGCGGTGCACAGGCCGCCATCACCGGATCGATCAGCGACATCGGCACGAACCTGCTGTTCGTGTTCGACGGCGGTTCGGAGGATGTTCGGAATCCGAAGCCGCTGACCATGGGGGATGCTCAGGCGATCGGCGACCCGTTCCAGGCGCCGTCCATTGTGGCCGTCGCCCCCATTTTGCAGGGGAACCTGGAGGTCAGCTACGGCGGAGAGAGCACGTTCACACAAGGCCTGGGGGTGACGACCGAATACGAGTCCGTCCGGAATGTCGAGATGGCGGAGGGCGAATTTCTGCAGGAGGAGCACATGCTCGGCCGGGCGGCGGTGGCCGTGATCGCTCCCGACACGGCCGAGCATCTCTTCGGCCGGACGCAGGGAATCGCCGGCGAGACGATCCGTATCGAAGGGCAACCGTTCCGAATCCTCGGCGTGATGGTGGCCCGAGGCGGTTCGGGTTTCAACAATGAGGATGACCGGGTGCTGGTGCCGCTGTCGACGGCCCAGACTCGGTTGATGCGCCGCGGACGCGACGAGGTCGACATGATCATGGCGCGTGCGGCCGACGCCGACTCGGTGGCGCAAGCCCAGGCCGAAATCGCCGGGTTGCTGCAAACGCGGCACCGCACGGCGATCGGCGCCGACGACTTCACCATCTTCACCCAACAGGATTTCATTGCCACCGCCCAAACCGTGACCAACGTGTTGACGATCTTCCTGGGCGGCATTGCCGCCATCTCGCTGTTGGTGGGCGGGATCGGGATCATGAACATCATGCTGGTGTCGGTCACCGAGCGCACCCGCGAAATCGGGTTACGCAAAGCGATCGGGGCGCGCAAGCGCGACATCCTGGTACAGTTCCTGACCGAGTCGTCCCTACTCAGCTTGATCGGCGGGCTGATCGGGGTGGCCTTCGGTTGGACGCTGGCGATGTTGGTCGGCGCGATCGCGCGCGCCTCCGACGCCGACCTGAACCCGGCGGTGAGCCTGGACGCGATCCTCATGGCTACTCTCTTCTCGGCCGCCGTGGGCCTGTTCTTTGGCCTGTATCCGGCCAAGCGCGCCGCCGATCTCGAGCCGGTGGAGGCGCTGCGTTACGAATAACCAGTGACCAGTTATCAGTTGTCACTGGTCACTGGTCACAGGTCACTGGTCACTGGTAACTGGTCCCTGGGAGTATCATCCCGCCTCGTGGATTTCGGCATCGTCTACCCCCAGACCGAGTTCCCTACCGATCCGTCGGCGGTCAAGGATTTCGCGCAAACCGTCGAGGGCCTGGGCCTTTCGCATGTCGTGGCCTACGACCATGTTCTCGGAGCCAGTCCGGATCGTCCCGGCGGGTGGAAGGGACCGTACACCCACGAGTCGAGTTTTCTGGAACCGATTTCCCTGTTCAGCTTCATGGCGGCGCACACCACCCGGCTCGGCTTTCTGACCGGGATCCTGATCTTGCCCCAGCGTCAAACGGCGCTCGTCGCCAAACAAGCGGCCACGTTGGATGTCCTGAGCGGGGGCAGGCTTCGTCTGGGCGTCGGACTGGGGTGGAATGAAGTGGAGTATGTCGCCCTGGGGGAGGGTTTCCACAACCGCGGTCGGCGTATCGAGGAACAGATCGATGTCCTGCGCCGCTTGTGGACCGAGCCTCTGGTTACCTATAGCGGGCGCTGGCATCGCATCGACGACGCCGGCCTGAATCCGATGCCTGTGCAACGGCCCATCCCGATCTGGTTCGGCGGCGGCGACGATCGCGTCCTGCGGCGGGCGGCCCGCATCGGCGACGGCTGGCTTCCCACGTTTCGCGCGGCGGCCGATGCGCGGCCGAGTCTGGAGAAGCTGGACGACTACCTGGCACAGGCCGGTCGAAGCCGGAGCGAATTCGGCCTGGAGGCCAGGATGGTCTACGGCAGCGGCGACCCTGAAGCCTGGGCGGCGCAGATCCGTGACTGGGCCGCCGCCGGCGCCACGCACATTGGGCTCAACACGATGCGCGCCGGCCTGGAAACCGCCGCCGATCATCTGCACGCCATCCGGAGTTTCGCCGAGGCCGTGCGCGGCCTGTAGGGGCACGTGGGGGCGTGTAGGGGCGAAGCATCGGCTCTCTCCCGCTGCTTCGCCCGTGACAGCACCAACCGCAGGGGGACAGCATGCGCGAATTGCCCGTCCGGCGCTCGATTCGTCTGAGGGGGTTCGATTACCGCGATGGAGGGGGGTATTTCGTCACAATCTGTACCTTCCGGCGAGCATGTGTTCTCGCTGAGATAGAAGCTGGTCGGGTCCGGCTGACTGCAGTCGGTGGAGTCGTCGAATCCGTGTGGAGAACCCTCCCTGGATTCTTCCCGCATGTCGATCTGGACGCGTACGTCGTGATGCCAAACCATCTGCATGGCATCCTCGTCCTGCGGGACACACATCGGGCGAAGCATCCGCCCCAGGCGGATGCTTCGCCCCTACACGGATCGCGGCCGCGAGGGACAACCGCAGGTTCGTTGTCCGCGATCGTGCAGGCGTTCAAGGCCCTTACGACGCGACGCGTCCGTTCCATCACACGGATGGAGAGAATCCACCTCTGGCAACCGGGTTTCTATGACCGTGTCGTTCGAGATGAGGAGGAGTTCAACCGCATTCGGCGTTACATTGAGGAAAACCCGCTTCGATGGGCGCTGGACCGCGAGAATTCGTTGCGGCCAACTGTGTAGGGGCGAAGCCTCCGGTCTGCCGGATGCTTCGCCCGCACCAGGCGGCCCGCGCTTCGCCCCTCTACGCCAAATGCGGCTTCAGGAACTGCCCGGTGTACGAGGTCGCGACTCCGGCGATGTGTTCCGGCGTCCCTTCCGCCACCAATTGGCCGCCGGCATCGCCGCCCTCCGGGCCCAGATCGATCACCCAATCCGCCACCTTGATGATGTCCGGGTGGTGCTCGATGATGACGACGGTGCTGCCCTGCTCGACCAACTGCTGCAGCACGCTGATCAGGCGATAGACGTCGGCGGCGTGCAGCCCGACGGAGGGTTCGTCGAGGATATAGAGCGTCTTGCCGTTGCCGCGCCGGGAAAGCTCTCGCGATAGCTTGACCCGCTGCGCCTCGCCGCCCGATAGCGTCGGCGCCGGCTGGCCGATCCTGACGTAACCCAAGCCGACGTCATGCAGCGTCTCCAGCTTTCGCATGATCGCCGGAATGGCGCTGAAGAAACCCAGGCCCTCCTCGACCGTCAGGTCGAGAATCTCGGCGATCGTCTTCCCCTTGAAGCGCACCTGCAGGGTCTCGCGGTTGAACCGTGCGCCACGGCAGACCTCGCATGGGACGTAGACGTCCGGCAGGAATTGCATCTCGATCCGCAGCTGCCCCTGGCCTTCGCAGGCCTCGCAGCGCCCGCCGCGCACGTTGAACGAGAAGCGCCCGGGCTTGTACCCGCGCACCTTCGCCTCCGGCAGTTCGGCGAACAAGGAACGGATCGAGTCGAAGACTCCGGTGTAGGTGCCGGGATTCGAACGGGGAGTCCGGCCGATCGGACTTTGGTCGATGTTGATGACCTTGTCGATGTAGTCGACACCCTCCAGTCGCTTGTGAGCGCCGGGCTGCTCGCGCGCCCCGTGCAGCGACCGGGCCAACGCCTTGTGGAGCACCTCGACCATCAGCGTCGATTTGCCGGACCCGGAGACCCCGGTGATGCAAACGAACATCCCCAGCGGGATCCTCACCGTCAGGTCTTTCAGATTGTTCTCGCGCGCACCGATCACGGAGAGGAATCTGCCGTTGCCGGGGCGCCGGGAGGGGGGCGTGTCGATGCGCAGTTTCCCGGCCAGGTAGAGGCCGGTGACGGAGTGCTTGTTGCGGGCAACCTGCTCGACCGTCCCCTGCGCCACCACTTCGCCGCCGGCGTCACCCGCCCCCGGCCCGAGGTCGATCAGCCAATCGGCGGCGCGGATGGTGGCCTCGTCGTGCTCGACAACCAGGACGGTGTTGCCCAGGTCGCGCATGTCCTCCAAGGTTCGAATGAGTCGATCGTTGTCGCGGGGATGCAGTCCGATCGAAGGCTCGTCGAGCACGTACAGGACTCCCATCAGGCGGGAGCCGATCTGCGTCGCCAGGCGGATGCGCTGCGACTCGCCGCCGGAGAGCGTCCCGGCCGACCGGTGGAGGGTCAGGTAGTCCAGCCCGACGTCCACCAAGAACCTCAGCCGATCGTGGATTTCCTTCAAGACCCGCTCGGCGATCACGCGCTGACGCGGCGTCAACGGGCCGCCGTCTCGCTGCAGGCGCTCGATCCAGGCCAGGCTGCCCGCCACGGGCCAGGAGGTCACGTCGATGATGTTGGCGCCATCGATCGTCACCGCCAGCGCCTCGGGCCGCAAACGCAATCCGCGGCACGCCGGGCACGGCCGCTCGGCCATGAACTCCTGGATCTTCGCACGGATGTATTCCGACTGGGTCTCCTGGTAGCGCCGCTCGAGGTTCCCGATGATTCCCTCGTAGGCGGAATGGAAAGTGGCCTTGCGGCCTTCGCGGCTGACATAGCGGACGGGCACTTCTTCGCCGTTGGTCCCGTAGAGCAACAGCTTGAGCTTATTGGCCGGGAGAGAGGCGACCGGCGCCTCCAGGTCGATCTTGTAGTGCTGGGCGACGGCCTCCACCATCTGCCAGTAGTACCCCTGGCGTTCCCGGCTCTGGTTGGACCACTCGAGTGCGACGACCGCGCCCTCGGCGATCGAAAGGCTCCGATCGGGGATGACGCGGTCGGGGTCGATCTCGAGTTTGATGCCCAGACCCTGGCAGGTGGGGCAGGCGCCGTGGGGCGTGTTGAAGGAAAACGTGCGCGGCTCGATTTCGACCAGGCTCGTGCCGTGCTCCGGACACGCCAGCTGCTCTGAGAACGGGATGTCGGTCGGCGGGTCGTTGTTGATGTGGGCCACCAACATACGGCCTTGGCCGAGGCGCAACGCGGTTTCGACCGAATCGGTCAGGCGTGAGCGAAAGCCTTCCGCCTCCTCCTGGCCGTCGCCGTGGATCACCAATCGGTCGACGACGGCCTCGATCGTGTGCACTTTGTAGCGGTCCAGCTCGACCTCTTCATCGGCCGGCACGACCTTGCCGTTGACGCGCATGCGGGCGAAGCCCGCCCGGCGCACCTCCTCGAACACAGCCTGATGCGTCCCCTTGCGGCCGCGAATCAGTGGGGCCAGAATGAGAAGACGGGCGCCTTCGGGGAGGGCCTCGACCGCTTCGACGATCTCCTGCGCCGATTGCCGGCTGACTTCGCGCCCGCAGATCGGGCAATGCGGTGTGCCGACGCGGGCGAAAAGCAGGCGCAGGTGATCGTAGGACTCGGTCACCGTCCCGACGGTCGAGCGGGGGTTATGCGATACGCCCTTCTGATCGATCGACACCGCCGGCGATAGGCCGTCGATGTAATCGACGTCGGGCTTGTCGAGCTGGCCGAGGAATTGGCGGGCGTAGGCCGAGAGCGACTCAACGTAACGGCGCTGCCCTTCGGCGAAGATCGTGTCGAAGGCGAGCGACGACTTGCCCGATCCGGAGATGCCCGAAATCACGACGAGCTTATCGCGCGGGATCTCCAGGCTGATATTCTTCAGGTTGTGCTCGCGAGCGCCCACAACCGTGATGTGGCTTTGTGGCATTGCGCGATTCGCTCTACCGTCCCGTTCCGGAGATCCGCGGACATGCTCCGTTTGGCACTCTTCTAGTCCCTGGCCATCGCGTCGTTTACCGGCCTAAGCGTCACCTCTCGGATCCCTTGATACGACACTCCCACATCTGGTCCACCTCGCCGAAACGTTGTGGGGAATTCGATTGTTGGAGAGCCGGAACGGGACGGCTGTAGGAGGACGTGCGAAGACGAACCTGAATTATAACCGTCGAGCGGGGGTCAGGAGGCCGGCGGCGCCTCGGGGATGGCCACGGGCTCGCCGATCGACGCCGTGCCATTCGCACGCGAGAAGCTGGCGGCCGTCTCGTGGTTGCGCCACTCGAAAGCGGTCTCCGGTGCTCCCGCCTCGGGGACCACGCGCAGCGTCGTTCGGATATAGCTGGCGTCGGCCGACACCGGAACCCGACGGGCGCGCCGCAGCATGAAGGCGGCGGTGATCCCGTAGCCCAGAAACCACGATACCACGAGCATCACCAGACCGGCCCCGATCTCCTGGCTCGATCCGAATTGGATGACGCCCGCTGCGAGGACCAGCACCACCAGCACCAATCCGACAAGGGCGCCAGAGAGATGGGCCATCAACGTGGCGCTGCGCTGCTCAGACGTCTGAAGGTTGGCGCGCCGGTTGCAGTCCCGGCACAGAGGCACCAGGAAGGTGGTGGTTCGCCGGCGGGCCGGGTCGCCCTGGCGCGGCAGGCTGCCGTCCACCGAAAGGCGATCCGGGGCAGGGGTCCGCTGGCAATGGGCGCAGGCGTTGATCGGCATGCGCAGCCGGTCGCCGCGGATCACGACACGGTGGCGGTGGGTTGGCGGTGGTTCACCTACGCCCTCGGCGGCCGCAGCGGCCACGGCCACCGCCGGAGCCGCTGGGTGGGAGACCGGTATGCGCGGGAGATGGCGAACGGCATCCGACGGCCCGGCAGGCGGAACTGCCGGCGCATCGGTGCCCATCCAGGCCGGGAGGGGCTCTCCCGTCGGACCGCTTCCGGCCGCCGGCGGAGCCGTCTGTGAGGTCGCGGGAAAGGACTCCGGCTCAGCAGCAGGCGGGACGCCGGCTGGTGTGTCTTCGGCTTTCAGTCGCGCCGCAAGCCAATCTGGATCAGGCCCGGAAGCCTGTGCGGTGGGCTGGAATTCCTCCTCGGGTCGCATTGCCGCGGGCGGTTCGGTTTCGACGACCGGGCCGGCTGCGGGTTCGGGCGCGGCCCGGGCACCTGCGGCCGAGGGCGCCGCGGCTGACGGGGCAGGGCGTTCCGCGCGCGCCTTGCGATCGACGGCCTCGAGCCAAACCCACTGGCGCAAAGCGAATCCGCTTGTTTCGGGATAGTTCTCCGGAACCTTGCCGTACATCACGCGTTCGCCGGCATCCTCCACGACGAACGCCGCGTTGCAGTTGCGGCAGGTCACAAAATCGGGATAGTCCGGCAGGTGCTGGACAAACAACTCGGCCCGGCCGCAAATCGCACAGGTCAGGCCCTTCGTGTAGTTGTCTTCGACCGTCTTCTTCGGGATGCCGGCCATTGTCCCTACAGGTGCCTACCGTACGGACAATCTATCATAAGCCGGCCCAGGGGGCAACGGGACGAAGGGCAGAAGAACCCGAGGTTCGTGGAGCGGAATACGGGGGGTTGCAGTCCCGAAGACCCTCTCCCCCCGTCCCCAGGCCCGTCCTCTCCCCTGTGCGAGATCTATGCTAAACCCTCCCTCCCCTGCCCGGCGTGCGGTGGAAGTGTTGCTCGCCGCACGCAAGAGGACCAGGTTCCAAGAGGGAACAACAGATACCTCGTTAGCTGCCGGCCTTGTCCCCCAGCGCCATCTGTCTCGCCGACTCGATGTACTGCAACGACTGATGGCGGAAGTAGGCGTTGTACAGCTCGGCGTAGTGGCCGCCCTGTCGAAGGAGCTGGTCGTGGTTGCCCTCTTCGATGATCGCACCCTGGCGCAGGACGATGATCCGGTCGGCGGCGCGCACCGTCGACAGTCGGTGGGCGATCAAGATCGAGGTCGATTCCTCCAGGATCAAGCGCAACGCCTGCTGAATCTGATATTCCGTGAAGGGATCGATGCTGGCCGTGGCCTCGTCTAGGATGAAGATCGCCGGCCGTTGGACCAGCACCCGCAGCAGCGACACCAGCTGCCGTTGCCCCATCGACAGGCGTCCCCCACGCTCGCCGACCTCGGTCTCCAGACCGTCGGGAAGCGTCTCGAGCCATTCGCCTTCGCCGATCTTTCGAGCCAGCGTGCACATCTCGGCCTGGCTGGCTTCCGGCCGCGCGTAGCGGACGTTGTCGGCCACCGTGCCCGAAAACAGAAACGGTACCTGCGGAACGATCCCCAATTGACGCCGGTAGTCGGTCAGGTTCAGGGTTCGGATGTCCTGCCCGTCCAGGCGCAAGGCGCCGCCCTGATACTCGTAGAAGCGCGAGATCAATTTGGCGATGGTCGATTTGCCGGCCCCGGTGTGGCCCACCAGGGCCACGTCCTCACCGGGGCGAATGTGGAGGGAGAAGGACTCGAGAACCGGTTCATGGGTATAGCGAAAGTCGACGCGGTCGAAGACGACGTCTCCCTGAAGGGGCGGCACGGACCGTAGCTCGGTCTGCACCACCGCCGCTTCGGCGTCGATCAGGCCGAAGACGCGCTCGGCGGCGGAAAGGCCGCCCTGCACCTGACTCCAGAATGCCGACAAGTTCAGCACGGGGAACCAGAAGTAGTCCAGGCTGCTGATGAACAGATACCAGGCGCCATAGGTGATGACTCCCGCCATCACGCTCATGCCCCCGATATAGACCAGTAACGCCGTGCCGGCCCCGCCCAGGGCATTGAGTGTCGGAAAGACCGCCGCCAGGACGAAGCCGCGCTGGACGTTGATCCGGTAGGACTGGGCATTGACCGCGGCGAATTCCTGGTAGATGGCGTCTTCCTGGCGGAAGTTCTTGGCGACGGCGATCCCGGTGACGGCTTCCTTGATGATGGCGTTGACGTTGGCCATGGCCCGGAAGCCGCGCCGGGTGACGCGTCGCGCGAGCCGGCGGAAACCAATCGAGACCACGAGCAAGACGGGAAGGAAGATCAGGAGCCATGGCAGCAGCCGCCATTCGATGAAAACCAGCACCGCCAGAAGGATCATCGCCTCGAGAATCTGGCTGACGACATCGGTTACCAGGACGACGACCTGGGCGAACTCCTGCGTGTCGGAGGTGATCCGACTGACGACGCGACCGGAGGCATGCTCGCTGAAGAACGAGAGATCGTGGCCGACGGTGGCGCGGAAGGCGTCCGCCCGCAACTCGAGCATCACATCGCCGACGGCCTGCGCCGAGAGGCGACGGCGCACCCAGTTGGCGCCCCAGACGATCAAGCCCATCAGGAACAAGAGCGCCGCCAGGCCGAAGGTCACGCGCGACACGACGCCTTCCGCCATGCTCTGAACACCGGCCGAAACCAGCAGAGGGCCGGCGGCCCCGGCGACCGACATCGTCAGAATAGCCAAGCTGATCCAGGTCAGCTTGCGCGCGTGCGGCCGGAAATAGCCCCACATGCGGCGGGCCAGCTCGCGGTCGCGGTACGTCCGATCGTAGCTCTCGGCGTCGAGCCCGCCGAAGAAGTTCATCCTGGCGCCTCCCCGTAGCGCTCGAAGATTCGGCGGTAGGCAACGGCCGTCCGCATCAACTCCTCGTGCGGTCCGATGGCCGCCACCCGGCCCTGGCGCAGGACGACGATCAGGTCGGCCCAGCGGATTTGCGACAGGCGATGGGTGATGATCAGCGTGGTGCGCCCTTGGGCGGCGCGGAAGATCGCCTGCTGGATCTCGTCCTCGGTGGCGCTATCGATGGAGCTGGTCGCGTCGTCCAGGATCAGGATGCGCGGATCGGTCAGGAAAGCCCGCGCCAAGGCAATCCGCTGACGCTGGCCTCCGGAGAGAGTCACCCCCCGCTCACCGACCAGCGTCTGATAGCCGCCTTGGAAGGCGGAGATGAAATCGTGCGCCTGGGCGGCGCGGGCGGCGGTCTCGATCTCGGCCTGCGTCGAGTTCGGTCGGCCGAAGGCGATGTTCTCGGCGATGGTGCGCGAGAACAGGAAGACGTCCTGCTCGATCATCGAGATCTGCCCTCGCAAGGAGGCCAGGTCCCAGCCGCGCACGTCGAGGCCGTCGACGATCACCCGACCGGCGGCGACATCGTACGTTCGGTTGACCAGCTTGGCCAAGGTCGTCTTCCCGGCTCCGGTCTGGCCGACGATCGCCACCGTCTGGCCCGGTCGGATGTGGAACGAGACTTCCGACAAGCCCGTCGTCGCACCGGCGTGGGCGAAACCCACGCTGCGAAACTCGATCTCGCCGCGCATCCGGCCGCCATGGCCGCCGACGTTTTGATCCAGCTCGGTGTGCCGGTTGATCAGCTCGAGAATCCGCCGGGCGGAGGCCATGCCCAGGGAGACCTGAGAGTAGGCGAAGAGCGAGACGAAGGTGGGGAAGCCGAACAGGTGGATCAGCCCGACGAAGGCTATGACCTGGCCCAGGTCGATGGCGCCCTGGCTGTACAACCAGACGCCCTGCAGGAAGGCGGCGGCGTCAGCGATGCCGAGCAGGAGCAAAGGCAGGAAGCGCGCTTCGACCTCGCCCTGGCGGACGAAAGCGTGGCGGAAACGGCGAGCATCTCCGGAAAAGCGAGCGACCTCTTGCTGTTCTTGGGCCGATCCCTTGACGACTTCGATCCCGTCGATAGCTTCGGCCAACCGGCTGTTCATCCGCCCGAAGGCGCCGCGCTCGGCCTCGGTCACGGGACGCAATTCCGCCAGGTAACGCCATAAGGCCAGGATGTAGGCCACCAGAAACAGCAGGGGGGTCAGGATCAGGGTCGGGTAGATCGCCGGCGCGATGAACAAGGGCATGATCAGGAAATTGGCCGAGCCCACGACCAGGTTCAACCCGGGGTTGAACATCAGGTTGATTTCGCGCACATCATTGGTGGCGCGCGCCATCGTGTCGCCGACCGGCTGCAGGTTGTGAAACGTCATGCTCTTGCCGAGCAGGCTGACGTACAGCTCAGCCCGGATGTCGCGCTCCAGGCGTTGCCCCAAGAGCTCGGCCCCGAAGTTGCGGCCGAGCTGAAGGATGCCCCGCACGATCTGACTGAGGAGGATGATGAGAGAAAGCCGGAGCAGGGAGTCGGCGTCGGCCTGGCCTGAGAGAACCAGGTTGAAGGCCTGGCCGATGACGATCGGAACGACGGCCGCCAGTGCGGCGTTGCCGAAGGCCCCCAGCGAGGCCATGACAACAAGCCACGCGTGGCGCGCCACATGCGACCCGATCCATCGCAGCGGGGTCCGACGATCCGAGACCGGGGCTCGCGCCAGCGTGAACTCTGCAACGACCATCGAGGAGGGGACCGAGGACGTGCGAAGGATACCATACGGGCGTCGCTACCCTTCGCGTTGGGCGGGCGTCTTCGCGCGATCGAATGCGGGGCATCGCCGACGAAGTAAAGCGACCGTCTCGAGCCTGCGCCGGGGAGGGGCCTAGAGTCTGTTGTCCCGTATCCAGCCGGGCGGAGCGTCAGGGGACTGCGAGGTTTCCCCGAGGATGCACGACCTTCCCGGAAGGTTCAAGTTTCCGGGAAGCTCTGCCTCAGACGGGTTCGAAACGCGCCGTGAAGTGCCGCAGGAGCTCGGGGGCGTAGGTGAAGCGATAGCCTCGCACGGAATCCCGCCGGTCCTGGATCCGAATGAGGGTATCGACGACGAAATCGAGATGGGCCTGCGTGTAGACGCGGCGCGGCAGGGCGAGCCTCACCAACTCCATAGGCGGGTGGCGGCGTTCGCCGGTCGTCGGATCGGTATAAGCGAAAGCGACCGAGCCGAGCTCCGGCACCCGAACCCCGCCTTCCAGGTAGAGCTCTACGGAGAGCGCCAGGCCAGGGTAGGCTGCGCGCGGGATGTGCCGCAGAAAGTCGCCGGCATCGATGTAGACGGCGTGCCCTCCGGGCGGTTGAATGATGGGGATGCGGGCGTCGTCCAACCGGCCGGCGAGGTACGCCGTCTGCCCGAGGCGATAGGCCAGGTAGGTCTCGTCCATGCCTTCCCACAAGCCGACGGCCATGGCCTCCAGATCGCGGCCGGCCAGCCCGCCGTAGGTCGGGAAGCCTTCTCGCAGGATCAGTTCGTTGCAGGCGCGCCGGTAGAGATCATCGTCGCGCATCGCCAGAAAACCACCGATATTGACGATGGCGTCCTTCTTGGCGCTCATCGTAGCGCCGTCGGCCGCGGCGAAGATGTCGCAAGCGATTTCGTGGACGGATCGATCGGCCTGGCCAGCCTCGCGCAGCTTGATGAAGTAAGCGTTCTCGGCGAAACGGCAGGCGTCGATGAAGAAGGGAATGCCGTGCCGGCGGTATACCCCGCCGACGGCGCGCAGGTTTTCCAGCGAGACCGGCTGGCCGCCTCCGGCGTTGTTGGTGATCGTCATCATGCCGAGGGGGATGTTCCCGGCTCCGGTCTCCTGGATGAATCGCTCCAGCTTCTCCAGGTCGATGTTGCCCTTGAACGGATGCAGGCTCGTCCGGTCGGCGGCTTCGGCGATGGCCAGGTTCTCTGGGCGTCCGCCTCGGGCCAGGATGTTGGCCTGGGTTGTATCGAAATGCGCGTTGGAGGGCACCGACTGCCCCGGCTTCACGAGAAGTGCGCAGAGGATGTTCTCGGCGGCGCGCCCCTGGTGAGTCGGCACGAAGAACGGAAAGCCGAAGATCTGGTCGATCGCATCCTTCAGTCGAAAAAAGGAACGTGCCCCGGCATAACTTTCATCGCCCTGCATCAGGGCCGCCCACTGACGGTCACTCATGGCGCCGGTGCCGGAGTCGGTCAACAGATCGATGTAGACATCCTCGGCCCGCAGTCCGAAGATGTTGAAGCCGGCGGCCAGCAAGGCGGCGCGCCTCACGGCAGGCTCAGGAAGACGAATCGCTTCAACGGCCTTGATGCGAAAGGGTTCGGGAGGATAGTGGGGCATGAGCGCCTCTCGCGAACGACGCGTTCAGTCTAGCACCACCCGCCTCGCGGCGGAAGCGCCCCGCCCTCTACGCCCCTTCGCCCTCTACGCCCCTTCGCTCTCTACAGAGCGCCAAGGGCGGGCGCCCCCAGGGGGCAGGGCGCCAAGGGCGGCGCACACCCATGGTGCACCCGAAGGGGTGCCCGAAGGGGTGAGGGCGGCAGGTATACTCGCCTCGCCGTGCCTCGCATTCCGGGAACCGAGACAGAAGTCGACACGATGGTGGACTTCGCCGTCGAGATCCGATCGCCGCTCGGGTGGACCGCATCGGTCAAGGAGTCAGCTCAGCCGGCCTCGCCGCGGCGGCGGCACCTTGGGAGTTGAATCGTGGAGGGAATGCAGGGGACGAAGAAAGCTCCGACCGAGATCAGCGTGGCCTGCCTCACACTCGGGCCAGCCCTCACGAACGCGTACCTTGTGGCGGACGATGCGGCAGGGACCGCCGTGGCCATCGACCCGGCCTGGGACGGCGCTGAGCTGGGCGCCGAGGCCGAACGCCGCGGATGGCGAGTCACCGATATCTGGCTCACCCACGCGCATTTCGACCACTTCGGCGGGGCGGCGGAGCTCTCCGATCGTTCACCGGCTCCTCTGCCCGTGGCCCTGCATCCGGAGGACTACCGGCTTTGGAAGGCGCTTGGCGGCGCGCCCTGGTTTGGGTTCGCGGATTTCGACCCCGGCCCCGAGCCGACGATCGAGCTCGCCCATGGGATGGTTCTAAGGATTGGGCGGTTCCAAGTCGAGGTGCGTCACGCGCCGGGGCACACCCCAGGGCACGTGTTATTTGTTTCGCGCGATCCGCCCCTGGCCTTCTGCGGCGACGTCATCTTCGCCGGAGGGGTCGGCCGAGTCGACCTGCCGGGTGGCGACGGGCCGACTCTGCTGCGATCGATCGAGCAGCAGGTGCTGTCGCTGCCGGATGAGACGACGCTTTACCCCGGCCACGGTGGCACAACGACGGTGGGGCGAGAACGCGCCACGAATCCGTTTCTTGACGGCTTCTCTTAGTCCCGGACCGTAGTCCCGGGCCGTAGTCCCGGCCTGTAGTCCCGGGCTTTAGCCCGGGTCTTGTGACGGACAGAGATCGGAGCCCGGCCTAAAGGCCGGGACTACACGACCCCTTCTCCTGCCAAGCCCGGGTCTTGGGCGGGACAGTGATCGGAGCCCGGCCTAAAGGCCGGGACTACACGACCTCTTCTCCTGCCAAGCCCGGGTCTTGTGACGGACAGGGATCGGAGCCCGGCCTAAAGGCCTGGACTACACGACCTCTTGGTAGGCGCAGGCTTCAGCCTGCGTTTCGGCGAGGAGTCACGGTACCTGCGACTGAATCCAAACCAGGAAATCGCGCAGGGGAGAGCCCGGTTCTTCGGGAGCGGTTGCGAAAAGCTGGACCGTGAGGGGGTAGCTCCCGTCGCCGACCGTGGACTCGCCGGGGAGGATTCCCCCGATCCGAATGACGCGCACGTCCGGGGTAACGGCAGCGAGCGGTATCAACCCCAGCGCGCCCTTCTCCTCGACCACTGCCTTCAACGCCTCCGCCGCATTTGGAGCCAACAACGTCCCCGGCCATGGCCGCACGCCGGCAAGCACCCGCGCCCGGAACGCATCGCCTATCGGTTCGCCGGGGAGGGGCAGGACAGGTTGAACCGGCACGTCGCGGCCGCCAACGCTCTCCCACGATGAGGAGCGACCGGTGAAGAGGTCCTGCAGCTCATCGAGCTCCAGGTCTCGCACCGGGTTATCCGGATGGACAATGACCGCCATCGCCTCCTGCTCGAGCGGCGTGGCAAACCACTTGTCGGGAGGCTCGCCGGAGGTGATGAGGAGAGCCGCCTCGCCTTCCTCGACGGCGCGAAGGGCCTCTGCTTGGGTGTCCGTCGTCAGATCGAAGGGCAGGGGACCGGCAAGCTGCTCCCGATAAGCCAGGGCCCAGTCCACCAGAACGGGCTCGTAATAGGGCTGGCTGACGATGCGTGGAGGCTCGGAAAGGACCGGCGCGGCGCCGGTACACGCCCCGAGGGAAGCGGTGAGGGCCAGGATCCCCATCCGCACGGCCGGCTTCATCCCCGCCACCAGGACAGAGCCAAGCCTGCGACCCCAACCACGAAACAGTACACGGCGAAGACGGTTAGACGATGAGAGGCGAGGTAGGACAAGAACCATCGAATCACCAGGTATCCGACGATGGCCGAGGTGACGAATCCCACGACCAGCGGGGCCAGCGAGGACAAATCTGGAGAGAGCGCGGCCAGATCCCTTAGCCCGATCACGGCCGCCCCCAGCATGACCGGGATAGACATCAAGAAAGAAAACCGCGCTGACTCCTGGCGGAGCAGGCCTCGGAACAACCCGGCCGAAATCGTGCTGCCCGAGCGCGAGATGCCGGGAAAGAGGGCCAGCGCTTGGGCGGAGCCTACGGTCAAGACGTCAGGCCAGCGTAATCCGTCCAGCGATCGATGGGGTCGTCCGAAATGCTCGGCGGCGGCCAGGAAGGCCGCCGTCACCAACAGGAAGAACGAAACTGCCACCGGACTGGCGAATGCTGCCTCGACCGCGTCATGCAAGAGAAGGCCGGCGAACAGTGCCGGCAGGGTCGCCAAGACGATCAGCCACGCCAGGCGGGCCTCGGGGTCGGCAAGAGGCCGTCGCAGCCGCAACCCGGACACCACAGCCTTGACCATCCGTGCCAGCGTGCTTGCGTAAAACACCATGACGGCCACGAGCGTTCCCATTTGGACCAGGACATCGAAGGCAAAAGCGAAGGCGGAATCAACGTTCCATCCGAACACCCACGGCACCAGGACCAGGTGGGCCGAGGACGAAATGGGAAGGAACTCCGCTACGCCCTGGACGACTCCCAGGATGAAACCTTGGATGAGGGTCACGCTAGTTCTCCAGGGCGCGGTGTTTGCGGTAGGCGCCGAGAAAATCCTCGGCGAAGGTCCGGGCCCTCTGCTCCACGATCGCCTGACGCATCCGCCCGGCCAGCGAGACGAGCGCCGTCAGATTGTGAATGGCGATCAGGGTCGCCGCGAGTATTTCGCCGGCGACGACCAGATGGCGCAGGTAGGCCCGGCTGAAGTGAGTGCAGGTGTAGCAGCTGCATTCGGGGTCGATCGGGCGGCCGTCCTCGGCGTAGGGCGCGCTGCGAAGATTGATTCGGCCCAGCGGGGTGAGGGCGGCATGGTTGCGTGCCAGGCGAGTGGGCAGAACGCAGTCCATCAGGTCGATTCCGCGCATCACCGCTTGCACGAAATCCTCGAGCGACCCGACGCCCATCAGGTAGCGGGGCCGATCCGCCGGCAGGGCCGGCTCGATCGCGTCCAGGACGGCCAGAGTCTCCTCCTTGGTCTCGCCGACCGAGAGGCCGCCGATGGCGATGCCAGGGAAGCCGAGCCCGCTGATGACCTCGGCCGAACGCAGGCGCAGGTCTTCGAAGATGCCCCCCTGCAGGATGCCGAAGAGGACCTGATCGTCGCGGGTCTTGGCTCGCAAGCAGCGCTCGGCCCAGGCGTGCGTTCGTTCCAGGGCACGGACATTGACGGCGCGCTCGTGCGGCGGCGGGCATTCATCGAGGGCCATGATGATGTCGGCACCGAGCTGCTCCTGCAGCGCGATGACGCCTTCGGGGGTGAAGCGATGCGTCGAACCATCCAGGTGCGAATGAAAGGTGACCCCGTTCGAATCGATTCGGCGGCGATCGGCGAGCGAGTAAACCTGGTAGCCGCCGGAGTCGGTCAGGATCGGGCGAGGCCAGGCCATGAAGGCGTGCAGGCCCCCATGGCGTTCGATCACGTCCGCGCCGGGCCTCAAGTGCAGGTGATAGGTGTTGGCCAGGATCAGCGTCGCCCCCAGCGCTTCGAGTTGTGCCGGGGTCAGGGCTTTGACGCTCGCCTGGGTGCCGACTGGGGCGAAGAGGGGCGTCGCAAGGTCGCCGTGGGCCGTGCGCAGCGTTGCCGCGCGCGCCCGGCCGTCGCGCGCTTCGACGGTGAAGGAGAAAAGAGTCACAGCCCCCAGATCCAGTGCAAGCCGGCCAGCGCAAGGAAGAAGGTCGCCACGGTCAACGGGAGGCCGAGGCGCACGTAATCGCGTGGACGGTAGCCGCCCGGCCCCATCACCAGTAGGTTCGCCGGATGCCCGAGCGGGCTGAGGAAGACCAACGAGCAGCCGATGGCCACCGCCATCCCCATGGCGCGCGGGTCTGCGTTCACCAGGGCGGCGGACTCGATGGCAATCGGCGCCATCACGACGGCCGCGGTCTGGCCGCCGAGCAACAGACTCATCGTGATCGTCAAGCCCAAGAGCGCGGCTGTGGTGGCCAACGGCCCCAGACCACCGGTCACGGCCTGGACGGAGGTGGCCAGGAAGCTGGCGGCGCCGGTCTCGAGCATCGCCACGCCGAGCGGAATCATGCAGGCGATCAGGAAGATGGTGCGCCACTCGATCGCCCGATAGGCCTCATCCATGCGGATACAGCCCGCCAAGATCACGAGCGCCGCGCCGGCCAGTGTCGCCAGCGCGATCGGCAGGACGCCGGTAGCGGCCAGGCCCAACGCCAGCGCCAGAATTCCGGCTGCCAGGTAGCCCTTCCGGCCGACGCGTCGCGATCCCTGCTCCTCGAGGATGATCAGATTCGGGTCGGAGCGCAGAACGTCCACTCGCTCGCGTGAGCCTTGCATCAGCATCGCATCACCGAAGCGCAAGGGCACATCGGCGACGGTTTGTTGGACAACCAACCCCTGTCGCCAAATCGCCAGCACCTGAAGCCCGAATTTCTCGCGGAAGTGAATCTGCTTCAAGGTGCGGCCCTCGAACTCGGAGCGAGGCGCCAGGGTGACCTCCACCAGCAATACATCCTCCGAGGTCAGGCGGAGTTCCTCGCCCAGCGAGTTCAGCTTCAGGCCGTATTCCTTTAATTGCGGCGGGGTCGGGACGCCTTCGACCAGGACGGTGTCCCCTTCCTGGATTACGGTGTCTCCGTTCGGCGCCAGCGTCAGACGGCCGTGATGAGCTATCCCCAGCACGGTCAGGCCCAGGGCGCGGCCCCAGGCGCCGACGCGCAGGGACTGGCCGGCCAACCCCGAGCCGGCCTCCACGGTGACGGTGCTGGTGCCCTCCTGCAGGTGGTAGACCTGCGCCAGCTCCGTCTGAAGCCGGCGCATGCGCGCCACTTCGCCGGCCATGTCGCGTGAGGGCAGCAGGCGCGGCCCGAGCGCGGCCATCAACAGCGCGCCCCCAATGATGATCGGGAGCCCGGTAGGCAGGAAATCGAACAGGCCAAAGGGCTGGAGCGAGGCGCGGGTGAGGGTCGTGCTGACCAGGATATTGGCCGTCGTAAGCAACGTCGCCGTCCCTCCGATGAGGGCACCGTAGGCCAGTGGCAGGAGCAAGCGCGAAGGTCGGCGACTAGTCTGCCGGGCGATGGCAACGGCCGAGGGCAGCAGGACGGCCGCCGCTGCGATGCTGTTCATGAAGAGCGAGAGGAAGGCGGCGGTCAGCATCAAGGCTGTCGCCAGGCGTGTTTCCCGCTCCCCGATCGAGCGCAACAGCCGCATTCCCAGCCAGTGGGTCACACCGGTCTGCTCCAAGGCGAAGGTCAGGATGAACATCGCCAGGATGGTGATGACGGCGGACTGGCTGAAGCCGGCGAAAGCCTGCTCGGGGGTGACGATCCCGGTGAGGCTGAGGACGATCAGAATGAGGAGGGCGGTGAGATCGGGCCGCAGGCGCTCGGTGACGAACAACACCGCGGCGACGCCCACCAGCGCTAGCGTGATCCAGCCGGCGGGTTCCATGCGGGGGGCATTATACTCTCGGCCCTCACTCAAGCCAGTTGCCTGTTACCAGTGACCCGTTACCAGTAACTCGCATTTACTGATGACCGGTAACGGGTCACTGGTCACTGGCAGCGGAAGGCCTGCATCGACGATGCTACACGCCGCACGCCACAGCACTTGGCTCGAAATCGACCTGGAGGCGATTCGCCACAACACTTCGCGCTTGCGCGACGAATGCGGAACGGAAGTGATGGCCGTCGTCAAGGCCGGAGCCTACGGCCATGGAGGGGCCATGGCGGCGCGCGCGGCGTTGCGCGGTGGGGCGGCGTGGTTGGGAGCGGCGCGCGTCGAAGAGGGGCTGGAGCTTCGCCGCCAGGGCATCGTCGCGCCGCTGCTGATCCTCGGTTTCACTCCGCCGGAGAGGTTGGCCGAGGCGCTCGAGGCGCGGCTCAGCCTGACCGTCTGGCGCATCGACCACCTCGAAGCGGCCAGCGCCGCTGCCTCCGCCTCCGGTCGCACGGCCGCTGTTCACCTCAAAGTTGATACCGGGATGAATCGGATTGGCGCACCTCCCGCGGAGGCCCTCGCGCTGGCGAGCCGAATCCGCCATCTGCCGGCCCTGGTGGGGCAGGGCGTCTACACCCACTTCGCTCGCGCCGATGAAACGGATCGCACGCCGACGCAAAAGCAGCAGGCGACCTTCTCCGAAGTCGTCCACAGCCTGGACGCCGCCGGGCTGCGACCGGAATGGATTCACGCCGCCAACACCGCCGGCGCCCTCGCCTATCCGGAGGCGCGCTGGGATCTGGTGCGCAGCGGTGTGGGAATCTATGGGATGCATCCTTCGCCCGCAGTGCCGCTACCCGAAGGGTTCGAACCCGCCCTCCAATGGAAGAGCACGCTCACCGAAGTGAAGACGGTGGCCGCAGGCAGCGGGGTGAGCTACGGGCATGCTTACGTTACCCGCCGTGATGAGCGGATCGGGACGGTTGCGGTAGGGTATGCCGACGGCTTCCGCCGCGTGGATGGCAATTTCGTTCTGGTGGGAGGGAAGCGTGTTCCGATCGTGGGCCGCGTTTGCATGGACCAGTGTCTGGTACAGCTCGACGCGGCACCGGAGGCGCGCCCCGGGGACGAAGTCGTCCTCCTCGGCGCCCAGGGCGACGAGCGGATCGGAGCCGAAGAGGTCGCGCGACGTTGGGGGACGATCAACTACGAAGTCACCTGCGGCATCACGGAGCGAGTGGCGCGGGTCTATCGGTAGTGGCCAGCGGGGAGGGACCCTTCGCCGCCGCAAGGGTGGATTTGCGGGAATGAGAGGTAGGTCGCGCCCCTAGCGTCCGGCATACGCATGTAAGAAGACTCGCGGAGGCGCACGTCCCCCGCGCAGGCGTGCGCGAGGCGATAGACGAGGGCTCGGCCTCTACAGGCCGCCAAGGGCGCCGGAGCGGGGCCAAATCCAGGGCTCGGAACGAGAACGTCTGTCCTTGACACAAGCCCTTCTGCCCCCTAGAATCACCTCGACAATCTGCACAGTCAGGGGAGAGACCCGGCTCGGCCGGGCACCGAAGGGGCAAGCCCCGATCGCCGCGCTGGCCCGGGGTGAAACTCTCAGGTTCAAGGACCCTGGCTGGCCGGCCCTCTGGAAAGTCGTCCGACACCGAAGGGGCAAGCCCTGACCGGCTTTTCGGCCGGGGCGAATCTCTCAGGTCATGGACAGAGGGGCGCACCCTGGTAGAGGGTGCGCCCCTTGTTTATCTTCCGGTAGGAGGGCAGGATGCAATTCCCCAAGGACTTGAAATTCACAAAGAACGACGAATGGATTCGCGTCGAAGGCGATCAAGGGACGATCGGCATCACCGATTACGCGCAGGACCAGCTTTCCGACATCGTCTTCGTCGAGATGACGGTGGCGCCGGGCGAGCAGGCCGCCAAAGGTGCCGCCTGTGCCACGATCGAATCGGTCAAGGCGGCAGCCGAGGTTTTCCTGCCGGTCGGCGGGACCGTCACTCGACTCAATGAGGACCTGCCTAAGAATCCGGAGCAGGTCAACCGCGATCCCTTCGGCGCCGCCTGGATGGTGCAGATCAAGATCGCCGACCCGGCCGAGCTGAAGGACTTGCTGGACGCGGCGGCCTACGAGGCCTACTGCAAGGAGCGGGCGACCTGATGGCTTACATCCCACACACCGACGATGATCGCCGGGACATGTTGGCGGCGATCGGGGTAGGGAGCCTCGACGATCTGTACCAGGCCGTCCCAGCCAAGTATCGCTTCCCGGATCTAGATCTCCCAGAGGCGATCTCCGAGCTCGAGGCGGCCTCCGAGCTCCAGGCGCTGTCGGAAGCCAATCTCGACGTGCGCCACAACGCTTGCTTTCTCGGCGCCGGCGCCTACCACCATTTCACCCCATCCGTCGTCGACCACATTCTGCGTCGTAACGAGTTCTACACCGCCTACACCCCCTACCAGCCGGAACTTTCGCAGGGGACGCTGCAGGCGATCTTCGAGTACCAGAGCCTGATCTGCAACCTCACCGGGATGGAGGTGTCCAACGCCTCGCACTACGACGGCGCGACGGCGTTGGCGGAGGCCGTCATCCTGGCGCTGAATCAACACCGCGGGAAGCGCCACAAGATCGTCCTCTCCCCGGCCGTCCATCCCCACTACCGCCAAACGGTTCGCACGTACATGCAGGGGATGGATTTGAAGATCGTCGGCGATGACGACTGCTGCCGGGGCCCCGAAGAGTTGCTCCCGTTCATCGATGCCGACACGGCGATGGTCGCCGTGCAGTATCCCGATTTCTTCGGTCACATCGTCGACTTTCACCGGTTGGGCGAGGTGGCGCACGCCGCCGGCGCCCTGCTGTGCATCGTCGTCAACCCTCTAGCGCTGGGCCTGCTGCGCCCGCCGTCGGATTTCGACGCCGACGTCGTGGTGGGGGAGGGGCAGCCGCTCGGCATCCCGCTTTCGTACGGCGGCCCGTACCTCGGCCTCTTCACGACGAAACAGGAGTTGGTGCGCAAGATGGCCGGGCGGTTGGTGGGCGAGACCGTCGACAGCCGCGGCCAGCGCGGTTACGTCCTCACCCTGACCCCGCGCGAGCAGCACATCCGCCGGGAGAAGGCCACCTCCAACATCTGCACCAATGTCGCCCTGATGGCCCTGGCGTCGGCGGTGTATTTGAGCGTGATGGGGCGCCAGGGGCTACGCCAGGTGGCAGAGCTGTGCTACCACAAGGCCCACTACGCCGCCGCCGAGATCGGCCGCGTGCCTGGCTTCCGGCTGTGGAACGAGGCCGAATTCTTCAACGAATTCGTCATGGCCTGCCCCCAACCCGTCGCCGAGATCAACGAACATCTGCTGGAGCATGAGATCATCGGCGGCTACGACCTGGGCGCCGAGTATCCGCAGCTGGCCGGACACATGCTGATTGCCGTGACGGAGATGAACTCGCGCGACGAAATCGACGATTTCGTCGCGGCGCTGGAGGAGGCGGCCCATGACTGAGCCGCTGATCTATGATCTCTCCGCTCCCGGTCGACTCGGCGTCAGCCTCCCGGAGACGGATGTGCCGCTGGCCCCGCTGCCTGCCGGCCTGACCCGCGACGTTCTGCCGCTGCCTGAAGTCTCCGAGATCGACGTCGTCCGCCACTTCGTCCGGCTGTCCCAGCTCAACTACGGCATCGATACCGGCTTCTACCCCCTCGGCTCGTGCACGATGAAGTACAACCCCAAGATCAACGAGGACGTGGCGCGGCTGAGCGGTTTTGCCCACACGCATCCACTACAAGACCCGACCACCGTTCAGGGCAACCTGGCCTTGATGTACAGCGTCCAGGAGTGGCTGAAGGAGATCGGCGGTTTCGACGGTGTCAGCCTGCAGCCGGCCGCCGGCGCTCACGGTGAGTTGACCGGGATCTTGATCCTGCGCGCCTACCATCGAGCCCAGGGTGATGCGAAGCGCACCAAGATCCTGATTCCCGACTCGGCCCACGGCACCAATCCGGCCAGCACGGCGATGGCCGGGATGCAGGTCGTCGAGCTGCCGTCGGACTCCCGCGGCAACATCGACCTGGAGAGCCTGCGCGCCGCTTGCGACGCAACCGTCGCCGGGTTGATGCTGACCAATCCCAACACGCTCGGCCTGTTCGAGGAGCATCTCCTGGAGGTGGCTCGCCTGGTTCACGAGTGTGGCGGGCTGGTCTACGGCGACGGCGCCAACATGAACGCGCTATTGGGCATTGTCCGGCCGGGCGACCTCGGCTTCGACGTGTTTCACTTCAATCTGCACAAGACGTTCTCGACTCCGCATGGTGGCGGCGGGCCGGGTTCGGGCCCGGTGGGCGTGGTCTCACATTTGGTCGAGTTCCTGCCCGGCCCGATCGTCGAGATCGTCGAAGCGGGGGAGGACGATGAGGCGCCGCTATATGGGTTGGTGATGCCGGCGCGTTCCATCGGCCGGGTCAAGGCTTTCCACGGCCACTTCGGTATGCACGTGCGGGCTTTCACCTACATGCGGATGCAGGGCAAGAGCGGGCTGCGCGCCATCGCCGATCACGCCGTGCTCAACGCGAACTACCTGCGGGCGCGGTTGCGGGGGACGTACCACGTGCCCTTTGATCGGATCTGCATGCACGAGTTCGTCGCCGAGGGCAAATGGGACGAGGCGCCTGGGGTGCGAGCTTTGGATGTGTCGAAGCGGTTGATGGACTACGGTTTCCACCCGCCGACGAACTACTTCCCGCTCATCGTCCACGAAGCGCTGATGATCGAGCCGACCGAGACCGAGAGCCGGGAAACACTCGACATGTTTGTGAAGGCGATGGAAGCGATCGCCCGAGAGGCGCGATCCGATCCTGACGTCCTCCACACGGCGCCCCACAACACGCCCTTCGGCCGACTGGATGAAGTGCGCGCGGCCAAGGAGCTGGTGCTCTGCTGCCGGCCGGCGTGGCTCGAGGGGGCCAAGGCGGAGTAGTGCTTCCCCCTCCCCCTGAAAGGGGGCCCCTCGGCTTCGCTCCGCGATGCTTCGCGAAGGGCGGGTGGGGGTTGATCATCGCCGTCTGCGCCCCCCGGCCTCGTTTCAATTCCCTGCCGCGGATCCCCTACGGGATGCGCCGCGCGATGGCGCCTAGCATCCCGAAGGGACTTTAGTCCAGGCCCGTAGGGAGCAACGTGCCCTTGCGCGTCGGGTTGATTCGAATCGTCCTGGGCGACGCCCAAGCGCCGCCTCGCGCGGAACAGCTAGGCTGAGGAGCGCTACGGGCCCTGGGATCCTCAGCGGACGATGGGAAGGTGAGGACTCGCGGCGGTCATCCACTACAGGGCGCAGCGCAATCCTCCACACAATGGCCCCAAAAGCACCCCATTGCTTTGACTTGCCTCAGCGGCACGGGATACAATCGATGCGAAGACTACCGCTCGCGACGTGCGATGCGAACGTGGCGCCAGGCTAACGCCCCGTTAGAAATATTTGTTCCGTGGGCCTGTTTTCTGCCTAAAGGGGGAACTTGACCACAATCCGCGTTAACCCAACCGAACTTCGCCGGGCCGCCGTTGAGATTGAGCAGGCCGCCGACCGTTTTCGCCTTCTTGCCGACGATGTGCTCCGTGCCACCCAGGCGGCGCCAAATTACGACGGAGATTTCGGCCCCCAAGTGCGCTCGATCGGCATGGAGGGTTACGCCAGGCTGAAGACGGAGGCGGATCGGCTTGGAGAGTTGAGCCAGACCCTCGCGCGAAAGGCGGAGGCGTTCGAGGCGGTCGACGCCCAGGGGGCGGGCGCCATGGGCGCGGTAGGCCAAACACTGTGCTCGTGGCAAGAGTCAGGGCTGCAGATGCTGTCGGACGCAGGGCTCTCCTGGGCCGACGTTCGGCGGGACCTCGGGGGTGAGGGCGACAAGGGTCCCCCTCCGGCGTTGGCTTGGCTCCTTGGGTTTGTTGGGTTCATCCTAAGGCCATTTGGGTCCAGTTGGCCGGGCGGCGGCCCCGAGGCCGCAACCACTACAAGTGAAACACCATTGCCTCCAGGCCAGACTCCAACCGCAACGCCATCTCCCACGATGGTCGTCCTCCCCACGGCCCCGCCGACCCCGGAAGGAACCCCGACGGCCGAGGAGATCTGGGCGCAGAAGAGGGCGCCGGCCGAGCGGCGGCGAGAGCGAATGGAGGCCGAGCAACAGGCTGTCGAGGTCGAGCTGTTCAGGCAGTTCGCTGAGGGAAGGAGGACCGCCGAAGACATCCTCCGTCCAGAGATCGACAAGGCCTCCGATCCTTTCAGGGGTACTCTGCCGCTCGAGATTGAATACTCCGGTTCCTTTTATGAGAAACTTGACCAGGAGCTTGGGCGGATCTATGACTTGGCGGGGTTGGACCTCACCGAGCTCGCGGCGGAGCGGCGAGGGAATGAGCTCACCGAAGAGATCCTACTCGAGTACGAAGGCGACACGGTCTATGCCGACGAAAAGGGCGACGAGGTTGGGCTTCTGCCGTGGCTTCAGGGCAGGCTTGCCATGGGGGCGAGCCACCCAGAGTACGTGATCTTCCTCAGAGAGGTTGGAATTGATCACTGGAACCGGATGAATTTCGAGCCAAACTACCTTCGTGCACTAATGGACGCCCATCCCGAGTTCCTTGATCGGGCCAAGGATAAGTACTTGACGGATCTTCTCGGATTGTATGGAAATGACCCAAAGGAGGCCTTAGCCTGGATGCAATGGAAAAAGGAGACAGGCGGGACCGAATAGGCCGGACGGTTTCCTGGGCACTAGGCGCTGTCGTGTGTGTTGTCTTTGCTGGTTGCCAGCCAGCCGTTTCGACACCCAGCCTTGATGCCCCGCTCATGTCCCTGCGAGAGGCGCTTCCAGAACTTAGCCTCGCCGCCATGGAATGGCGGGCGGACGCCTATCTGGTGGACGCCCAACTTCCCCTGAGCTCGTTCGGCTCCCATAGGCCGCAGGTCTCTGCCGGATTCCAATCGCCGACCGAGGACGGTGAAAGTTTGCTGGTCACCCTCCACTGGGACGATTCAATCTCAACGGAGACGATCGCGCACACCATTCCCGTGATCCAGATACCACCTATCGATCTGGACAAATCGATGATGGACAGTGGAGAAGCCTTCGAGGCGGCGGTCGACTTTGCCGGCGGCCCCTCCTCGTTGTCCGGTCGCGGCTGTTCCTTCCTCATACTTGAGCGCTACCGCGCAGAGGAGAACTTGCCGGTTATCTGGCGTTTGACTCTTGGTGACTGTGATTCCTCAGCGACGGAATACATCAGGATCGACGCGACCAGTGGTGCGCTCCTTCCGAATCTGTAGTGCGAGGCCAAACGGTTTCTTGGACGACAAGGATAGTGGTGTGTATCGCCCTTGCCGCTTGCCAGGCAACCCGTCCTACACCCACTCTGGATGTTCCGCTCATTCCCCTTCGAGAGGTACTTCCGCAACTCAAACTGGCTGCTGTGACGTGGCGAGGGGACGCCTATCTCGCGGTTGTGGACTTGCCCCTGGATTCCTTCGGATTCGAGGGGCCGCATGGCGGTTGGCCATATCGAGTACACGTATTTCCTGAAAGGAATGAACATTGACACCAAGAACTGGATGAACTTCGAGCCAAACTACCTGGACGCAATGATGAGGGCCTACCCCTCGGAACTTCGGGACGCCAAAGACGCGTACATGGCTGACATCCTGGAGGTGCACGGACATGACGCACGAGAGGCCCTTCGGTGGATGCAAACTCAAGTTGAAGCCGTTGGCACCGAATGACCAGGGCCCTCGCGTGCTGCATTCTTGCCTGGAGCTTCGCGGCGTGTCAGACCTGGGCACACCGGCCCCTCCGGAGCTCTCCGTTGTATCTCTTCGAGAGGTCCTTCCCTCTCTAGAACAAGAGGCTCGCGAATGGCGAGAGGACGCATACCTCTCCCGGGTCAGGATACCCCTGAGGGAGCACACCTCGAGGAGCATAGTTGCTTCCGCCGGTTTCCAATCGCCAACTGAGGAGCACGAGAGCCTTCTGGTAAGACTCCACTCGGACAATTCCGTCTCATCCGAGACCATCGCACATGAGCTTCCGGTCATTCAAGTAGAACCGATCGTCCTGGATGATTCCGTGCTCGACAGTGTAGCAGCCCTTGAATTGGCCCTGGGGCTTGCCGACCCCAGTATGCCCTCTCTGGTAGCCAGCGGCTGCTCATTCTTGACCCTGGAACGCCTTCGCGGGGCAGATGTCAGGCCGATAATCTGGCGTCTCACCCTGACGGAATGTTTGTCACCTGGGGCGGAGCAAATTCAGATCGACGCCAGAACGGGGGAGTTCGTGCCTAATCCCTAGACGGTCACCGGGGATAGCCGTGACGCTCCCGACTACCGTGATCTGGGTCGGCGTCGGCTCTCGTGGTCCCCATCTTGGCCTGCCCTGCGCAGTTACCAAGGTTGAACCTCCGGCTGATAGAGCGGGGAAGCGAACTGGTTGCCCATTGGGCTATCGGGCGCGTACGATCCGGATATGGTTTGGTCCCTCGCCTTCAATGACGAGACAGCACCAGCCTCAGCGGGACGGTTCCTCCACTATGTGATCGACGCGACGAGCGGAAGAATCGTCGGGGCAGAGCGGGCGCCCTAGGCCAGCAAAGGCCGCCTCGCTTGCTATCGCCACAGGTACTGCCCAAGGCCGATCTCCTTCTGGACCGATCTTGTTCCCCCGGGACCTCGCCGCTGAGGCCGCGGCCCTGAGCACCTACCCGCCTCCCTCGTAGACGCAGGCTTCAGGCTGCGCCGCGCGAGCCCTTCGCGCGGCATGGAGGGCCGACCGCCGATGAGTTTCCCCGGCAACCGAGATTGCATAGTTCCCCAATGGTAACCAGAAGGTTTGCCTAGGTCACCACCCGGCCTGAAGGCCGGGACTACGCGACCTCCTCGTCCCATGCCATTCCACCTGGCGCGAACGTCGGGACGACACAACCTCCCACCCGAGGTTAGCCTCAGCCCGGGCCGTTGCAACGGCGAATTGCCCCGGCGAGTGGTCAGATAGCTACTCAGCCCGTCCTCCGCCGAGCTCATGCGTTGCCGCCGCAGTATTTAGCCTGCGGCTCAGACGCAGCCTGAAGGCTGCGGCTACGGGTGAGCGAAGCGCGTATGGGGGCCCAAGAATCCCCATTACTTCTGGCCAGTCCTCGCTCAGAGCGGAGACCTGGGCCTCGTCCCCGGCGGACGACTGAAGGCTTCCCTCGTTTGGTTCATGAGGCTCCGTCCCTGTCTCGGAATGCAAGCGCCCGGCGCACACGGAGCCGGGCGCTTGCTGCGATGAAACCTCCGCCCCGGGTCCCCTGAGTCCACCGGAGCCTGGTTGGCGGAATTTCACCTCCAGGCTATTCCCCGGCTCTCAACCGGTAGTCAACTACTCGGCACCGTCAGGCTCAGAGAGGGAGACTCGCTGAGGCGGCCCCACGGGCTGGGGCTGTTAGGTCTTGGCGTTTCCACCGCGGCGCCGATGGAGATGGGTGAGTTCGCCATCGGTTTGCGTCGCTTGGAAGCGGCCCGGTGACACCACTCCCGAATCTGCTGGATGGAAGGGACGCGGATCGGCCGATGACCCGAGACGAGGTAGGAGCAAAGGCATGCCCCTTTCTTCCTCGACGCTTTGGCCCGCGCCTAGAGTACAATCGCTTCCCCGATGCGCCCGTCATCTTCACCAATCGCTTCGAGTGCCGTGCACGCCGGCGCAGCTAGACCGACCGTCGAGGTCCAACTGCCCGACGGGCGAGTCCTGGAGGGTCCGCGCGGCGCGCCGCTGGGAGATTTCACCCGGGACCTCGACGGATTCCCCGAGTCGATTGTCGGCGGTATTGTCAACGGCGAACTCCGCGAGCTGACTTATCCTATCGAAATCGAATCGCGCGTGCGTCCGGTGACGATGGGTGAACCGGATGGGATGCGCATTTACCGGCGTTCATTGACTTTCCTCCTGGCGGCGGCGTTCGAAGGGCTGTTCCCCGGCGCCAAGCTCACCGTCGACCACTCCGTCGCCTCCGGTGGCTACTTCTGCCAGGTGCAGGGGAGGCCGGCCCTCACTTCCGAGGAGTTGGATCGGCTCGAAGGCAGGATGCAGGAGTTGGTTGCGGCCGACCTGTCTTTCGCCAAGGACCAGGTTCCGCTCGAGCAGGCCATCGAGGACTTCCGCCAGCGCGGCGATATCGACAAGGTCCGCCTCTTGAGGCACCGGCGGAAGCCGCGGCTCGTCTTGTATTCGCTCGGCGAACACCGCGATTACCACCACGGCTACATGCTTCCCAGCACGGGGATGCTGAAGTGGTTCGGACTGGCCCTCACCGGTGGCGGCTTCACCCTGCGATTCCCGCGACGGCATGCCGCCTCGCGGCTGCTTCCACTGCCGGAATACCCCAAATTGCTGGCGGCGTTCCGGCAATACGGAGACTGGCTGGAGACGCTGGGGATCGCCTACGCCGGCGCGCTGAACGATGCCATCGCCGAGGGCCGGGCGGCGCAGGTCGTGTTGGTCTCGGAGGCGCTCCACGAGCAACACATCGCCGCCATCGCCGGAGACATCGCCGCCCAACGCGACCAGGTGCGGCTGGTCTTGATCGCCGGGCCGTCGGCCTCCGCCAAGACGACCTTTGCCAAGCGTCTGTCAGTCCAGTTGCTGGCGCGCGGCGTCCGACCGTTCCCCCTCGAGCTCGACAGCTTCTTCGTCGACCGCGAAGCGACGCCAGTCGATGAAAACGGGGCCTATGACTTCGAGACTCTCGAGGCGCTGGACCTCGACCGGTTCAACCACGATCTTCAGGCGTTGATCGCCGGCCGGACGGTGCGGTTGCCGCGCTACGACTTCAAGCGAGGCCGGCAGGAAGACGGCGACGAATCGCGTCTCGAGCCGGGACAGGTGCTCCTGCTCGAAGGGATCCACGGGCTCAATCCGGCCCTGACCCCAGGTCTGGCGCCTCAACAGACCTTCCGTATTTACGCTTCGGCCCTGACCCAGCTCAACCTCGATCGCTACAACCGGGTCTCGACGACCGACACCCGGCTCCTTCGGCGGATCGTGAGGGATGCCTCCCAACGCGGGTACAGCGCCAACGAAACGATCCAGCGCTGGGAATCCGTTCGGCGCGGCGAGAAGCGTCACATCTTTCCCTATCAGGAAAACGCCGATGTGATGTTCAACTCGGCGCTGGTCTACGAAGTGTCGGCCCTGGCGCCGCTCGCCGAGCCGCTCCTGCGGCAGGTCCCGTTTGGGACGCCGGAACACGTCGAGGCCAAGCGCTTGTTGGCCTTTCTCGAGTGGTTTCTGCCGCTGCCGCCGGAGCTCGTGCCGGACAATTCGCTTCTGCGCGAGTTCCTCGGTCGGTCGATCTTCGAACGCCTCACACCCTGGACGCCGCTGACCGTCAAGAGCTGACGGCGAGGTCGGGCGAATACGCGGTTTCGAACCCCGGATGGAGTCGTCGACGGCCGAGGTCCTCAGGAAAGACGCAACATGCCGACGCACCAAAGTCGTGGAACGCGCCTGGGCGTGGTCGGCGCCGGGACGATGGGGTCCGGCATCGCGCTGACCGCCCTCTCGGCGGGGTTGGCCGTGGCCTTACACGACACCTCGCCCGAGGCCTTGGGCCGCGCCGATATCTACCTGCGCAAGCACCTCCAAAAAGCCGGCAAGGAGGCGGCCCTCGACGGTCTTCGGCAGACGGCTCAGCTCAAGGAGCTGGCGGACTGCGACGTGATCATCGAAGCCGCCCCCGAGGATCTGGGTCTGAAGCAGACTCTATTCGCCGAGCTCGACCGACTCTGCCCGCCCCCGGCATTGCTGGCGACGAATACCAGCACTCTCTCGGTGACGGCGATCGCCTCGGCGACGGCAACCCCCGAACGGATTGCGGGCCTCCACTTCTTCAACCCGGCGCCCCTCATGCCGCTGGTCGAAGTCGCCCGAGGTGCGCACAGCGCCCCGGCGACAATCGAGACCCTGGTGAAGTTGATCGAGCAAATGGGGAAGACGCCGGTGGTCACGGCCGACACGCCGGGGTTCATCGTCAACCGCGTGGCGCGCCCGTTCTACGGGGAAGCGCTGCGCATCCTGGGTGAGGGCACCGCACCGCACGACCAGATCGATCGCATCGTCGAGCTCGGCGCCGGCTTCCGCATGGGACCGTTTCGCCTGATGGACCTGATCGGGATCGACGTCAACTTCGCCGCCACGCGGTCGATGTGGGAGCAGACCTTCGGCGAGCCGCGCTATCGACCCCATCCGATCCAAGAACGGATGGTGCAGCAGGGCACCCTCGGTCGCAAGACCGGGCGCGGGTTCTACGTCTATGGGGCGAGGGAAGCGATGCCTCCCCTCGACTTGCCCGAAGCGCGCCGCGACAACTCAGGCTTGGTGCTGGTCAGCGAGGGGAGCTGGGCGCCGGGGTTGGCCGAGCGCCTAGGCGGAGCGGGATACTCCCTCCGCGAAGCGCACGGCGAAATCCCGGTGGCGGGCTTTGTCATCGCCGGACGGGAGGAAGAGGCGCGTTCGATCCTGGAACGACTGGATCGAGGCCTGTCGCCGGAAACTCCGATCTTCTGCCAAGTCTGCGACCAGACGCTGGCGGAGGCCACGGGCTCCGTCCCCGGACGCGGCCGCATCTTCGGCTTCGACGGCTTGTTCGCCGCGCAGGGCAAGGCGCTCTCCCTCGTCTCGCCGACGGATGCCTTCGAAACTGCACGCGCCAACGCCGAGACGCTCATTTCGGGCCTCGGCCTCCGGGCCGAGTGGATCGGCGATGGGGCGGGCCTGGTGCTGCCGCGGGTGATGTCGATGCTGGCCAATGAGGCGGCCTTCGCCCTGGCGGAAGGCACCGCCGACGAGGGCACGATCGACCTGGCCATGCGCCTGGGTGCAAACTACCCGGTCGGACCGCTAGCCTGGCTGCGCCAGGTAGGAGCGCAGAAGGTTCTGCGGGTGCTCGAGCATCTGCGAGCCGTCTTCGCCGAAGAGCGTTATCGCGTGGCGCCGTTGCTGCGCCGTTGGGCCAACGAAGACCGAACGGTGAGGAGTTGAGGTGAACGCGACACGGCCGTCGACGAAGCGCGAGGGGCCGTCTCGGCCGCGCGCCAGTTGGGTCGACCGGATGACCGCCCTTATCGACCGGGCGCCCGTCCGACCCTCGGTGGTCTACCTATGCCTGTTCCTGCTGATGTTCGCGGTCGTCGCCAGCCCGGCCTGGATCGGGGGAGACCCGAAGGCGGCCTCCCTTCTCTCGCTCCACTTCCTGACGGCGCTTTGGGCGGTCTTCCCGCTGGCCTTGATCCACCATCTCGATCGCGTCTCGCATCGTGCGTTGGCCCAATTCCGGCCGGTCTGCGACATCGACGACGAGGAAGCGGCCGGGATCGACGCCGCCCTGACGACGATGCCGGCCGTGCCGGCAGCCGGCGTCGGGCTGGCCGGCAGCGCGTTTCTCTGGATGGTCTACCTGACCAACCACGGCCTGTTCATGCTGATGCGTGGCTCCGCCGTGCAGTTCGTCGTCGGGATGACCGTCCTCACGTTCTCCTTCGCCATGCTCGGCGTTTTGCTCTACCACACGGTGCGCCAACTGGAGCTCGTCAGTCGCATCTACGGACGCGTGCGAAACCTCGACCTCTTCAACCTGAGCCCGCTGTACGGTTTCGCCGCTCTCGCCTCCCGCACGGCGATCGCATGGGCCATCGCCCTGTACCTTTCGCTAGCCCTCAACCCCGAGATCCTGAAGAGCGATATCGCCCTGGCGGCGTTGCTCTTGCAGGTGGCGCTCGTGCTCGGCACCTTCGCCTGGCCCTTGGTTGGAATCCACCGGCGCATTGCCCAGAAGAAGGAACAGGCTCTGGCCGAGTTCGGCAAATCGCTCAACCGCGCCATCCGGGAGTTGAACGAGCGCGCTCGCTCGATGTCGCTGGGGGACGTGGATGCCCTCAACAAGCTGATCAACGCCTTGGTGGCGGCGCGGGAGGTCCTGACCAAGGTGCCCACCTGGCCCTGGAGTCCGGGCACACCGATCGCCGTCGCTTCAGCGCTACTCCTGCCGGTCGGGCTCTACCTTGTGCAGCGACTGGCGGAGCGCCTGTTCGGGTTGTAGCCACGGGGGACAGAACGTTAGGGCCGAAGCACCCGCTCGGCCATACGAAGGGCGTGCCCCGCCGGCGTGCTTCGACCCGACATCTCGGACCAGCCGCTGCGGGGTAAAATGGGCTCGCGGTTCCGCTCCGCGCTCGCGCCCGAGGATCTTTCATGCGTTCCTATGTCGGGAAGAGCCCCGATAGCTTCGATTTCGAAGTGATCCGCTACACCAAAGGCGGAGGACGGGCGACGGTCGTCCTGCATCGGCCCGATGTGCTCAACGCTGTCAGCGGCCAGATGCTGGCGGAGCTGAACGCGGCCTTCAAAGACGCCGCCTGGGATGACACCGTGGGTGTGGTCGTGCTCACCGGCTCCGGCGAGCGCGCCTTCTGTGTCGGGGCCGACCTGGAGGAGCAACAGCAATTCCTCGAACGACCGCGTGACTATTGGAAGTGGATGGGCGAGTTCATCGAGGCTCATGAGCGGATGAGGAACCTCGGGAAGCCGACGATCGCCCGCCTCAACGGCATCGTCGTCGGCGGTGGGAACGAATTCAATCTGAGCTGCGATCTGGCGATCGCTGCCGACGACATCTACCTCCGCCAGGTCGGTACGAGCCACGGCAGCGTCGCGCTGGCGGGCGCCACGCAGTTCCTCCCGCTGCTGGTGGGGGACCGCCGCGCCCGCGAGATCCTGCTTCTGAACGAGGAAATCCCGGCGGCGAAGGCGCTCGAGTGGGGGCTGGTCAACTATGTCGTCCCCCGGGCGGAACTGGACGCTAAGGTCGACGAGCTGGTGGACAAGTTGCTGGCGAAGTTCCCCGAAAAAACGCGCTACACCAAACAGCAGCTCAACTTTTGGCGCGACCTGTCGTGGCACCTGACGATCGGCCAAGGGCGCGATTGGCTGGCGATCCACAACACCAGCCCGGAAACACGCGAGGGCATCCGCGCCTTCTTGGACAAGCGAGCGCCCGACTACGCCGAGATTCGGCGCCGCTGGGCGGAGGACGATGGGCCGGAGTGGCCGGGCGGGCGGCCCCCGCGGGACGGCCAGGGATGACGGACGACGAGCGACTGGCAGCCTTCGAAGCGCGCATCGCCCGCGGCGAGAAGATCGAGCCCGGCGACTGGATGCCGCCCGAGTACCGCCGCCAGTTGATCCGGATGATCTCCCAGCACGCCCATAGCGAGATCGTCGGGATGCTGCCCGAAGGAGGCTGGATCACGATGGCCCCCAGCCTGCGCCGGAAGCTGGTGCTCGTCGCCAAAGTGCAGGATGAGGGCGGCCACGGACAATACCTCTATCACGCCGCCGAGACGCTGGGAATCACGCGCGAGGAGATGATCGAGGCCCTCCATAGCGGGAAGGCGAAGTACTCGAGTATCTTCAACTATCCGGCCAGGTCCTGGGCCGATATCGGAGTCATCGGCTGGTTCGTCGACGGCGCCGCCATCCTCAATCAGACGATGCTGGCGCGCAGCTCCTATGGCCCGTACGCGCGGGCGATGGTGCGCATATCCGCCGAGGAAAGCTTCCACAACAAGCAGGGGATCGAGATCGTCCTGGCGTTGGTCCAGGGCAGGCCGGCCCAGCGAGCGATGGCCCAGGACGCCGTCAACCGGTGGTGGTGGCCGACGCTGATGATGTTCGGGCCGCACGACAGCGAGTCGCCGAACACTCCGGCCCTGGTCCGCTGGGGGATCAAGACTCGCAGCAACGACGAGCTTCGGCAGGAGTTCGTCAATCAGACGGTCCCGCAGGCTGAGGCGATGCGCCTGACCCTGCCCGATCCGGACTTGCGCTTCGACGAGTCGACCGGGAACTGGCGCTTTGGGGAGATCGACTGGGGCGAGTTCTGGCGGGTCGTAGGCGGCGATGGTCCGTGCAACCGAGAGCGCCTGCAAGCCCGCCGAGCGGCGCATGAAGACGGGCTGTGGGTCCGGCAGGCGATGGCGGCCTACGCCGCCAGGGCATGAGCGATACCCAGTGGCCCCGCTTTGAGGTCTTCGTCCAGGAGCGGCCCGGGCGGCCCCACCTGCACGCCGGCTCCGTCCACGCCCCGGATCCTGAGATGGCGCTCCTCAACGCCCGGGATGTGTTCGTGCGCCGACCTGAATGTGCCAGCCTGTGGGTGGCACCGTCTGCAACGGTTCGCGGAGGGACGGCGGAGGAACTCCCCCAGCTCCTAGCCGCGGCGCGCACTGAGCCGGGAACGTCCAGCATCGAATACCTGGTCTTTGCCAAGGTTGAGGAGCGCGGCACGCTGACGCACGTTGGTGAAGTCCACGCTGCCGGGCCCGAAACCGCCCTGGCCGCGGCCCAGGCCGCGGCTGGCGCCACGCGCCCCCTGCTCGCCTTGTGGGTTATCCCTGCTGAGCGCGTCGAGCGCACCTTGCCCGAAGAAGCGCCCTCGATGTTCGACCCGTCTCGCCACAAGCCTTTCCGCGACCAGGCCTTCTACCATATTCAGACTGCCCTGCGGCGGCTGCGCCGCGACCCATCGGCCATCGGCCATCGCCAATCTGTTGAGTCCAAGCGGTGAGACTGGAGTTGCGGTCCCTGCTGGCGGACGCCCTCCTCGGCCTGGCCGACGACGAGATGATCCTGGCTCACCGGGACTCGGAGTGGACCGGCCACGCCCCGATCCTGGAGGAGGACATCGCCTTCGCCAACATCGCCCTCGACGAGATGGGCCACGCCGGCATCTGGTACCGGCTCGTTGCCGAGTTGCGCGGAGAAGATCCCGATTCCTACCCGGACCGTTTGGTGTTTCACCGGGCGCCAGACGAGTTCCGCTGCATTCGCATGGTCGAGCTGCCAAAGGGGGATTGGGCTTTCACCATCGTGCGCCAGTTTCTCTTCGATTCGGCCGAGGTCGTGCGTTTGCAGGCGCTCCAGCAGAGCCATCACGCCCCGCTGGCCAAGGCGGCGGCCAAGATCGCCGTCGAAGAGCGCTACCACGATCGCCATTTGCACGCCTGGGTACGGCGGCTGGGCCTGGGGACGGAGGAAAGCCACCGCAGGATGCAGACGGCCCTCGATCAACTGTGGCCGGACACCGTCCAGTTGTTTGAACCCCCGTCGCACGAAAGCGAGTTAACCGCAGCCGGCTTGTTCCCGGCCGCCGAGCCGATGGCGGCAGAGTGGGCGGAGGGCGCGGCGGCGACTTTGGCCGACGCCGACCTCAAGATACAAAGAGGAACGCCCGGGATGAACGGCGGTCGTGAGAAGCACACCGACCATCTCGAGCTGCTTCTGGCTGAGATGCAGTCGGTGGCGCGGCTCGAGCCGCAGGCGAGCTGGTAGACGATGGCGGGCCCGATTTCGGTAGAGCGCGTCTGGGCGGAGCTGGGCGAGATCGTCGACCCGGAGATCCCCGTCGTGTCGCTCGTGGAACTCGGTGTGATCCGCGAAGTCGATGTTCGCGAGGACCGGGTGCGCGTCGCCCTGCGGCCGACCTTCGCCGGCTGCCCGGCGTTGCATGTGATGCGGGCCCAGATCGGAGAGCGATTGCGCGCGTTAGGCGCGGCCGAAGTGGAGGTCGAGATTGTGCTCGATCCTCCCTGGTCGACGGATGACATCGCGCCCGAGGCTCGCCCGAAGCTGGCGGCCTTTGGCCTGGCACCCGCACCTTCCCCGGTCATCGTGCTGGAGGAGATTCTGACGGCGCCTCGAGCGTGCCCGCGCTGCGGTTCGGTCGACACCGTACTCCGCAACGACTTCGGCCCGACCCCTTGCCGGATGATCCATTACTGCCGAGCCTGCCTGCAGCCGTTCGAGGCGATGAAGCCCGTCTAGAGCCAGTCACCAGTCACCAGTGATCAGTGACCAGTAAGCAGTTTCTTTCGAGACCTTCTGCCCAACTATCAGTGGCGACTGATAACTGATGACTGATGACTGATAACTGGTCACTGACCCCTGGAGGCCCCGATGCGTTTGATCGCCCTCTACCGTCCACCGCCTGATCCGGCGGCTTTCGACAAGGCGTACCTCGAAACTCATCTCCCGGTGATTGGAAACGTGCCGGGCCTCCAGCGAACGACCCTGTCCAAGTTCACCCGAACCATCCAGGGAGATGGGTTCTACATGATGGCCGAGATGTTCTTCCCGGATGAGAGCAGCCTCAAACAGGCGATGCGAAGCCCTGAGATGGCCGCCGCCGGGGACAATTTGGCATCATTTGCACGCGATTTGGTGACTCTTATGTTCGCCGAGGATCCGATGGAGGCTCGCTAGAGACGTGACCAAGTTCTGAAGCAAAGGCGAAGGGCACGGACGCAGGAATCCTGCTGTATGATAGGGCCAACCAACAGGGGGTAGTTCCCGGGGAGCGTGGCGGGGTCCCGCAGCGGGGCCGTTCGTCACGCTACGATCCGGGAAGTATTGTCTTCAGGGCAACCGGATGACATGCTCGGCCTAATCGGGAAAACATTCTCCCACTATCACATCCTGGACCAGATCGGCCAGGGTGGGATGTCTAGCGTCTTCCGCGCCGTCGATTTGAAGGACCAGCGGGCTGTCGCGGTCAAGGTTCTCTCCCCCTATATCGCAGCCGAGCCTCGCTTCCAAGCGCGTTTCCAGCGTGAGATCAAGCTGCTGCATCGGATGCAGCATCCGAACATCATGCCGATTCTCGATTTCGGCGAGGTCGACGGGCTGGCGTACATCGTCATGCCCTACATCGGCTCGGGCACGCTGCAAGAGCGCCTGGCCCGCGGGCCGCTCGATCCGAAGGAAGGCGCGCGCATCGTCGCCCAACTGGCGGCGGCGCTCGACTGCGCCCATCAGAATGGTGTCATCCATCGCGACGTCAAACCCTCGAACGTGCTGCTCGACCCGATGGGGAATGCCCTTCTCTCCGACTTCTCCTTCGCCCATCAGACGGATGCCTCGCAGAATTTGACCGGGTCGGCTTTGGTGGGGACGCCGGCCTTCATGGCGCCCGAGCAGTGCCGCGGTGACCCGATCGACGCCCGCTCGGATCAGTACGCCCTGTCGGTCGTGCTGTATCAGATGACGACCGGGAAGCTGCCCTTCGAGGGCGATACGCCGATGGCGGTCGCCATGAAGCATGTCAACGAACCTCTGCCGCGGCCGACCGTGGTCAACCCCAGCCTGCCGCCGGAGATCGAGATGGTCCTGGTGCGGGGCCTGGCCAAGGACCCCAATCTACGGTATGGCTCCGTGTTGGAGCTCAATGCCGCCTTCCAACAAGCGACGGAGATTGCGCTCCATCCAACTCGGCGGACTCGGACGCGCGACTTCCATCGTACGCAGCAAATCTACGATAAGTACCAGAATGTCAAACCGCCAGCCCAGCGGCGGTGGTTCGGACGGTCGGCGGTGCTGGCGGCCGTGCTCCTGCTCGTCGCCTGCCCGGCGTCGGCGGCCGGGATCGCTTCCTTCTATCCTGGGCTGATCGGTGGGAATAGGGCCCCCATCGATATCCAGGCGACGGTCAATGTCTTGTTGACGGCGAACGCGCCGGGCGAAGGTACCTATGTGGCTCCGGGCGCGCTGGAAACGGCGATCTACCTGGCGGTCGTGCAGACGCTGGCCGCCACCGGGGCGCCGCTGGATCCGGCCGTGGAGGCGATCGCCGAGGCCATCGCCACCCAGGGGACTCCCACCCCATTCGCCCTGGGGCTCGTCTTCCCTACCGCGGCACCGACCTCGACCGATGCAGGGACTTCCGGTGGAGAGGAGCCAGCCGAGCCGTCGGTCGCCCCTACAGCCACCCGCACTCCCGCGGTCACGCTGGCCTCCTCGGCCACGGATGCTGGGAGCACACCAGCCGCCTCCGACACGCCAGTTGCCACGAGCGCCGGGACAACGGGATCCCCGATGTCGGATACGCCCGGCGCCCCCACGACCCCTGCGCCGTCCCCGAGCCAGGCGCCCACTTCGACCATCCCGGCGCCGGCCAGCAACACCCCTCCGCCGCCGGCCAGCAACACACCTCCCCCGCCACCGTCCACGAACACGCCTGCGCCGCCGGCGGCAACAAGGACGCCCCAGGGGCCACCTCCAAGCCACACTCCGAAGCCTCCGGATCCTACGAAGACGCCCAAGCCGCCCACGGATATCCCCCCTGGCCAATGCGGAAAGGGCGGGAATCCTCCCTGCACCCCCGTCCCTGAAGGTTAGATGCGCGGTCGCCCTGCCGGCCTGGGCGGCGACCCAGGTCCAACCTCCCGCCGACGAATACTCCGAAAGCCCACGAACCCACCCAAGCCGACGAATACACCCTGGCCTTCCCTTACGCCTAAGGCCTCTCAGCTGACGAATACAGCGCAAGCCTGGCCAACTCGCTGAATCGAGCCTTGGCAGCAAGGCGCTGGGCCCCGCGCTGAGCGGCGGGACCCTCACCGGCGTCCAGGATCCTGGGTAACGGATTCGGTATCCGGGCCGTTAATTAAGATAGGCAGTCGTGCCGGCGCAGGCTTCAGTCTGTGGTGGGCAGCCAAGTGGTTCGGAGCTCGAGGTTTTGGCCGGGATCCGCTGCTGGCGGCCCTCCGTCGCAGGCCAAGATTTCAGCGTCGACAGCTCCAGGTGGTGGATGCGGCCTTCTTGCCGCTACTGGACATTCGTGATCGGCTGCGCAAGAGCCGATCGGAGCGGGTTGGGAGGGTACGTCGCCGGACGTCCTTCGATTCACGTGACCGCCTGCTGTGGCAATGGGATCGCTCCGTTGAGGGAAAGAACGCGACGTAGGCTGGATAGGCCGCCGAAAGGTGACTGTGAGGCGCCTGCAAGCCGAGCCCAACGTGGCGTGTGGGCTTTCTGGATTATCATGAGATTGTCTCCCGGGGGTTTTTCTCCCAGGCGTGGCGGGCCGCGCACCCCCTGGGC
>Ga0209341_10000467_pt1 | contig 42047 bp, 29 predicted proteins | sample RifCSP13_2_FD_184020 | JGI IMG/M metagenome (GOLD analysis project Ga0209341, IMG submission 184020) | Soil microbial communities from Rifle, Colorado - Rifle CSP2_sed 13_2 (SPAdes) (version 2) | ecosystem: Environmental > Terrestrial > Deep subsurface > Rock core/Sediment | place: Rifle...
CCGGGTGGACCACCTCGTCGTCGCCGGCGTGTCGAACTGGGGCGGCTACGGCGTCGCCGCCGCGCTCGCGCGCCTGAGCGGGCGGGACCTCCTGCACACGCCCGCGCTCGAGGGCCGGCTGATCGCCGCGTGCGTCGCCGCGGGCGGCCACGACGGGGTCACGCGCCGGCGCGAGCCCACCGTGGACGCGCTCCCGCGCGCCGCCCACGCGGCCGTCGTCGAGCTGCTCCGACTCGCCGCGCGTTCCGGTATGATGGGGGGGCCATGACGATCCTCGAGGAGTACCGCGCCCGGCACCCGAAGTCGGCCGCGCTCTGGGAGCGGGCGCGCACGGCGATCCCCGGCGGCATCACCCACGACATCCGCCACCTCGCGCCCTTCCCCGTCTACGTCGAGCGCGCGCGCGGCACGCGCAAGTGGGACGCCGACGGCCACGAGTACATCGACTACTGGATGGGCCACGGCGCGCTCTTCCTGGGCCACTGCCACCCCGCGGTCGTGCAGGCCGTGCAGGAGCAGGTCGCGCGCGGCACGCACCTCGGCGCCTGCCACGCGCTGGAGATCCGCTGGGCCGAGCTGGTGAACCAGCTCGTGCCGTGCGCGGAGCTCACGCGCTTCACGATGTCGGGCACCGAGGCGACGCACCTGGCGATGCGCGTCGCGCGCGCGTTCACGGGCCGGCCGAAGATCGTGAAGCTCGCGGGCCACTTCCACGGCTGGCACGACGGGGCCGCGGTCGGCGTCAACCCGCCCTACGACGTGCCGATGTCGGCCGGCATCCCGGGCGCGACGCTCGACCAGGTGCTGATCTGCCCGCCGAACGACGTCAAGGCGGCCGAGGGCCTGCTCGCGCGCGGCGACGTCGCCGCGGTGATCCTCGAGCCCGCGGGTGGCCAGGCCGGCACGACGCCGACGCTCCCCGGCTACCTGCAAGAGCTGCGCGCGCTCACGACGCGCCACGGGGTGGTGCTGATCTTCGACGAGGTGATCACCGGCTTCCGCTACGCGCCCGGCGGCGCCCAGGCCTACTTCGGCGTGACACCGGACCTCACCACGCTCGCCAAGATCGTCGCCGGCGGCCTGCCCGGCGGCGCGCTCTGCGGCCGGCGCGAGCCGATGGCGCTGCTCGCCTTCCGCGGCGACGCCGCCTGGGACCGGAGCCAGCGCGTCGCGCACGCGGGCACGTTCAACGCCAACCCGCTCTCGGCCGCGGCCGCGATCGCCACGCTCGAGCTGTGCGCGGACGCCTCGCTCCAGGCGCGCGCGAACAAGCTCGGCGACGAGCTGCGGCGCGGGCTCGCCGCCGCGATGAGGCGCGCGGGCGTGCCGGGCACCTGCTACGGCGAGGCGTCCATCTCCCACGTCTCGTTCGAGGGCCAGCCCGGGCTGGCCGGCTTCGACCGCCCGCGCAAGGGCGACGCCTACCACCTGCTGCGCTGCGCGCTGCTCAACAACGGCGTGGACTGCTCGATGAACCACGGCTGGGTCTCCGCGGTCCACACCGAGGAGGACATCGCGCGCACGCTCGCGGGCTACGAGCGCGCGTTCCGCGCGCTGGCGGCCGACGGCGTGTTCGGCGGGCGATGAGCCGGGGCCGCGCGGCCGCGCTGGCGCTCGCGGTCTGGGTCCTCGCGGGCGGCTGCGTCTACTACCCCAAGGTCACCGACATCGGCGGCGTGCGCCTGCTGCCGACCAAGGGCCGGGTCGTGCGCGAGGGCGGCGGCGCCGTCTTCTACGCGGACATCGACAGCACGGGCAAGTACGGCGACGTGCTGCTGCGCGCGGAGACGCCGATCGCCCGCCGCGCCCAGCTCGTGGACGCCGCGGGCGCGCCGCTCGAGCGCCTCCCGGTGCCCGGCGCCACGCTCGTGCGCCTGACCCCCGGCGCCCCGCGCGTCGTCCTCGCCGAGCTCACGCGCGCGCTCACGCCGGGCGAGGTCGTCATCGTCACGCTCGTCTTCCAGAAGGCGGGGGCCATCGGCGTCATCGCGCCCGTCGAGTAGACGCGCCGCACTCCCTCTGTTATCCTCTGCCGTCTGGTGGGCAGGTAGCTCAGTTGGTAGAGCACAGGACTGAAAATCCTGGTGTCGGCGGTTCAATCCCGTCCCTGCCCACCACCAACATGGGCGGGTAACCCAAGAAATCCGAGGGTTACCCGCCCTTCCTGTTTCAACTCGTCAGTCCTCATCTGGCCTGTTCTGGCCCTGGTTGTGACAAGGCTGTGACAAGAGATCGGGACCCAGCGTCATCCTCGGCAGGCGGGATTGTCCCGTCAGCGGCCACGGCCCCTCAGGACACGATTGTCCCGGGCACGCTCCGAGGAGCGCGCGAGCGCCCTGATCGACTTCGATCCCGCCGAGCGGCCGATCGGCTACAACCCGCTCCACGTGACGGATCCGTCCCGCCGCTACATGGTCGTCGCGGGGATCATCAGCGCCTTCCGCAAGGTCTGGTACGAATTCTGGGGGCCGCGCATGGAGCACATCCTCCGCTACGCCCTCCTCACCCTGGCGGAATTCCCCGGCAGCACGCTCGTCGATCTTCCACGGCTCCTGACGGACCCGAGCTTCCGTCGGGGTGTGGTCGGGCGGGTGACCGATCCCCATACCAAGGCGTTCTGGCAGGCCGAGTTCGATCGCTACTCGTCGCCGTTTCGCAACGAGGCGGTCGCGCCGATCCTGAACAAGATCGGGGCGCTCCTGGCCAGCCCGGTGGCCCGGGCGGTCCTGGGCGAGCGCCAGGCGCGCCTCGATCTCCGCGCGGTCATGGACGAGGGACGCATCCTCATCGCGAACCTGTCCAAGGGGAGGCTCGGGGAGGATGCGACGAACCTGCTCGGGGCCCTCCTCGTCGCGGGCTTCCAGCAGGCCGCGCTCGCCCGGGCCGATACGCCGGAGTCAGCGCGGCGGGATTTCTACCTCTACCTCGACGAGGTCCACAACTTCGCCACCGTGTCCCTGGTCGAAATGCTGCAGGAGACGCGGAAGTACCGTCTGGCCCTCGTCATGGCGAACCAGTACCTCGAGCAGCTCGACGAGCGGCTCCAGCAGGCGCTCCTCGGCAACGTCGGGACGCTCATCGTCTTCCGAGTCGGGGTCCGGGACGCGAAGGTCCTCACCGACGAGTTCTTCCCGGAGTTCTCGGTGGAGGACCTCGCGAGTCTGCCGCGCTACCATATCTACCTGCGGCTCATGATCGACGGGGTGGTGTCGTGGGGGTTCAGTGCGGTTGCTCTCGCGCCCCAGCCGGTCCACGTCGAGCAGCCGATCTAGCAAAATAGTCCTATACAGTTCCATTCTGGCGTCGCTAACGCTAAGATTACCGTGCTCAACGAGAGCCCTATGCCGATCACCTTTGGCGAGATTCAAAAGCACGATAACGGCGCGCAATTCTTTGCGGCCGATCTCCATATCCATACGTACGCCGTATCGGAAGACGTGCCTGACCAAGCTCTCACCGTCGAAGCGGTAATCGAAGAGGCCGTCCGACTCTGGATTTCGATCATCTCAATCACTGACCATAACTCTGCGAAAAACACCGAGGCGAGCGTCGAGTACGGTAGGAAGTACGCTGGACAGCTCCTCGTTCTCCCGGGCGTCGAGGTAACAACCGCGCACGGGCATCTCTTGGTTTACTTTGCCCCAGATCGCGCCGCGTCGGTCCAAGACCTGCTCAGCCGAATCAGTATCGTCGGCAAGCCCGGCAGTAAGAATAGTCACACGGCGATGTCAATGGCGGACACGATTCGGGAAGCAGAGCGTCTCGGTGGCGTCTGTATCGCTGCTCATATCGATCGCCCTGCAACCGGCTTCGAGCTTCGCGAGGACGGTTATCCCAGCTGGAAGCGCGACGTCGTCACTAGCGCCGGCCTCTATGGACTCGAATTCGACGACGCCAGTAATCTCCAGTGGTATTCCCCCGAAGATACGACGCCTCTTAAAGGGCCAGAACGGAAGAAGCTCTTAGCCGCGCGTGCGGCAAGTTCGGGTACGTCCGCGCGAGTCAGGTTGGCAGCAGTCCAAAACTCGGACGCTCACTCCTTGGCAGCCTTCACGGAGCAGGCTTCAAAGCGCGTGTTGACGAGGCTCAAGATGGATGAGCTGACATTCGAAGGTTTCCGAACCGCTCTGATCGATCCTGAGGCGCGAGTCCGGCCCGAAGTCACGATTCCTCCATCGGTCCCTCGCGTCCGGGGCGTCAGTTTTGTCGGCGGTTTTTTGCATGGCGAAACCTATCACTTCAGCGACAACCTTAACTGCTTCATCGGAGGCCGGGGAACGGGGAAATCGACTGCGATCCGTGGCCTCGCGTACGCCCTAGGCGCTGATGATGAGTTCGAGGAACACGACAACTGTGCAGACACGACGACTGTGTATTGCGAAGACGCGAACGGTATCCTGTATAGGTACGAGCGGCAACGGGGGCAACCACCGAGCGTTAAGGCGCGCGAGGGGAGTGCGGTGCAGGAGGACGTCGCGCCCGATGCGTTTCGGATCGAGTTCTATCGACAAGGTTCGCTCGCTGAGGTCGCGAAGGACCCGCTCCGGAATTCGGCGCTGTTGCAGGAGTTCCTAGACAAGCACATCGAACTGGCGGATCTCCAGAGTCGAGAGACAGGATTGCTCGAGGACTTAGCGCAGAATGGTTCTGTGCTAAAGCCGTTGGAAGCCGCCATCGCTCAGCTTCCCGCAAAGCAAACCGCCCTGAACAGCCTGAATACGAAACTGAGGATCGCCGAGACCGGCAGGGTCAAAGAGATCGCTGCCCAGCAAATTCAACTCGGCGCCGAAAAGAATCTCGCCAAGTCTCTCGGAGAGGTAAGGACCTTTTATCAAGGCGGCCTCTCGTTTTCCATCGCGGAACGGGACTTTAAGGCGCTATCGGACAGCGCCGGTCAGCTCACTGGGGACGCGGAGACCGCGAAGCATTTGGCCGACGCCAGAGGCGTCATTGATCGAGCTAATGCGTTTTTGAAGAAGCAAGAGACAGCACTTAACCAAGGCTTGAAGGACCTGGCGAAGGAGCTCGATGGTATTCTTGGGCATCTCCAAGGTCGGCATAAGCAACTCGAAGCGGCGCTTGCGGATGGAGTTCAAAAACTCCGAGATCAAGGCCTATCGGGAAGTATCACAGAGCTCAACACACTAATAAGACAGCAGAGCACCGCGAGCGCGGAGGTGTCGCGCGTCCGCGCACAAGAGCCGCGTGTAAGAGAGCTAAGAGAAAAACGGCGGGCGCTGCTTGAGGACCTTCAAGCTGTGCGAGCGGAGATGGCGGCGCGTCGAAAGACGCAGGTGACAGCGATCAACGACAACCTGAGCCGGACGATCCGCGATTACACGGTAGTTGTTTATTACAACCCAGCCGGTATCATCGACGAATTCGTCGGTCTGGTACTGGACGTTATGCAGGGCTCATTTTTCCCCGAGGATAGTTGCCGGAAGCTGTGTGCGGCGACGACGCCATATGAGCTCGCGACATTGGTACGCGGTGGCAGAGTCGATTCAATCGCGAAGCTGGGCGATGCCGGCAAGAAGTGGGCAGAGGAGCTCGCGCGGCGGTTTGGTCTCGTCGAGAACTTCTATCGGTTGGAATGTATTGCCAAGCCACCGTGCCCTGTGATCAAGGTGCTGACGAGAACGAAGCCACCTAAGCAGATCGCCGTAACGCAGCTATCAGACGGCCAGAAGCACACGATTCTTCTCACGATCGCCATGCTCGCCGAGTCGAACATGCCTTTGGTGATCGATCAGCCGGAAGACGATCTGGATAACGCTTTCATCTTCTCAAGCGTCGTATCGACGCTCAGGTCAATCAAGGAGCGGCGGCAACTCATTCTCGTGACGCACAACGCGAATATCGCAGTGTTAGGAGATTCTGAGCTGATCTTGCCGATGAAACGGAATGGGGATTGTGGAGTGGCTCATGAGCGGGGGTCGATAGACCGCGCAGAGACCTGCGTGGTGGTGCAAGACATTCTGGAAGGGGGGCGGCTCGCGTTCCAGCGAAGGAAGGAGGTCTATGGCCATTAGTGGGTTCCGCGTGAACTGTGTAACGTAAAGAGATTCATCGAGTGACTAAGCGATCCTGGGTTCTTCCTCCTCGTCGGTACCATTACGATGGACGGGTACTGGCTCGAGTCCCCCCGGGTTAGTCTTCAACCAGTCGCCCATCCAGCCTAGAAGCCAGTCGCCTTCCCCCTGGGGCGGTTCGTGGAAGTCAGCTGCGGGGCGGGCGGTCACCCCGTTCCCGACCCGCGGCCATCACGTCCAGGAGGTGGGGCATGGCAGCACGTGGGTTCGTCGCCGTCGTCGGGTCGCGGGAGTTGCCGGAGGGGTGGGCGGCGCAGGTCGCGGAGGTGGTCGGGTGCTTCGTCGCGCGCGGCTGGGGCATCGGCTCGGGCGGCGCGCGGGGCGCGGACCAGTACGCGCTGGAGGCGGTGGTGGCGGCGGGCGCGCTGGCTTGCGCGCAGTCGGTGGTATTCCTGCCGGGCGCGGCCGGTGCTCCGCGCGCGCAGGCGCTCAGCGCCTTCGTGGCGCAGGGCGGCCGCGTGGTGCCGGGCGCGAGCGTCGGGCGCGCGGCGCTGCTCGGGCGCTCGCGCTGGTCGCGGCGCTCGCGCTCGCCGAGGAGTGCCCTGAGACGGATGCACTCACGGATGCTGAGTGCCTCGGGGACTGGGCAGACGGCGTCATCACTGAGGCCGGGCGCGTTGCACGGCTTCCCGTGGACTTCGGCGCGGCGAAGGGTGCCCAGCTCGCGTGGCATGCCCTGGGCGCCGTGCACTCGCCAGTCGTCGAGTGCCCTGGCTGTGGGGCACTGTACGCGGACGACGACGAGGCGGCGGCGCTGCCCGTGTGCCCGGCGTGCGGGGTGGCCGACACGTGGGAGGCGCGGCAGGGGGCGGGGTTCCGCGCGCACGTCGCCGAGATCGACGGGTGCGCGTCGCTCGCCGAGCTGGCGGCGCTCGGCAAGCGGCTCTACGCGCTGGCGCTCGCGCACGACCAGGCAGGGGTCGCGTGGTCGCACCACCAGCCCCGCAAGGCGGCGCTCGAGGCGGCGATCGTGCTCGGCGCGTCGGCGCGGGCGCTCATCGTCGAGGTCCAGCAGGCGCCGGCCCGCGCGCTGCCGCGGCTCGGCGCGAGGCTCTACCGGCTGCAGCAAGGCAGCGCCGCGGCGGCGGTCACGGCAAGGGAGTGGTGGCGGATCTGGGCGGCCTACCGCGCGCGCAAGGCCGCGCTCGCCGCGTAGGCGGCGCCGCGCGCGGCGCCGGGTCGCCCGCTCGGCGGCAAGGCCTTCGCCGTGCAAGGAACAACCCATGACTCGGCCCTGACTCCGCGCTCCGAACCTTCCTGCCGAGCCGCCTGCGGCGGCGACATCGCGCGCCGCGCGGCCCAACGTATAGCCCCCGGCTGAGAACTCGCCTCCGGCGAACGCAGGTCAATCTGGAGCGACATCGCTGAGACAGGCGAGAGCCCTGACCCCTCCCCGTGGGCCGGGCATCGCCCGGCTCGGCCTCCTTGGCTCGTTTGATCGGCATACGACCGTCGCTCTAATGCGGCTCGTCAAGACGGACCAGATCCAATAACTCCTCGCGGGTCAGCTCCTTACGCATCAGCCGGTCAGCTTGGATGACTTGATCGGACAAGGATCGTTTCGTCTCGAGCTTTGCCTGAATGCGCTCCTCGAGCGTTCCGCGTGTGGTGATGGTGATGACCACCACCTCCCGCTCTTGTCCAAGGCGATGAACACGATCGATGGCCTGATCCTCGACCGCCGGGTTCCACCACCTGTCGTACATCACAACATAGTTTGCGCTTTGAAGGTCGAGACCGACGCCTCCCGCTCCGAGCGTGAGGATCATCCCAAACCGCGAAGGCGATTCGTTGAATTGTCTGCAGAGGGCTGGCCGCTCGGCCGGCGGGACGCGACCGTCGAGAAGGTCGCAAGCCTTGCCGCGCGCAGCGATGTAATTGTGCAGGAAACCCGCCATCTCGACGTACTGACTGAAACCGACGAGCTTGTTCGGGGCGGTACCAGATTCGGCCTCGAGGATCTCGTCTAGGACCTCAGTGAACACGTCGAACTTTCCGGAAAGGCTGGGCTCGAACGGCCTGAATTCCCGGGTGACGAGTCCAGGATGGCAACAGATCTGCTTGAGTTTGGTGAGGATCGCGAAAATGTGCGGATTTCCGAGGGAGAGCTTCGCGGTGCCGACCGCCTGAATCGCCGGCTCCAGGTCGCGATCGAGGACCGCCCGATAGAGGGCGCGCTGAACCGGCGTCAGTTCGCAGTGCAAGGGCTTGAAAAGTTTATCGGGCAACTCGCTGGCGACTGCGCGTTTGAGCCGACGCATCAAGAATGGCCGCGTACGGCGAACAAGAAGCTGACGCGCTTGCTCGTTGCCGTGCCGTTCGATCGGGTCGGCGAAGTGGCGCTCGAATTCTCGTACCGAACCGAGGTAACCCGGAGCGAGGAAGTCGAAGATCGACCAGAGGTCCAACAGACGGTTCTCGACCGGCGTGCCGGTGATCGCGATGCGCGCTTCAGCGGGAACATGCCGGATGGCGTGAGCCCGTCGAGTCTCTGGGTTCTTCACCCGCTGGGCTTCGTCGGCGATGAGGAAGCGCCAGCGCCAGCCGGCGAGGAGATCGGCATCCCGGACGAGGGTATCGTAGGAGCATACGACCAAGTCGGCCGTGCCGATGTAGCGGCGGAGTCGTGCATGCCGCCCGGTTCCGGCGTGGCTCAGCGCCGTGAACGCGGAGAGGAACTTCTCCGCCTCGTCGACCCACTTTGGAACAAGCGCCGCGGGGCACACGACGAGAGAGGGGCACGGGCCGTAGCGGTCCCTGAAGTACGCGATCGCGAGAAGGGCCTCGAGCGTCTTGCCGAGCCCCATCTCATCCGCGAGGACGCCCGGCAGGCCATAGTCCTTTAAGAAGGCCAGCCAATCGTACCCACTCCGTTGGTACTCGCGGACCGAGACCGTCGGCCGGAGAGACCGTGGCAACGGTCGACGGTCGATCGCCGTGAAGCCGAGGAGTTTCTCTCGGAAGCGACCAAAGACTTCCGTCTCAGAGAGGATTCCCAGCCTTGAGAAGATGTTGATTATTTCGTCGATGTGGAGGCCGGTCCCGCAATAGGAGCCGTCCTCCTCTGACCTGAGCCCGATCTGCGTGATCGCGCCCTGGACCCTGTCAGCCAGTTCGCGGTCGACCCGATGGAAGGTCGCTTCGCGCCGGAGGTATCGCTGCTGCGGTGGGAGCTGAGCGACAGCGGCATGTGGGAGATCGGCGCTGCCGCTTCGATAAGTGGGCATGACGCGGACGACGCCAGTAGTAGACTCCACGTCGATCGCCGTTCGGAGCTCGGGCACTGCCGTGACGACTCGGATGGCAGCGGCCTGCGGATCAGCCAGAACGTGACTCGCCTCTCGGAGCGAGGGTAAGTCCTCCGTGACGAAGTCGGGGACCTCGTCGCCCTGGAGTTGGCGCGTCGCCGGCTCAATGGGCCTACCGCGCGTTAGTCGAGGACGGGGCGGTGTTGGTGCCGGGAAGTACTCAGCGGAATGCCTCAGCCAGTCTGCTTGATCGGTTCTTTCTGGCTCAGGGACTGGAAAAAGTCGACCGTCGGACGTGGCCAAGTTCTCGCGGACGATAAGCGTGTCTGGATTGGGAAGGTCGATGTACGTCCGATGTTCTGGCGGCAACTCGTGGATGGTAACGGCGCGCGCCGAATCCGTCTCGACGGTGCCCGGGAAGGCGCGGAGGAGAGACATCGCGTGGGGCACACCGTCGCCGCGGATGATGAGACCGCTGGACTGGAGTTGGTGCGGAAGAGCGGCAAGACCCTGTAGAAGTTGGCGGTCTTTTTGAGAAAGTCGAAATGCGCGGCCACCGAGACGGCCCGCTCCGTCAGTGAAGAGTCGCCGGCTCACGGGCAGTACGCGTCCGCGGACGGTGAGATTGAGCTGAACGGCTAGAGTGCCTGAGGAGTCGTCGAAAGTGACGACCGGTGAGACTCCAGCGGCGTCGGGTCGCCACCATGTCGCCAGTCGATCCCAGAGGCTACGGATCATCGCGGAGAGGCCTGAACCACGAAAGGTGCTAACCGGATGCTGTCGAGGCGCCCCATCGCGGCAAAGATGATACGACGCCTGTCGCGTCGAGCCAACACCCGGCCAGGAACCTAGCCTGCGGGGGATTCTACCTGCGTCGGACCTCGTCCGAAACATAACAGACGGTGATCACATCGACACGCACGCTGAAGCGGCTGGCGAGGCGCCTGTGGTTCCTGAGCTGAGCCTGCCGCAGCCGGTCGCGTGGACCCTTCACTTCGGCGAACCAGAACGCTGATAGGTCCGGCCGGAACAGCAGGAGATCAGGCGGCTGTCCCTCAAGACGCCGGCGAAGATACGCGCGTCCCGCTTGCCCGAGGAGCTTCTCTGCAAGACGCCGCTTGCGTGGGTGGGTTTCGTAACCGTACTTGGACACCAACGCGCGGACTCCGTGCGTATGGAAAAGATGAACCGCCGCGAACCACTCGACGAAGTGGTAGCGGGGTTGGTTGAGCGCGAGACGAAGGTCATCGTCATCGAAGAGGTCCGGATAGAGCCTGTGCCATAGCCACGCGAGCGGCCTTGGCCAACAGTCGCGGAGACCAGCCGGGCAGTGGAGCACCAGAGGCCGTCCACGAACCGGCCCACGTTCAATCGCTATCGGTTTTCCTGGCATCGGCGCCTCCGCAGCCCGCGACCGTAGCACGCGCGAACCCAAGGGCGGGCGCTGACGTCGTAGCTCGCTTATGAGAGCGGTTACCGAACTCGAGGAGTCCAGGCTTTCTGGTTGCCTCGTTCCCAATCGAGAACCCATCCGCGCACGCTGCCCCTCTGCGTACCGGACTCCTCTGCGATCTTATCTTGGATCTCGCGAAGTGATTTGCCCTGGTACCAGAGCTTGAATGCCACACGCTTGGTCTTGTCTCCTCGCGGCATGGTCACTCTCCAGGGGGACGGTCGTGAGGGGGGCTCAGGTTGATCCGCAGCTGGTCCCGAATGGTGCCGAGTTCTTCTGCGGAGAAGTGGTTCAGGAGGTATGCCATCAAGTCCTCCTGGCGAGGCTGTCCAAAGATCATCCGATAGACGGCCAGGGATCGCCGGAGGGCCTCGAGGCGCTCGCGATCACGGCTCAGAGGCAGCGCGGGCACATGACGCTCGATCTTGGCGCCACCGGAGAGCGGATAGACCCAGAAGGGCACGAGATCCGAGGTCCCCTGTGATCGCTCGTGCTGGGCCTTGTCGAAAAGGCTCTGCCAGGGGTCGGCACCTTGAAACCCACGAAGGGTGTGACCCAGATGCATTGCGAGATTGCGTCGCACGGCGTGGCCTTTGTAGCGATGGACACGCCCCTCGCGTTGCTCGAGATCGACAGGATTCGAGGGGAGATTCCAGTGGACCACTGCATGGCAATACGGATGGAAGTCTAATCCCTCTTGCCCGACTGAGGTCGTCGCAAGGATGAGGGGCCAGAAGGGCGAATTGAAGGCTTGGCGCACCTGGTCCGCTCGGGTTTCCTCGTCGCTGTCCTCAGCCTTTTCGGCCGCCAGCCGAAGTGCAAAGCGTGCCCGCATCCGGCGGGGCTCGATCACCAGAGAGTTCGCGGCCGCGTCAACTTGAAGATCGTCGACTCCCAAAGTCACGGCGCGAAGGGAGAGGGCGCTCCCTATTTCTTGTGCGAGCTTGCTGGCTGCCATCGCTGATGGCGTGTCGAGAAGCCCAAGGGACTCGCGAAGGCCATGGACGTACTCGTCCAGCGTTGCCTGAAGACATCCTGCGACAGAGTACTCCAAGCAGCGCCGCCAGTATGGCTCCTCTCGATTGAGCCCCCGAATCAGGGCCATGACCTCGGGCGTGTTGAAGAGATTCCGAAACCCCCAGGCCACTTGAGCCGCAGCATCGCGGATCGGCATCTGGGAGAGGCTCTCGCTCCCGCCAGACACGCGAGAAAGTGCGCGGAGAGCGGTCACGCCCGGGCCCGCGATGGCCACTTGAGCGAGGACGAGGGAAAGGTCCGCCGGACGAGGCCCGAGGCGTGGAGGGCCCGAAAGCAGCTTCCTTGCGAGTTCGACGTGCTCCGCCCAGATCGGAACCTCCTCAGCTTCCGGCGTCGTCGTGGTCCCGGACCAGATCGATGCCAGTTCCGGCCGGTAGAACCAGTCACGAGCCCCTGCCGGGTCGCTGCGCAGGTCAAGGAGAATGGGCGCTGCCCAATACCAGGACTCGTCCTCTTGGAGACTCGCGCCCGGCGTCGGGGCGGGGAGATCGGCGAGAACTGTCTCGATGCGACGGCGGACGTCTTCAATGACGTCGTGCGCGCTTGGTGGCTGAGTAGTGTCGCCAGTGGCGAAGGTCGAGAGCGGGTCCCCCACGCGCGCAAGTGTCAGTGAGGGGTAGAGGAATCCCAGGACTGGCATTCCAGTGAGCCGCATGTCCGCGCGGGCAAATCTCAGCAGAGGCGTTCGACGACGGCGGGCCTCGGGAGTGTTCTCGGGCGCCGTCTCGAACGAGCGAATCATGCGTCGTTCGGCCTCATAGCTGAGCAGCGAGGCGATAACGCGGGGTACGACACGCCACGACGAAAAGACCAGACGCTTCGTGAAGGTCCGAATCGGGGGCTCCGCGAAGGGTCCGTCAAGGCGGTAGTAGGGGAGGACCGGCGGTACCCACAGGAGCCGCCATGCCCCGGCATCGAGGGTAGCGGCGATGAGAGCGCGAAGGCGCGCATTGCCGGGGTCGAGCTCGACGTACTGGACGACGTCCCGCCACGCGAGCAGGCCGCCGGGCCGCCCCGCAAGTGCTTTGGCGAGGACCGCCCGGCGCTGCGGGTCTTCCAGCTCCTTCTCCAAGGCGCGCTTGAGCTGGTACTCATCCATGAAGTTGAGGAGGTAGGGGGCGGACTTCCAGTACTCCAGCGTGTCACCTTGATCGAGCGCGCGCGCGACGGCCTGCAGCCCGAGGTACGACGCGAGATCCTCGGGCTCGAGTCGATTGGCGGTTGCCGGCACCTCGACGAGCATCCCGTCGCGGTCCTGGGTAACGGCCAACCGTTCCGTTCGGACCATGACGCGGCGCAGCTCCGCTTCGATCCCGCGTATGAGTTCCTTCAGGCGCACTCGGCTTCCATCCGGGAGTCGAAACAGCTCACGGCGGTACTCCTGGAGCAGTTGCTCGAAGGCCACGATCCGTGCCTTGTCCTTCTGCAGGAACGCGAGCGTGCGCACGAAGTCTTCGTAGTGATTGTCTTCGGCGCTCTCGTCAGAAAGCGTGTACATCTTGTAGGGCGTGGCGGACAGCAGGAGGATCCGGGCGTCCTCATACTCAAACAGCCGACGTGCGAGGCCGCTTGCCGGATCCCGGCCGTCGAGCAGGTGCTTGAACCGCTGAAACTCGTCGAGGATGATCAGGTCGGGTTCGAGAGATCGAAGGCACGTAACCGCCAGGAGCTCGCGGAGCTCACCGACAAGGTCCTTGCGGAGTTCGCGATCTTCAGGGGGTATGTGCTTTCTGACGCGGGCAAAGCGATCACAGAGATCGTCGAAGCGCGCCCGGATGTCCGGGCGTTGTTCCTGCCGGGCCTCGTTCACGGAATCGCCCAGCGTCCGGGCGAAGGCCTCGGCGATCGATGCGTCGATCTCGGCGTCGTCGCGATACGAGCGCACCAGCGCGCGGAAGTTATCGGCATCCGCATTACCCTGCAGGACGTTCAGTGACGCAGTGCCTTTGAGCTGCCAGATCTGCTCGAGCAGGCGATAGAGGAGCGCTCGCTCATCCTGGAGCCCCAGGTGGGACTTCAGCTCGAACGAGGTCCCCGGCGTCAGCGACACGAAGTTCAGGCGACGGCCTTGGAGATCGTGAAGCTTGGCCGGGAGCAGGGTGATGCGCGAGGCGAGCGTGAACTGATTGTCGGGATCGACATTGAGTCGATTGATGTTCTGGCGTGCGATATCCGTGTTCGAACAGATGTAGACGATGTCGATGCGCTCTGTCGAGTCCCACAAGTGATCGATCGCGCGGGCAACGATGCCTTTGGCCACGAGGGTCTTGCCGAGCCCGACCTCGTCGGCGATGAGAAAACGATTCGTGCGATCGGTATCGGTGTACAGCCGACGGAATACGTGCTCGACGGTCTCTCGCTGGAAATCCTTGAGCTTGGCGAGGACGGGCGCGGGATCGGGCCGATGGGGCGCGGTCATGGTGCAAGCCTCTGGCGAGCTGCCCAAATGGGCTTCCAGACGAGGTCGAATCCGTCGGGGAGCAGCGCCGCCCCCTCTGGCGTCTTTGTGAGATCGCCCATCAGCCGAGCGATCTGGTCGAGCTTGGCGGGGTCGCGGTCGAGCGCCCCTACCAGGGACTCGAAGAGGTGCTGTTCGCTAACCCGGGGGGTCTGATCCTGCGGGACGCCGGCCTCCTGAGGCGTGAAGAGCAGGCGGTGCGCTTCGAGCCCGCTCCCGGCTAGAAGGAGAAGCAGGAACCGGAGAAGGCGAGCACGATCGCTCAGGATGGACAGGAGGAGGCGCTCGAGACGGTTGTCGGGAGCACCGACCAGCTCAGCGGTGATCACGAAACGGCGGGTCAGGGACTTGTTCTGGAGCGCGGCGGTCACTTCGAAGGCAAGAAAGGGCGTGATCGCCTCGAGCGAAACCGTTCCGAAATCGAGAGCGAGAGGCTGGCCCCCGGCAAGCGGCAGCGCGGACTCCTCACGGAGCGTCACGGGCCAGCAGCGGACGGCAACGGCCGAGGGAACGTTGCAGGGCACGGATGCACGGACCGCCATCCGATAGGTGTCGGAGACGGGAGTAACATGCGCCCTGAGGCGTGCTATGGCAAGTGATCGTTGCGTCGCAAGGACGAGCTCTTCGAGCTCGTGATCAAGAGGATCCGCCGTGCGCGGCCGATCGCTGATGGCGAAGTCTTGAAGGAGATCCCCAAGCCGCGGCCGCTCGGCCGAGTCTCCGAGGAGCGCATCGATCCCGCAGACGCTCTTCTTGCCCTGCAACTCGACGAGGAACTCGACGTTCTGGCGAAACGCCGCGTCCGTTGCGTTGGCGGAGCCAGTCCACACTCTGGCGTTCCAGCCGGCGTCGGCCACGTACAGCTTGGCATGGAGGCCCGACGGGGGAGCCATCGCTGAGGGGGTGTCGAGCGCAGTGTCCGAGCCATCGGTGGCCTGGAAGTCCGTGGCATCGTTCAGAATGCAGACACGAGTGAACGCCCCCAGGGACTCGGGTGCAAGCTCTTCGAGGGATTCCGGCCGCGAGACAAGGAGGTGGCCGGTTGTCTGGTTGGTGAGCCGCTTGAGGCATCCCGGCGACAGAAATGGTGAAACGATGAAGACGCGGTCGAGGCGCCCGCTGAAGGGCCATCTCGATCCAGGCACCCCAAGCGGGTGAAAGCCGACTTGCTCGAAGCCCTCGGGAAGCTCGAAGCGAACCTTCCGGACCTCCTCGGCAAGGAGGGTTACGCGAGCGTGCGCCTCTTGTGCGAGCGGCCGTACCGCGAGATCTGGGAGAGCAAGGATGAAATCGGCCAGGGGATGGTTGGCGGCAAACGCGTTTCGTCGGTCCTGCAATTCACCGTCGAGCGCGAGTAGCGTGTCCCAGCAACGATCGAAGGTGAGGTTGCGTGTGAGACAGAGGAATCTATAGCGAACGGGAAGATCAGCCGAGACGAAGCGGAGCAGCCAGATCTTGGCGTGGAAGACGCCCCTGTCGTTCGGCGGATGCACTTCGACCACCGAGTGCTCCAAGTGAGGAAGCAACAGCTGGTTCCTCGGGGGAATCTTGATCTCGCCGGCCTGGCAGAAGACAAGAATCTTCGTTGCGTATCGACGAAGCGCTTCGAGGAGCGCGAGGGGGTCGGCAGTGGGATGCCCTTCGCTATCCTCCCAGTCGAAGAGCGTGAAGGCGAGTGGCGCTGCCAACAGCGTGAGCAGGTCGAGTGAGTAGGTGGTGCCGATGGCCGCGTCGAGATCGTAGCCAGTCGGGGGCCTGAGTGAGTCGAACAGCAGACTCCGGTCGCGTGGGTTAAGCATTGGATGAGGCAAGGCCGGCATGGATGTCGGCGATGATCTGGCTGGAGACGCCCCAGCGGAAGTTCAGCTGGGCGGCCCCAGCCGCGCCATTCCAGCGTTCAAGCGCACGGGGGTTGGCGAGGCGGGCCTGGACTCCCTTGAGTGCGAGTTCGCGCTCTGCGACGAGCGCCCGTGTGCGTGGGCTGGCACCTACGTCGGGGAGTGAGAGAGTCAGGTCGATCCACCTATCCACAAAACGGCGGGTTCCGAACGCGACAGAACCATGCACGGACGACACAATGTCCCAGAATCTGACGCGATCCCATTGCGCGAGTGCGACGTGGCGTTGGTCGCGCCGCTGCGACCACTCGACGAGACGGGCCGCATAGTCGGCCGTCCACGCTTCCCGGTTGGCGGCTTCGGACAGCATGAGATTGTAGAGCAGGGCCGCACCGTGGATGACCTCAGAGAAGTTGCGGGCGTGATCAAGCTGCTCCTGGTGTCGAGACAGGAACTCGGCCAGCTGGGCATGCTGCCAGGGGAAGTCGGCGCCCTCGCCAGGCCGGCCGCGATCGAGCAGAAAGGCGAGGAGCGTGGTGGGATGTCGCGTGAACACACGTTCGCGTAGGTACTCGGCTTCACGCCGTGTGAGACGGAAGGAGGCGTCATCCGGAAAGTCGACGGGCCGAGTCGGGATGCCAGCGTGCCAATTTACGCGCGCGCCGTCGCCGACCAGCTCGTTGTCATCGTTCTTCACCGTGCGGTTGCGCGCCGCGGAAAAAGAGTCGGCGGCCCGATGATACTGATCCTGAGAGCCCGGGAAGATCCGGATGCCCCATTCCGCGAGGCCTTGCCAGTAAATGTTGCTGGGCAGGCGCTTGAGCGAGTCGCGCGCCTCGATGCCGATTGTCCCGTTGGCGTCGTCGGCTCTGGCCAGCGCATCGATCAGCCGGATCTCCGCGATACGTGCACGCTTGGCAATCTCGGCTGAGGGTATCTCCCGGCGCTCGAGTTCGAGGTAGATCCAGGGGACGAAGAGGAAATACCGGGCGCGGGTCTGGATCGTGCTCGTGCCGGGGAAGAAAAGATCGGCGAATGCATCACGTACTGCCCCAACACCAAGCTCGTCCCGCGTATCTTGTTCCTGGAACAGCGCAATGACTTCGAGCGACTTTCGCCGCTCGTGCTCCGAGTAGTCGAGCCACTGGAAGACGGAGCTCACGCGCCTTCTCCCGGGCGAGTGGTCATGCGCCATCCCTCATGACTACGGGACGACGATCATCCTGATGCGGGGGTCCGTGAATATCTTGCGGCCGAGCCGACGAAGGCTCTTGCGCTGCCCGCTCGGGCGCTTGCCGCAGTGGACGACGAGGAGGACGCGGTCACGATGGCCGAGCGCCAGTACGGCCTGGCCGATCCCGATGATCAGCGCGTTGGCCAGGGTCTTGCCCACCAGGCACTCGACCTCGATGCCAATCGTTTTCCCAGTCGGATGGCGAACAACCAGATCCAGGCGCTTGTTCGCGCCGAGGACCGACAGGTCTACCTTTCCGGTCTTGAGGAACTTGTCCCACGCGTCCTTAGAACGTCCTAGCCGCTCGAGCATCGTATGGGAGCTGAGAAGGATCTTCGGGACTCGCTCCGGCCCGAACCGGCGAACGCAGCGCCGTCGAACGACCTGCCACACCGCACGTTCGAACTTCGGCTCGCTCGGGTAGGCGCGCTTCAGTCGGTGGCTGCGCTGGAGCGCGCGCGCCAGGTCGTGGAAGAGCGCATCGATCGCTCCGCGGCTCAGGATGCCCCTCCTGGTGACGTCGCAACGGCACTGCGGAAGGCGTCAGCGCGGACGAAGTAGAGCGATGGTGTCACCGGCTGGTTCACGAGCCGGCTCCAGTGGGCTGCATAGAGCTGGATCTGGGGCGCGTACTGCGCGACGAGCCGGTCGAGCCCTGCGACCAGTTGGTCCGTCTTGTAGTCCACAAGCTCCCAGCCTGTCGTGGTGCGGTACGCGAGATCGACGACGCCGTGGAGCACGTGGACACTGCCGTCGTCCGCCGCGAGGCGCACGGCGAACGGCACCTCCGCCTGGCGCTCCTCCGACGCCAGCGCGCGCCGCCAGAACTCCGCCACGATGACGCGCTCCACCGTCTCGAGCGCCTCCGGGATGACGCCCTGGAGCTCGGGGTTGCCCAGGGCTAGCCAGCCGGCGAGGCGCTCGAGGTGGGCGCGGTCGCGCGGGCCCCGCAGGGCGTGTTCCAGCAGCGCGTGGACGAGGGCGCCCCAGGCGAGGCCCGTGTCAGGCTCGCGCGTTTGTCGGCCCTCGGGCGGACGGTTGGCAGGGCCGGCGCGGTGGGCGGTGGCGGTGACGGACTCGGCGGTCCACGACGGGGTGGTGACGCGCGCGCGCTGCGCGTCACGCGCGGCCTGGGCGGCGGCCCGGGCCTCGGCGCCGAGGTCGCCCACGGCGACGGCGGGCGCGGCAGCCCTCGCCGGGACCCTCAGTTGCGAGGCCTCGCCGAGGTGCGGGGCGAACCGCTCCCACGGGCGCGTCGCGGAGCCGCCCGACGCAGCGGCGCGGCCGACCACGAGCAGGTCCTTCGCGCGCGTCGCCGCGACGTAGAGGAGGCGATCCTCCTCGGCGGCGACGTAGGCGAGCTCAGCTGCCTCGTGCGCGGGCCAGTCTTCAGGCTCCGCGATCGCGATCGTCTTCCATCCGGCGCGCCGGGTCACACGGAAGGACCCGGTAGCCTGCTCTCCGTCGCGCACGATGTGGACGTTCGCGCGCGGTGTGACGCCGCCCAGCGGGTCGGCGAGGAAGACGACCCGGGCCTCGAGCCCCTTGGCCTTGTGGAGGTTCATGACGCGGACGACATCGTGGCGCCCCGGCTCGAGCGGCACCGACTCGAGCTCGGCGGAGCCCCGGTCCTCCTCGAGCGCCCGCGCGGCGTCGGCGAGCGTGCCACCCACCTCCGTGACCTGTCGCGCGCGATCCACCGCCTGGAGCAGGTGCGCGGCCTCCGCACCCGCGGGCGTGGCGGCCCCGAGGGCGAGGATCCCGGTCTCCTCGAGGATCCGCTCGATGGCGGCCGCCGCGGGGAGGGTGCGGGTCCAGCCGTACATGGCGCGCAGCGCGTGGAGCGCGTCCACGACCGGGCCCGCGGCGTCCTCGGGGAGCGGCGCGGTCAGCAGGAAGCCGAGCTCCGCGCGCCGATGGCGGAACAGCTCCGGGTCGCTGAGCCCGAAGAGCGGGCCGCGCAGGACCCCGACGACCGCGGGCGCGTCGTCGGGGTCGCTGAGGGCCCGCAGAAGGCCCGCGAGGGCCGCGACGCTCGCGGAGTCGACGAAGGCCGAGTCGCCGCTGACCTCGACGGGGATGTGCAGCGTCTCGAGGGCGTGGGCATAGATGGAGAGGACGTTGTCGTCCCCGTCGAGCACCTTCTTCCGCGTGAGGATCATGATGTCGCCCCAGGCATAGCGTCTGCGATCCACCGTGTGGCGGATCCAGCGGGCGATCGCCTCGGCCTCGCAGGCCGCCACGTCGGCGCGCGTGGTGGCCCCGGTGACGACGAGCTGGTGGACCCCGGCCTCGGGCGCGTCCTTCCCGTCGCGCACGGGGGCGAGTCCGTGGAAGGCCGGCTGCTCCGGTGTGGCCCGGGCGGGCAAGAGGCGGGTGAAGGTCGCGTTGGCCCAGCGGCAGAGCGCCGGCACCGCTCGGAACGACGCCGTGAGCTCGGGGACGAGGCCGCCGGTGGCGAGGATACGCTCCTTGACCCGCGCATAAGTGTCGATGTCGGCGCGCCGGAAGCGGAAGATCGATTGCTTCGGATCGCCCACGATGAAGAGGGCGCCGGGCCGAAGGGCGGCGCGCGTCCAGTCACGTTCTGCGCCGGGCGCTGCGGCGAGCAGGAAGAGGACCTCGGCCTGGATCGGATCGGTGTCCTGGAACTCGTCGACGAAGAGCCAGCGGTACTTGCCGCCGAGGGCGGCGCGCACCGCCGTGTTCTCGCGGAGCAGCCAGGCTGCGCGGCTGAGCAGGTCGCCGTAGGTCAGCGCCGAGGCGCGCCGGCGCACCTCGGCGGCCGCGCGGCGCGCTTCGCTCAGGAGCTGGACGACGAGCGCATAGAGGTGGTGCCGCCAGGCCCGCAGGAAGGGCTCGACCGTGGCGGTCCTGAAGTCGTCGACCAGGCGTTCGGCGCCGAGCGCGATCGCCTTGCGCTCACCCGGCCCGCCCCACCACTTCTGGACCACCTTGGGTTTGTTCTCCCAGTGCGCGAGGAGCGCGGCGAGCGCGGCCGGTCGGCTCCGATCGGCTACGCGCCACGGACCGAGGAACTCCAGCGCTCGCTGCTGGATGCCGCAGGTCGTCTCCTCGGCAACCGGCGAGGGAAGCCGCGCCTGGAGCGTCGTCCAGAAGGTTTCGAGCGCGGCCCAGACCGGCGCCGGGTCCGGTAGCGGCGCGGCCGGGGCGGGGAACGCGACCTCGTCGTGCATGCACACGGTCGCGAAGGCGGGGCGGAGGTCCTCTGCGGCGACGTCGGCGTCCACCAGCGCCTGCCAGAGGGGCGAGCCCGTGACCCGCGCGCGGTCGAGGTAGTCGTGCCAGGCGCGCTCCTGGTGCTCCAGGTCGGCGGCTTCGTCCAGCTCGGCGAAGCCCGGGGCGATGCGCGCCTCGGCCGGGCGCTCACGCAGGAGGCGGGCGCAGAAGGCGTGGATCGTGCCGGCGAAGAGACGCTCGAGCCTGGCCAGCGCGGTCTCGAGGCGCTCGCGCCGCCGAGGGTTTGTCTCCGCGGCGAGCCGCCGCTCGAGCTGGATCTGGAAGCGCCCGCGCAGCTCGGCCGCCGCCTTGCGCGTGAAGGTGACCGCGGCCATGTGCTCGATCCCGTAGACGCCCCCGGCGATCCCCGCGGCCATCCGCCGGGCGAGGCTCTCTGTCTTGCCCGACCCCGCTCCGGCCTCGACGAGGAGGTTCGCGTCGAGCCGCTGCTCGATCAGGTCGCGTGCCTCCTGGTCGGGGAGACGCCGGCGCTCAGCCATGGGCGCGGAGCCTCCTGAAGGCGTCGAGCGGGTCGTTTCCGTCGTGGTCGATCTTCGTCTCCGCGCGCAGGACGGCGCCCTCTCCACAGGCACGGAAGAAGTCGCAATACCCGCAGTCCGCCGGGTCGGGCGTGTGGACGAAGGCTCCCGCGCCAACGACATCGAACAGGTCGCGGAGCACGGCGGCCAGCGCGGCGGGGGCTTGCGGCCGGCGGTCCGCCCGCCGCCCGGCGCCGCGCACGGTCGGGAAATAGTAGGAGCTCGCCGAGACCCGGGCGCGGGGCTCACGGGTCCGGAGGAGCTCGGTCGCCGCCAGCGCGTAGAGCGCGTGCTGGAGCTGGCGGCCTCCGGCGAACATGGCGCGCAGCCCGCCGGGGAGATAGACCGACCCCGTCTTGTAGTCCACGGTCTCGTACGTTCCGTCCCGCAGGCGGTCGATGCGATCGATGCTGCCGCGGAGAGTGAACCTGAGGCCGCCGCCTAGGTCGAGCAGGACGGGATCCCGCCGGGCCAGCGGCTCGGCCTCGCGCTCGCCGAGGCCGAAGGAGACCTCGAGGGCGACTGGCGTCCGGCCGCTCGCCTCGGCCTCGAGCGTGAGGAACGCGTCGAGATCGCGGTGGAAGCCGCGCTCCTCCTGCTCGAAGACGCGGTCGGACGGCGGCGGGATGAGCCGGCGGAGCTCGGCGAGCTTCGCGGCGCCGAGCGCGTGCAGCCGCGGGCCGTGGCGCGCCGGGTCCGGGCGCTCGCCCCGGTCACGCGTCTCGCGCAGGATCGCCGCGTAGAGCGCGTGGAGCGCCCCGCCGCGCGTCGCCGGATCGAGCCAGCGGGCGGCCTCGGGCTCGGCGTCCTCGACCGGCTCGAGCCGGAGCCCGCGCTCGAGGAGGTAGCGGAAAGGGCACTTGGCCAGGTTCTCGAGGGCCGTCGCCGACACGGGACGCCCGGAGAGGCGCGGGTCGAGGAAAGGAGCCGCTTCGCGGACGAGCCCGTCCCACGGCGTGAACTCGGTCGAGCCCCGCGCAGCCTCGGCGTCCTCGCCGCGGGACAGCGCCGGGAAGGCGGCGCGCACGCGCTCGCGTGCCGATGCGCCGGCGTTGCGGAGGTGCGCGAGCCACCAGCCGTCATCGGAGAGCGCGTGCGCCGGCGCTGAGGGCACCAGCGACACCGGCTCGCCGAGCGCCGCGTCCAGGTCGCGGTAGGTCAGGCCGGGTCGCGGAGCCTGTAGCCGGAGGATCTGGAGGAGGAGCCACGAGGGAAACGTCTCGCGGTGTGCCCGCAGGTCGCGGCAGGCGTAGCTCAGGCAGACCCGGCCGCCCAGGACGGCGAGCCGCGAGACGACCACGGCGAGCGTCTCGCCCGCGCGGTCCGTCGACGTGGCGAGCGCGGGACTCAGCCGCGCGCGCTCGCCGTCGAGGAGCACCGGATCCTCGATGGCCGGCGGGAGCACGCCGTGCTCCTCGAGCGCGAGGACGAAGGTGACGGGCCGTCCCGCGAGGCCCGCCAGTGCCAGCGAGGTCACGTGGAGGTGGCCGGGGCGCGCGCGCTCGCCGCCGACGCTCAGCGCCTCGAGGCGATCGCGGACGAGGGCGAAGGCGAGATCGGGCGGCAGGCGCAGGTCCGCGAGCGCACCGAGCTCGGCGACGGCGTCGGTGATCGCGCCGCGCGCCGCCCCATCGAGCTCGCTCGCGACCGTCGCGTACCCCTCGACCAGCCCCGCGCACGCGGCGAGCGACGCGCCCAGGGGAACGCGCCCGTCGCCGCCGGCCTCGGGCACGAGGTCGAGGAGCTGCGCGAGCCATGTGCCCAGGCGCTCGACCTGGGCGGCACGCGCGGCGTTCCAGGCGCGAGCCTCGTCGTCGAGCTCGGCGTCGGCGGCCCGGCTCCGGTGATGCTCGGCGAGGGCCGCCAACGCCGGGGCATAACCCTGCCGTCCCCAGGTCGCTCCGGACCTGGCCAGGAGCCGCGCTGCCTGGCCGGCCGTCGGCCCGTCCTCGAGCTCGAGCCGCACATCGCCCGACTGGAGCAGGCGGCGAAGGCCGCTCGCGGGCAGCGCATCCGCGATCCAGGCGCAGAAGGCGAGTAGCGCCCGGGCAGGGCGGGTGAGCGTGACCGGCAGCCCGGTGGCGACGGTGATGGGCCACCCGTGGCGCTGCGCCTTCTCCCACGCCAGGCGCGCTTGATCGGTCGAAGCGCACGCGAGCTCGACCTGGTCGAGCGGCGTCTCCGAGGCGAGGATCCGGCGGAAGGCCTCCTCGACCTCGGCCTCCCGACCTCCGGCACGGAACATCGAGAGCGTTCCGTCGGCGTGCGGCGCCGGGGCTGCCTCGGGCTTCATCAGCCAGGCGAGCCGCTCGGTGTCGCTCCGCGCGTCGGGGGCGACGGGATCGCCCGGCAGCGCCAGGAGCGCATGCCGCCGCGGACGCTCGAGGCCGGTCAGCGCGATGCGCCTCGGCGCCACGCGGGTGCCCGGCAGGCCGTCGAGCAGACGACGCTCGAGCGGCGCCCAGACCATGTCGGGCAGCTCGAGCACGACGTCTTTGGCGCGAAGGGGTGCGACGTCCAGGTGCTCGAGCGCTTCCCGGTAGACGGCGGCGGCGTCGGCGCGCCGCTCGGTTTCGAGGTGTCGCTCGTAGGCCGCGAGCAGGGCGCGCAGCTCGGCGGCCTTCGCGGCGCTGTCGAAGGCCTCGGGCACGAGGTCGGCGGCGGTCAGACCGGCCATCCTGAGCTCCCGCAGCGTTGCCCACAGCGCGTCGGCCATCCGGGGCTGCTCGGCGAGCTCGCGGAAGTAGCCCGGCACGCTCACCGGCAGGTCCATGAGCAGGCGCGCGACCAGCGCGGAGCCGAGGCCGTCGGGCACCGGATCCACGCCGCGCTCGACCAGGAAGGGCGCCGCCATCTGAAGCGCCAGGTCCAGTGGCGTGTGGAAGCGCAGGTTCGCCCAGTCGACACCCTCGAGGGCGAGCCGCTCCCCGAGTGTCCAGCCGAGCGCGTGCGAGGGGACGAACACCCACTTCGCCCCTGTGGGGTTGGTCTGGCAGAGCTCGGCGAGCTGGGTCAGGAACGGGTCCACGGGTCGAGACTGATCATCCATAACCTTTCGTTCCAGGGCAAGGCATTTGTCGCGCTTGTCCGGCACGACAGCATCGCCCGGCGGTGTGACAGCGGGGGTCGCACCTACGTCGCCGGCCGCTGTGACCGTCCCTGTCACGGGCGCGAGCGAGCCTGGCGTCGCGGGACGGCGCGCACGGGGAGGGTTCCGGCAATGGCGACGCGCGGGATGGGGAGGAAGGAGCTGGCGCGGTGGACGCAGCAACTCGTGCGGACGGGGATGCGATTCATCGCCCAGGACGGCGCTTGCCCGTCGACCGCGCTGGTCGCCGTCACCGGGACGCCGGTGTCCATGGAGTTCCCCGTGACGAGCGAGGCCGACCGGCGTCTCCTCCGCGCCTACTTCGAGATGGCCGCGCGGGGCGGCGCCGCGGCGTGCGCGCTCGTCACGGAGGGCTGGTCGCTCCGGGGGCCGCGGGCGTTCGATCGAGCGGCGGCCGCGCGGCGCCGCGGCGGCTCGCTCGCCACACTCCGCGGGCGCGGCGAGCAGCTCGTCGTTCACGCGGTCTCCCCGGCCGGCGAGGTCCTCCGCGCGTTCAGGATCGTTCGCGACGCCGGGCGGATCGCCCTGGTCGTCGAGCCGCCCACGAAGGACCCGGGCCCGTGGAGCCGCTTCCTGAGCGACCTGCCGTGGGCCTCGTGATGGGACGGCGGATCGTGTCCTCCGGGCTCGTCGTGCTCCTCGCCGCCGGCTGCGCCACGGCACACGGCACCGGGACGGACGCGATGGCCGCGGAGCGGCGGGCGGCGGTCGAGGCCGAGTGCGGGGACATCGCGGCGCGCGCCGCCGACGTCGGTGAGGTCAGCGAGGCGCTGCGGACGGGCGCGTTCCTCGGTGTCTACCTCGCGCTCGTCGGCGCCGGGAACGGCGCGTGGTGGGGCGCCGTCACCGGCGGCGGCGCCGGCGACGGGGCGTGGATCGGGGCGGCGGCGGCGGCGGGCCTTGGCGCGCTGATCGGTCTGGTCCAGGGTGTGGGCAAGGGTGTGGAGGCCCACCGCCGGTACCGTGATGCCTACGACCGCTGCCGCGGCGAGCGGCAAGGAGGAGGCTGAATGGAGCGCTTCGAGCAGGCCCTCATCTACGCGAGCCAAGCGCACGGGAGCCAGCGGCGCAAGGGAACCCAGATTCCGTACGTCGCGCATCTGCTGGCGGTGTGCGCGCTCGTCCTCGAGGACGGGGGCGACGAGGACCAGGCGGTGGCGGCGCTGCTGCACGACGCGGTCGAGGACCAGGGCGGCGCGGCTCGGCTCGCTGACATCCGCGCCCGGTTCGGCGAGCGCGTGGCACGGATCGTCGAGAGCTGCACGGACACCGACCAGCAGCCCAAGCCGCCGTGGCTCGAGCGGAAGCGGAGCTACCTGCGCCACCTGCGCGAGGCGCCGGCGGAGGTGCTGCGCGTGTCGTGCGCCGACAAGCTCGACAACGCCCGGGCGATCCTCCGCGACTTCCGCGCGCTCGGCGACCGGGTGTTCGAGCGTTTCAATCCGCAGAAGGCCGACACGCTCTGGTACTACGCCTGCCTGGCCAACATCTTCCGCGCGCGCTTCCCCGGCGCCCTCGCGGGCGAGCTCGCGCGCACCGTCCGCGCCCTGCGCGAGGAGGCGGCGCCGGGCTTGCCCTGGCCGGCCTCCGAGGAGGACGATCCGCACCCGCTCTGACCCACGCTGTCACAGGCGTCGGCCATCCTCGTCGGGAGGAGGCACACGCCATGACCACCGTCGCCGATGTCGCTCCGCTTCACGACCTGCTCGCGTCGCTTGAGCCGGGGGCGCCGCTTACCCACGGCGCGCTGACCGTCGTCCCGCTGCTCGCGCCCACGGGCCCCGAGCCCGACTGGCTGACGTTGGCGGAGGCCGGCGAGGCCGTCACGATCACCGAGGTGGGCGAGGGCGGCTCGGTCCCGCACCTCACGGTGACGAACGCCGGCGATCGGCCTGTGCTGCTGCTCGAGGGCGAGGAGCTGCTCGGCGCCAAGCAGAACCGGGTGCTCAACACGACTGTGCTCGTGGCGGCGGGCGCCACGCTCACCATTCCGGTGAGCTGCGTCGAGCAGGGCCGCTGGGCCTGGCGCGGGCGGGGCTTCGCCTCGAGCGACGCCGCGCTCTTCGCGACGCTGCGCGCGCGCAAGGTGGCGCGCGTGAGCGCCTCGCTCCGGCGCGGCGCCGGCCACCAGGCCGACCAGGGCGAGGTGTGGCGCGAGATCGACGGGCTCGCGGCCCAGTATGGCGTGGAGAGCCCCACCGGCGCGATGCATGATGTGTACGAGAGCCGCGCCGACGAGATCGGCAAGGCGCGCAAGGCGCTCACCGCGCGCCCGGGGCAGATCGGCGCGCTGGTGTACCTCTGCGGCCGCTGGCTGGGGCTGGACCTGCTGGCGACTCCGGGGCTGTTCGAGCGCGCCTGGCCGCGGCTCTGCGCGGGCTACGCGGCCGAGGCCGTGGGCACGGAGCCGGACGGCGCGGTCACACTCGCTCCGGAGCGCCTCCTCAAGGGACTCGCGCGGGTGCCCACCGAAGCCGCAGCGGCCGTTGGGCTCGGCCGTGAGTATCGGCTGGGCAGCCGCACAGCCCAGGGGGCCGCGCTCGTGGTGGATGATCGCGTCGCGCACCTGATGGCCTTTCCAGTTTCGATGAGGCATTGACACGGAGTCTTTAGGTGCCCAGAATCGGCGCGGGATGCCCCGGGGCAACCAGCTCGCGAGGCAGTGGCGGTTGCTGCAGCACCTGGACCGGCCGGCCGGGATCACGGTCGCCGATGCCGCGCGCGAGCTCGGCTGCGTCGTCCGCACGATCTGGCGCGACCTCCGCGTGCTGGAGGACGCCGGGTTCCCGATCTACGACGAGAAGGCGCCCGCCGGCCAGCAGGGGCTCTGGCGGGTCCGGGAGGAGTTCAAGCAGAAGCTCCCGCTCAAGCTCTCGCTGGCCGAGCTGGCCGCGCTCCTGATGAGCCGCGCACTGCTCGCCCCCGCCGGCGCCAGCGTGCTCGGCCCCGCCGTCGCGAGCGCCTTCGACAAGATCGCGGGCGTGCTGAGCCGCGACGCGCTCACGTTGATCGACCGGATGCGCGATACGGTCGGGGTGCGCGCCTTCGGCGCCAAGCTGCAGGCGCCGGCGGCCGAGCACCTACCCGTGATCCAGCAGGCGCTCCTCGATCGCCGCGGGCTGCGCCTCCGCTACTACTCCTTCCAGCGCGACGAGGAGACCCAGCGCGAGGTGGATCCCTACCACCTGACCTACTTCAACGGCGGGCTCTACCTCGTGGCGCACTGCCACCTACGCAAGGCCGTGCGCGTCTTCGCCGTCGAGCGGATCCGCCGGGTGGACCTGCTGGGCCGCCGGTTCGTCGTGCCCGCGGACTTCGACGCCGAGGAGTACCTGAACGGCGCCTGGGGCATCATCCGCGGCGATCTCGTCACCGTGAAGGTGATCTTCGCGAAGAAGCTCGCGCGCTACATCCGCGAGCGCCTGTGGCACCCGAGCCAGAAGCTGCGCGATCTACCGGACGGCCGGCTCGAGCTGACGCTGCAGGTCGCGGACACGCTCGAGGTGCGGCGCTGGATCCTGGGCTACGGCGTGCAGGCGGAGGTGATCGAGCCGGCGGGGATGCGGGAGGCGCTGCGGATCGAAGCCGAGGCGATGTCCAGGCAACTCTCGCAGAGGCGCCGGCCTCTTGCGCGAGCAACTGAGGGCACGGGCTCGAATGTGCGCGGACGGCGGTCTGCGCAATAGGCCACGGGGACGGCTCCGAAAGAACACAGCGGAGGAAGATAGATGCTCACCGAGAAGGCAATCGGATTTCTGCGCGCGAGAGGATTCGAGGTCGAACAAAGAGATCCGAACTTTCTCGTTGCTCAGCAGCAGGGGTTCGGCGGGGAGAACGAGCGTACCTGTGTCTGGGTCCTGCCCCAGGAAGCGCGGCGAGGGCGGCAGATGATGTCGCTCGAAGAGGAGTATCTCGGTCGTTTTCGGGGCATCTCGGAACGATGGCGCGGTGCCCGGCTCTACTTGCTTGTGGACACGATGGAGGGGCTCTCGCTTCCTTTCCGGACCGACGCGAAGCGCAAGTATGGCGTGACGGTCCAGGTCCCGGCGCAGTTTTTCGACATGCTCTTCAAACACGAGGCGGCGCGAAGCACGGTGTCTGCCGTCGGCGAGCTCGTCAAGGAGGCCGAGGCGTACGAGGGGCGCCGCGTGCCGCAGGCCTACGAAGAGGAGGATGGAGCTTCGGGATCCGACCTGGTTCAGGATCTCTTGCGCGAGATCGAGGCGCCGGAGAGCCAGCGCCGGCCACGGGTGTGGTTCGTCGTCGCACCGGCGGGCCACGGGAAGTCGATTTTCTTCTCGTCGCTCTTCGGTCGGCTATACCGCCGCTTCCTGGAGAGGAAGAGCGCGCAGGTGGTGTATCCGCGACCGTTGCCAATGATTCCCGCGCACGTGCGTGAGGCCGCAGGGCCGAGCGTGAAGGGCCTTATCGACGCGTTCATGCACACGGATGTCGCGATCCCAGCGGGGCGGCCTCTCTTTGACTGGATGATCGATAACCGCCATGCCGTCTGGATGATCGATGGTCTCGACGAGATCATCACGGGAGACGAGAGGTTCTTCGAATACGTCGAGGAGCGGATCACCGCCCCGCGATCCTGCCCTGCCGTTGTGATCTGCGTGCGCGATTCGCTGTTCCGGAGCAGCGAATCGCTGATGAACTTCCGATCGTCGTGCGGGTCATATGTGAAGATCTTCAGATTGCGCCCCTGGGATCGCCATGCACGTCGCGTGTTCGCATGGATTCATCTTCAGGGCAGAGCACCAAGGAACGGGGAACAGGATCCGCCGCATGTCTCGGCGTTTCTCCGCAGCATCGAGCGGAGTCCGGCGCTCCAAGACCTGGCATCGACACCCTTCTATGCGGATCTCCTGGTCAAGAACGCTCATGATCTGGAACGACAGCCGCTCGGAAGTGCCGGTGAGCTCCTGGAACTCGCGGTGAGTGAGATGTGCCGAAGAGAGTACGCGAAAGCAGGAGCTCTGCGCGACGAGCGGCTGCCAATGGCGGGGTTTCGGGAGTGGCTCGAGGAGTTCGCGGCGCTGAGCTACGAGGAAGGAGGCGTGAGTGCGGCGGAACTGCGTGAGCTGGCGGACCTCGCGATGGTCTTCACGATCGGCGATCTCGGAGAAGAGGAGAAGAAAGCGATCGTAGAGCAGATCACGATGGCACCGTTCTTGACACAGAGCGTGACTTCGGGACGGCTCGAGCTGACGCACGAGATTCTGACCGAGTACCTGGCGGGACGGCAGCTTGCGCGAGAGTTCGCAAGTAGTTCTCCGCGCTTCGCTGATCGCCTGTCGCGGCGCGCATGGCCGGCCGACTCCGTAATGTTCGCCGTGCTCGCGGGGGCCTTGCAGGCCAGTCTGGACCGTGTGGTCGAGTTGCCGGTCGCTGCATCCCTGCCCGCGGAAGGCTTTCGGAATGTCGTGCAACTGATCGCCATGATCAAGGGCGGGGACACGATGTTCCGGAGCGGACGACTGGTCCTCGATGGCGCCAGGCTCGGCGCGATTCGACTTCGGGGACTCAACCTGAACGGTGTGTCATTCCGCGGCTGCGACTTGACGAACGTGGACTTCGAGGGGGCGTCACTCCAGGGTGCCCACTTCGAGGGGGCCCTCCTGAGCAACACCAGGTTCACGAGAATGCCCGACGGCGCGATGGATGGCACCGTCTTTGGCACCCTTGAGCATTTCGAGTCGACCTTCGTTGGCGACGGAAAACGCGTCGACGATCATCGCGTTTTCAGCGAGTGGCTCGCAAGGCGAAAAGGAAGCAGCACCGCCTCCTCAGGTTCCGAGCCGTGCCCAACCGCACGACAGATCCTCCACCTGTTCATGAAGTTCGTCCACGTTGACGGTCAAGCCCGGCGGGATGCGCTGGATAGACGCGCGATCGTGCGAGGAAAGCAGGTGCCGGGAGCGCCAGCATACGAGGACTGCGTATCCGGCGCGCTGGACGTAGGCTACCTGGAGAAGGCGCAGTTCGACAGAATTCGTCGGCCTACCGGTGCTGCATACGGCGAAATGGTCAACTTCGTCAAAGGCGGGATTGTCTCGCCGGGCATCCGCTCTCTCCTCGGTTCGTTGTGTCGTTTGCCGGGGTGCGGTCACGTGCCGCACGGGCCCAAGCCCAGTTGATAGAAGGCCAGACGCCTTTCCGTCATCCTCTTCGCAGTGCTCACGCGGTGGCACTGCGAGAGCCCAGAGATGGAGGACGCGACTTGCGGCGGATGACCAAGGTCGGCACATCCGAGTTCCTGCGCGCGGCACAGGTCAGAACTGCCCGCATTGCTGCAAGTGGCTCTGCGACGAGGAGGCAGGGGCCCGGCGCGGCGAGGGCTGCGCGTCGGTTTCTTGCCACTGTGGAATTACGGCGCTTCGGCGTCCCGAGCGCGGCGACGTTCCGCCAGCATCTTGACAAAGCGACAGGTCGACTCGTGGGAGCGTTGCCGCGAACCGCCAGAAGCTGGGGACTCGCGCGAAAGTTGCTCAACATCTTTCTTCGCGACGCTTTGTATACAACGTACCTGTGCAAGAGGTTCGGCCTGAGGACAGCCGAGAAATTCTTCGAGATCCCCCTCGATTCCATAACTTCCAGGCAGCTTCGGGCAGCTGCCGGACGTGGCGCTCTGCCGCGATGGACTGGGGTCAAGCACTTGAGGCCTGACGTCAGCAAGCAGTACCAACTCCACGCCGCGCTTCTAGCGGAAAAAGACGGGCTCGCGCGAGTACATCTTGACACCTACTGGTGGGGCGAGCGCGACGATGAGACAGGTGCTTTACCCCGCGTCGCAGGGAACGCCTTGCTGGCAGCGCGCCGCCGGGCGCGCCCGTCACAGCGAAGGAGGACGACTCCGTGAGTTTGGCCAAGATCCTTGCAGACCAGAAACGCTGGGCTAGGAACCTTTGGCCCGACCACCGCGGCCTCGAAGCTCCCTCTATCGAGTCAAACCTCTTCCGACCATTGTCGCCGGCCACGTGGGCCGAATTTGCCGTCGGAAGGGGCGACGAACTCGGGCTCAGTGGGCGCAGGCCGAAGATGAGGTCTCTCCGGTCCTCCTCGGCGTTGGCCTGTAACGTTTTCGAGCTATGGCGCGGGCGTGATCTAATGCCACTCGGTACGGCCTTGGGCCTGAGGGGCCACTTCATCGAACTCCATTTCGAGCGCAAATGCCCACATGGGCTCAACTCAGAGCCACCAAACCTCGATCTGGTCTTGTACCCGAGCGAAGGAAGTCCCGTCGGTATCGAGAGCAAGTTCACCGAACCATACGGATCCCGCCCAGCGCGGCCACCGTTGAAGGCCAAGTACTTCGACAGAAACGTTCGGCGATGGGAGGAGGTCGGCCTTCCTCGATGCCAACTCCTTGCAGAGTCCCTGGGTAAGGCAGTCGTATTTTGTCGTCTCGATGCTGGTCAGTTGCTGAAACACATTCTGGGCCTCGCCTGGCCTCACCGGAACTCCGCGTCCATTCGTCTCCTCGACATCTGGTTCGACGGTGGAGGGGCAGAGGCTGATGAGTACCGGGGTGAACTCCGTCGGTTCTCCGATGCACTGGACCCGGAAGTAGAGTTCAGCCAGCGCACCTATCAGGAGACCTTCCAGGCGCTGCGTGAGTTCCCTGAACCGGCTCCGGGGTACCTGAGCTACTTGGAAACGCGATACTTCGCTGGCCAGTAGTGTAGAAGCGGCGACTATCCCGGGGAAATCACGTCGTGTGCGATCGCCGCCCCGTCAGCCGTTCTGACCAGCGCGAAATCCGTCATCCTGTCCGACATCTGGTCCCACTTTGGTTCCAACTCACCCTGATCCACCGGGCTCGAGGCGCCGTGCGCGTCTCCCCAGGCTCGCTCTTGATCAGCGGGTCCAAGGTTCGAGTCCTTGACGGCGACTGGCCTGTGGACTTTGTCAGAACCTTGCAAGAACCATCGGTCACTATGCGTTACGATGGTCCCGACGGCTCGCGGCCGGTCTCGGGAAATGGCTGTTCTTGCTCAACTTGGTCCGGTGGCGACCGATGGTCGTCCTCGTCGGCGCGCTCTGAAAATCCTGGTGTCGGCGGTTCAATCCCGTCCCTGCCCACCAGTTTTACTCACATGGAGAGCGCGTCTTCTCGACCGCCTGCTGGCAGTGGAAGGTTGCGTCGCCGAGGAGCGGAGGCGTGGCGGCGAGGTCCACCTCGGCGCCGCGCAGGTCCTCGTGGGCCCGCGCGAGCCAGGCCCGAGTGTCGTCTGTTCCGGCTCGGCCCTCGAGCCCTTTTCGCTTCCGCACCTGCTTCGCACCAGCCCAGTCCGGGGGGGACAACTGGCCGCCACTTGGCGCGATGTGTGTGCCTGTGTCCCGCACCTTCTGCTACACGCGTGACACGTGCGAGGTCCTCACCGTATGGCTGTTCACAGCGCAAAAATCTTGACGGCTTCGCTTTTGCCCTTGACCGTCGTGGCAGGGAGTTCTCGCGACGGGAGTGGACCGGTTATTCGATCCCTGGTCGCGGCGCTGATGATGATGTCCGTGCCGAATTCCTTGTTGAGGTCCTGGAGACGCGACGACAGGTTGACCGTATCCCCGATCAGGGCATACGACAGGCGGTCGGGACTGCCTATATTCGCGGCCAGGACGAGCCCCGTGTGGATGCCGATTCCGTGGGCAAGGGCCCTGTATCCATGTCGTTCGAGATCCTGATTGACGGTATGGAGCCTTTTCCTCATCTCCAATGCCGCCCGCACCGCCATCAGCGGATGGTCCTTGCTGAAAATCGGGGCACCGAATACGGCCTCGATCTCGTCCCCGATATACTGGAGCACGAGGCCATGGTGCTGCCTGATCGACTCCTCCATCTCCTTGAAGTACCCGTTGATGATCCTCACGACCTCTCTTGGGGGCGTCGTTTCCACCATCGGGGTGAAGTTCCGAAGATCCGCGAAAAGCACCGTCACCTCTTTGAGTTCCCCATCCAGGGACACGTTTCCTGCGAGTATTTCGTCCCGGATCTCTTTGGTGACATATTTGCCGAAGGTCTCCTTGACAAAATCGCGTTCCTTGAGCCCCTCGGTCATTTCATTGATCACGTCGCCTGTGTAGCCGATCTCGTCATTGGAGGTGACCCGCACCTTGTTTTCGAAGTGACCGTTGCGGACGTTACGCAATACATGGATCATTGCCTGCAGGGGTCTCGTGAGGTTGCTGCTCACGAGAAAGGTCAGCCACACGCCCACGGCCATGAAGATCATCGCCTGGCTCAGCATGCTCGACTGCAATCGCTCGAGGAGTTGAGCGGGCTCGAGATCGGTCTTGTAGGTGTCCCACATGCTGCCGAGCATGGTGAAAAATGGGATCAGGTTGCAGGCGAACAACAAGGCAACGAGCCTCGTCCGGATGCGAATCTTCAGTGTTCGGGGCGTCATATAGAGCCCCCCGTTCGGGAACACGTATGGCACGAGTCTCTTCTGAAGGACGAATTCGAGAACGAAGAATGCGACGGTCGTCGTGATCAAGCCGGTGTAAAAGCTCCTGAGAAATGCACGCTGGATGATTGTTGGTCCGGCACCGAATGACCAAAAGATCGCAGCGTACAGGATCGCGGCCGTGAGCCAGAGGGCAAAGTCCAGGGCGATCAGGAAGAAGGGCTCGTTCAACAAGCGTTGACGTGCCTCGATGGCCTCCTGTTCCTCTACGGACTCCTTGAAGAATCGGTTGTTCAGGTAACGTCGAATGGGTCTTTCGTACAATATGTTTCCCACTATGGGAAGGATGAAGGAGAGAGGGACGAAAATGAGGTTGATGCGGTGGGCGAGGCGTGCGAACTCTGGTGGTGTCGGGGAGCCTGGTCCATAGGTCAGAAAAAGGACAACAGACACACCAATGATATTGGCGATGAAGTTTGAAAAGAGCATGGCGTTCTTGAGGCGAATCAGGTTGAATTTCTCCCTGTTCATGACCTTGACTCCCTTTCCTGATTGCCCCGGGGGATGTCCCGGTCCCCGACACCGGGACCAAGGAGCCGCCGACAATGGGGAAGAGAGCAGAGCGAGCCGAGCGAACGCAAGCGAAGAATGCGGCCACTCCCGCTCAGCGGCCGGCCTGGCTCGAGGAGACGATCGTCCTCGCCTATCCGGTGGGCGCACTCCCGGCCAAATGCATGATTTCGTTGCCCGGCGAGGATCCGGTGACGACCCCCGCCAAAAAGCTTGAGAAGCCGGCCGGTCCGCGGGCAAACTCGAAGATCATCATCCGGAGGCGGGAGAGGGCGGAGTGACGGGGACGTGGGGGCGCGTGTGGTGCCTGTGGCTCGGGGGCGTCCTGGCGCTGCTGTCGGCGGCGACCGCGGCGCCAGAGCCCGCCACCGCGCGTCCCGAGACCCCGAGCACGATCGCCGTTCACGTCCGGGGCGCGCGCAGCAGCCGGGGCGAGCTCGTCGTGGTGCTCTACGGCGCCAATCCGGACGATTTCCTGAAGAAGGGCCGCCGGCTCGCCCGCGAGCGAGTGCCGGCGCGCACCGAGGCGGTCACCGTCCGTCTCGCGGCGCCGGGGCCGGGGCTGTACGCGGTGGCGGTCTACCACGACGAGAACGGCAACCGGAAGTTCGATCGGAGGTGGTTCGGTCTGCCCGTCGAGGGATTCGGCGTCTCGAACAACCCGAAGGTCACGCTGCGCGCCCCCAGCCACGCCGAGGCGGCCTTCCCGGTCGGCCGCGGCCTCGCGGTCGTCGAGATCAGCCTCCGATACTGACGTGACGCCGCGCCGGGAAATCGCGGTAAACTATTGGGCCGTTCGAAAATGGACCAGTCAATTCGCGCGACTCGGGGAAGGTGGGAGGGTGGGGCCGATCCGCTCGCCGGACCGCCGCTCGACCGGGAGGCTCGCCATCGGGAGGGTATGCGGCTGCTGACGACGTTCGCCCGCGCCTATCCGACGCAGACCACGATGGCGCTGCTGGCCCTGCTGGTCGGCGCGCTCGTCGAAGGCGTCGGGCTCTCCGCGCTGCTCCCGCTGCTGACGGTCGCCGTCGGCGGCGGGTCCTCGGAGATCGCCGCCGGCGGGCTCGGCAAGGCCGTCACCGGCGCGCTCGGTCTGCTCGGTGTCGGCGCCACCCCGGGCGCCCTCGTGAGCCTGATCGTCGTCGCGGCCGCGGTGAAGAGCGCGCTGATGCTGCTCGCGAACCGGCACGTCGGCTACGCCGTCGCCCGCGTCGCGACCGACCTGCGCCTCGCGCTGATCCGCGCCCTGCTGGGCGCCCGGTGGGAGTACTACGCGGGCCAGCCCGCGGGCGCGATCGCCAACGCGGTCGCGACCGAGGCGTCCCGCGCGTCGTCGGCCTACCTGCACGCGATGACCATGGTCGCCCTGCTCGTCCAGGCCCTGGTGTACGCGACGGTGGCCGTGCTGGTCTCCTGGCCGGCGGCGCTGGCGGCGCTCGGCGTCGGGCTGGCGTTCTTCTACTCGCTCAACCGCCTGGTCCGCGTCGCCCGGCGCGCCGGCCGCCGTCAGACGACGCTCCTGCGCTCCCTGCTCTTCCACCTCGCGGACATCCTGCAGGCCGTCAAGCCCCTGAAGGCGATGGCGCGCGAGGACGTCGGGGTGGCGCTGCTGCAAACCCAGACGGTCACGCTCAACCACGCGCTCAGGCGCGAGGTCTTCAGCCGGGAGGCGTTGCGCGCCTTCCAGGAGTCCGCCATCGCCGTCGTGATCGCCGCCGGTCTCTGGGTCGCGCTCACGCACTGGCGCCTGCCGCTGCCCACCGTGATGGTCCTGACCCTCATCCTCGCGCGCATCCTCGGCCAGCTCGGCAAGGTCCAGCAGCGCTACCAGCAGATGGTCGCGGGCGAGAGCGCCTTCTGGGCGCTCCGGCGCACCCTCGCCGCGGCCGAGGAGGCTCGCGAGCCCGAGCTCGGCACCGCCGGCCCCCGCCTCGAGCGGGCGCTCCGCCTGGAAGGGGTCGGCTTCTCGTACGGGAACGGCTGGGTCCTCCGCGACATCAGCCTCGCCGTCCCCGCCGGCCTCTTCACGACCGTGGTGGGGCCGTCCGGCGCCGGCAAGACGACGCTGGTGGACCTGGTCACGGGGCTGCTCCGGCCGCAGCAGGGCGAGATCTGGATCGACGATCTTCCGCTGGCGCGGGTCGATCGCCGGCGCTGGCGGCGGATGATCGGCTACGTCCCGCAGGACACCCTGCTCCTGCACGACACGATCCTCAGCAACGTGACGCTCGGCGAGCCCGCTCTGGCCGAGCGCGACGCCGAGCGCGCGCTCCGGGCCGCCGGCGCGTGGGGCTTCGTGACGGCGACGCCCGACGGCATGCACACCGTCATCGGCGAGCACGGGGCGAAGCTCTCCGGCGGCGAGCGGCAGCGCCTCGCCATCGCCCGGGCGCTCGTGCACGGGCCGAGGCTCCTGATCCTCGACGAGGCGACCAGCGCCCTCGACGCCGAGAGCGAGGCGGAGATCTGCGCCTCCCTGCGCGCCCTCCGCGGCCGCCTGACGATTCTCGCGATCTCGCACCGACCGGCGCTGGTGGCGGCCGCCGACCGGGTCTACCGCCTGGAGGAAGGCGCGATCCTCCGTCTCGACGAGGGGGACGAGTGTCTCTCCGGTTCGGGGGGCGCCGCGGCCTGGCGCAGCGATCTCAACGAAGCCAAGGGGGACTAGCGGGACGCGACCGATGGACACCAGACCGACGCCAACTCACAATCGTCTGCCCTTTCGCGCCGGCGACTTCTCCTGCCTCGCCGAGGCCCTCGACTACGCGGCCACGGGCGACACCGGGTGCAATTTCTACGACGGCCGGGGCGGGCTCTCCGGCGTGCTCACCTACGCCGCCCTCCGGGAGGACGCCCAGCGCCTCGCGCGCAGGCTCGCCGGGCTCGGCCTGGCCCGCGGCGCGCGCGTCGCCCTCGTCGCCGACACCGATCCCGACTTCATCCGGCTCTTCTTCGCCTGCCAGTACGCGGGACTGGCGCCGGTCACGCTGCCGGCGTCCATCCACCTCAGCAGCCAGCGGGCCTACGTGAGGCAGCTGCGCCGCCTGCTCACCAGCTCCCGGGCCGAGGTCGCGATCGCGCCGACCGCCTTCACGCCGCTCCTCACCGAGGCCGCCGAGTCGCTCCCGCTCCGCTTCCTGGGCACCGCCGGGGAGCTCGCCGGGCGGGTCGAGGAGCGCCCCGCGCCGCCTCCCCTCCGGGCGGAGGAGGTCGCCTACATCCAGTACACGTCGGGCACCACGCGCGCCGTGCGCGGCGTCGTGGTGACTCAGCGCGCCCTGATGAGCAACCTCTTCGCGATCCTCCGCCACGGGCTCGACGTGCGGCCCGGCGACCGCGCCGTCTCGTGGCTGCCGTTCTACCACGACATGGGCTTCGTCGGGTTCGTGCTGTCCCCGATGGCCTCGCAGGTCTCGGTGGACTATCTGGGCACGGCCGAGTTCGCCAAGCGGCCGCAGCAGTGGCTCCGCCTCATGAGCCGGACGCAGGCCACCATCTCGTTCGGCCCCTCCTTCGGCTACGAGCTGTGCACGCGGCGTCTGCGGCCGGCCGACGCGGCGCAGCTCGACCTCCGCGCGTGGCGGGTGGCCGGGGTGGGCGCGGAGATGATCCGCCCGGGGCTCCTCGAGCGCTTCGCCGACCTGCTGGCGCCGAGCGGCTTCAGCCGCCGGGCGTTCGTCGCCTGCTACGGCATGGCCGAGTGCTCGCTCGCGGTCAGCTTCGCCCCGCTGGGGGCGGGGATCAAGGTCGAGCGGGTGGACCGCCACCACCTGGCCGAGGCCAGCGTCGCGCTGCCGGTCGACGACCTGCCGGACGGAGACGACTCGCGCGTCACCACGTTCGTCAACTGCGGCGTCCCGCTGCCGGACCACGAGGTCGAGGTGCGGGACGACGCCGGGCGGCCCCTGCCCGACCGCTGGTGCGGCACCATCTTCGTGCGCGGGCCGAGCGTCATGTCCGGCTACTTCGAGGACCCGGAAGCGACGCGGGAGGTGCTCGCGCCCGACGGATGGCTGGACACCGGGGACCTCGGCTACCGCATCGACGGAAGCATCGTCATCACGGGCCGCAAGAAGGACCTGCTCATCATCAAGGGCCGCAACATCTGGCCGCAGGATCTCGAGGCGATCGCCGAGCAGCAGCCGGAGGTGCGGACCGGCGCGGCGGCGGCCTTCTCCGTGCTCAGCCCGCTCGGGGAGGAACTGGCGGTGATGGCCGTCCAGTGCCGCGAGTCGGACCCGGAGAAGCGGGCGGCGCTCGTCCGGCGGCTCCAGAGCCTCATCCTCGAGGAGTTCGGGATCCACTGCCTCGTCGAGCTCCCGTCGTCCCGCGCGCTGCCCCGGACCTCCTCCGGGAAGCTCTCGCGGGCGGGGGCCCGGGCGCAGTTCCTCAAGAGTCACGACCTCGGCGCCCCGGCCTCATGGCAGACGTCGTCGCCCTGACGGGCGCCACCGGCTTCGTCGGCGGCGTCGTCGCGGCGCGGCTCGTCTCGGCGGGATGGCGGGTCCGGGCGCTCGTCCGGCCCGCCTCGGACGACCGCCGGCTCACCGCCCGGGTCGAGCGCGTGCCCGGATCGCTCGAGGACCCCGCGAGCCTGGGCCGCCTGGTCCGGGGCGTGCGGGCCGTCGTCCATTGCGCCGGGCTCGTCCGCGGCGTCTCGCGGGCCGACTTCGAGCGGGTGAACGTCGACGGCGTCGTCCGGCTCGCGCGCGCGGCGGCCCGCGAGGTGCCCGCCCCCCGCGTGATCCTCGTCTCGTCGGCCGCCGCCCGGCAGCCCGCGCTCTCCGACTACGCCGCCAGCAAGCTGGCGGGCGAGCGCGCGCTCGCGGCCGGCGCGGCGGAGTGGACGGTCCTGCGGCCTCCGGCCCTCTACGGCCCGGGCGACCGGGAGCTGCTCCCCCTCCTGCAATGGATGCGGCGCGGCGTCGGTCTCGTGCTGGGCCCGCCCTCGGCCCGGTTCTCCCTGCTGTACGTCGAGGACCTGGCGGACGCGCTCGTGCGGCTGGTCCAGACCGACGGGCTCGCGAGCGCCGCCTTCGAGCTGCACGACGGCCGCCCGGCCGGCTACGCCTGGGACGACGTGCTGGCCGCCGTCGGCCGCCTGCGCGGCCGGGCCGTGCGTCGCGTCGCGGTCCCGGGCTCGGCGCTCCGGCTCCTGGCCCACGCCAACGTGCTCCTGGCGGGCGCCCGGGGACGGGCCCCGATGCTGACGCCGGGCAAGGTGCGCGAGCTCCAGCACCCCGACTGGGTGTGCGACAACGCGGCGCTCTCGGCGGCGACCGGATGGACGCCGAGGATCGGGCTCGACGCGGGGCTCTCGCGCACGCTGGGCCTGCCGGCGGACGGGCGGTGAGGCGTGGCGACGTACGAGGACGTGCTGGCGCAGACGTGTGAGGTCCTGGCGCGGTTCGCGAAGGGGCAGCCGCTCACCGAGGGCACCCGGCTCCTCGCCGACCTCGGCCTGGACTCGGTGCAGGCGATGGAGATCCTGCTGGAGGCGGAGGAACGGTTCGACATCTCGATCCCCTTGAACGTCCTGCCCTCGGTCCGCACGGTGGGGGACCTCGCCCGGCGCGTGCAGCAGCTCGTGGACCGCGCCTGATGTCGCTCTTCGACCGGTTCCAGCAGCTCGCGGCGGCCCGGCAGACCTTGCTCGGGGACGGCGCCGTGCCGTTCGGGGTGGTCGTCGAGAAGGTCCTCTCGGCGACCGAGGCGATCGTGGACGGACGCCCGACGATCCTGGCCGGCACCAACAACTATCTCGGGCTCACCTTCGACCCGGCCTGCCTCGAGGCCGCGCGCGGCGCCCTCCTCGAGCAGGGCACCGGGACCACCGGATCGCGCATGGCGAACGGCACCTTCGCCGGGCACGCCGCGCTCGAGCAGGAGCTGTCCGACTTCTTCGGCCGCCGCTCCACGATCGTCTTCTCGGCCGGATACCTCGCCAACCTCGGCATCCTGTCGACGGTGCCGGGTCCGGACGACGTCGTGCTGATCGACGCCGACTGTCACGCCAGCATCTACGACGGGTGCCGGCTCGGCTCGGCGGAGGTCGTCCGGTTCCGGCACAACAGCGTGACCGACCTCGACAAGCGCCTGCGCCGCCTCGGCGCCCGCAGCCGGCGCGCGATGATCGTCGTCGAGGGCCTCTACAGCATGCTCGGCGACCGCGCGCCGCTGGCCGAGATCGCCGCGCTCACGCGCCACCACGGCGCCTCCCTGCTCGTCGACGAGGCCCACTCGCTCGGCGTCCTGGGCGAGCAGGGCCGGGGCCTCGCCGAGGAGGCGGGGGTCGAGGACGCCGTCGACTTCGTCGTCGGGACGTTCAGCAAGAGTCTCGGAACGATCGGCGGCTTCTGCGCGAGCGACCATCCCGAGCTCGAGCTGGTGCGGTACGCGTGCCGCCCCTACGTGTTCACGGCCTCCCCGTCGCCGTCCGTCGTCGCCTCGGCCCGGGCGGCGCTGGTCGCCCTGCGGGCCGGTGCGGGCCTCCGCCGCCGGCTCTGGGACAACGCGCACCATCTCTACGGTCGGCTGCGCGACCTGGGCCTGGCGCTCGGCCCCGAGGTGAGCCCGATCGTGGCCGTCCTGATGGCGAGCCCGGAGCAGGGCATCGCGGCCTGGCGCGCGCTCCTCGCGCGGGGCGTCTACGTGAACCTGGTCCTGCCTCCGGCCGCGCCCACCGGAGGGTGCCTCCTCCGGTGCAGCCTCAGCGCGGCGCACACCCGGGATCAGATCGAGGCGGTGGCGGAGGCCTTCCGGTCCCTCGCCGCGAGCGGGGCGGCACGCTGAAGCCGGCACCCGCCACGCTGACCATCCCGGTCGAGACGCAGGTCCGGGAGCTCGACGCCAAGCTCCTCCTCTCGTGCGTCGCGGCCGAGCGCGGGTTCCCGGTCGTGCTCGGCTCCCGCGCCTTCGTCGGCTTCGCGATGCCCTTCGTTCCCCGCGGCGTGTACCTGGCCAAGAGCCTCACCGCGCTCAGCCGGCGCATGTTCGGGATCCTCCAGGGGCTCGGTCACGAGATCGTGGCCTGGGACGAAGAGAGCCTCGTCCGGGGCCCGACCTCCGTGTACTACAGCGATCGGCTCTCCCCGGCGACGCTCCGCCCCCTGTCGGGTCTCTTCGCCTGGGGCCAGGACGACGCGGAGGTGTTTCGAGCATTCCCGGGCTGTGCCGGGATCCCGATCCACGTCACCGGGAATCCCCGGATCGACCTGTTGCGCAAGGACGTCCGCGCCTACTTCGAGCCCGAGGTGGACGCCCTCCGGCGGCGCTTCGGCGACTTCATCCTGGTGAACACGAGCTTCCGCTTCGTGAACGCCTTCGTGCCGGACCTGAACCTCTCGCGGCCGGGCCCGGCGGGCCGGGAGCCGAAGATCGGGGTGAGCGCTCGCCGGATGGGTCGCGAGTTCGCGCTCGGCATGGCGGCCCACCAGCAAGCGATCTTCGACGCGTTCCGGGAGCTGGTGCCGCTCCTCGGCGAGCGGTTTCCCGATCGCGCGATCGTCGTCCGCCCGCATCCCTCGGAGCGCGACGCGCCGTGGGAGCAGGCGGCGCGCGGCCGGCCCAACGTCCGGGTCGTCAGGGAGGGGAACGCGATTCCCTGGCTGATCGCCTGCCGGGTCCTGGTCCACAACGGCTGCACGACCGCGGTCGAGGGCGCCGTGCTCGACACGCCGGCCGTCAGCTATCAACCGGTCCAGTCGGACCGCTTCGATTTTCCGCTGCCGAACGCCGTGAGCCACCGGGCGCTCCGGCCCGACGAGGTGACGGAGATCGTCGGCGCGATCCTGGCGGGGCGGCTCGGACCGCTCG
>Ga0209341_10000470_pt1 | contig 41844 bp, 34 predicted proteins | sample RifCSP13_2_FD_184020 | JGI IMG/M metagenome (GOLD analysis project Ga0209341, IMG submission 184020) | Soil microbial communities from Rifle, Colorado - Rifle CSP2_sed 13_2 (SPAdes) (version 2) | ecosystem: Environmental > Terrestrial > Deep subsurface > Rock core/Sediment | place: Rifle...
CTATGACACTCCACTGGGCCCGGGACCGCACCCAACTCCCTACGTCTACCACGTCAAGGCCTGCGCACGCTGCCGCACCCCCCAAGCTGTCATTGACACCGACCTGGTCGATCTCTCTGCCATGATCTCGCCAGAAGAGGTAGAGACACTGATCCGCGTAGGACAAGCCGTGCCAATAGCACGAAAAGATCCCTAAGGAGTACTTGTCTATAGCCGGAACCATCTGCTATAGTAGGCAGCGGAATCGGTACGGGTAGCACCGTCTCCACGTCGGCACCCGAACCGTCTTCCCTCACCTCTCTCGGGGGCGGATCGATCAGCACAAGATCCGCCTCTTCTCATTTTTGACACCAAACGCGTGATTGGTGCATCCTTATACCAGAATGATACCGAACACAGCCCAACTCCTACGCAGCTTGCCTATCTATGTATATACAGAACACAAGATGATCTGGTCCAGCTGCAGGTTCACACACAGGGATGCCTACATCTTCGATCTGATGAATCGCATAGCGCCTCTGACTGACGGAAGGATAGACCTAGATGCACTGGCAGCACTGATCGGACGCGAACCCATGGAGATCGCATTACGTCGCCACATATGTATTCGAGAAGAGGTCGCGCTGGGACGCCCAGTTCTAGGAATCATGATGGAGGAGCTGTAGGAATGACAAGAGCTACACCTCTGTATCCAATCAGGACTGATCTACCAATCAAGTGTCCCGAGAGCTGTGCGCACTGCGGAGGATCAAACATTATCACAGAAGCAGATCAACACGGTTCCTACTTCTTCTGCCTGTCCTGCGGCTGGAGCGTAGACCGCGGAGAGGCACAAGCGAACCAAGAGGCAGAGTGCGATACATAGGCATCGATGTCGGCTTAGCCGGAGCAGTAGCTATACTGCCAGATCTGATTGTCACAGATACCCCAGTGGCTGTAGTGACAAAGGGAAAGACAACCCGTCGGGTCTACTTGGAAGCTGCAATGGCAGATCTCCTACGTCCACATGCGGCCGGTCCTTGTCACGCAATCTTGGAGGCTGTACACTCCATGCCCAAGCAAGGATCGAAGTCGGTGTTCTCCTTCGGAGAGGGATTCGGGATCTGGAAGGGCATACTTGCGGGCTTAGGAATACCCTACACCCTGGTTGATCCCTCACAGTGGAAGAGAGCTATGATTCAGGGCGTAGGACGAGACAAGGATGCTTCCAGAATAAGAGCTCAGCAGCTCTTTCCTGGCACGGCTAGGATCCTAATTCGCAAACAGGATCATGGGAGAGCTGAAAGTCTGTTGCTGGCTGCCTATCTGGAGAGACTGGTAGGTGGTATCAGGCGAGGCTACCAACTACCTGACGACCCCCCCGACGTCGTGGCAAGCGTGGCAGCAGCCCTCTCTGCCTAAGATTGTCCTTGGTAGGCTTCGTCCAGACGTGCTCCCTATCCGGTAAGCGCTCGAAGTAGCAGTTGCTACGGATACAGTCGAAACAGTTGGTAGTGGAGAACCCCTGCTTTTGACAAAAGGCCGGAGGCGCCATCGGCACCATTGGTATTTCCCAGTTCTTGGCACCGTTACCATTGCGATCCGGTACAGCTATCTGTCCTAAGGGCGCTCCTTGTATGGGACGATCGAGAGGAAATACGTAGTCGTCGTCTTCGTAGAGTCCGTAGCTATCAGTGGACAGTTAGCTTAGGCGACTCAGCACCTATTCGCCCTGACCTCCTCCGGATAGCTATGATTCGCAGGCGACCGTCCCCTCACCCTAGCCCTCTCTTGCCCCGAAGAAGGCGCCGACCAGACGTCCAACATTGCCACGGAAGACTGCAAGAGCAATCCGGGCCAAAGAGGCACCGGCCGTCACCAGCCAAGCCTCTGGATCCGCCAAGACATCATCAACGCTGCTCTGACTCAGCATCTGGGCAGCCTCTGTCACAACTGCCACCGCCACGATCCAGCCCAGTTCCGCTAGCGGTTTGAACTCATAACGCATCTGCTCGTACCTCCAACCAGCTTTCGTCACAATGAGTATAAGATACTATGTCAAGTAGAGCCAGCCCATCCAGAACACCGCGAGCGGATAGGGAAAGCCAAGAGACATGGCTCAAACAGAAGCTTGTGAATACTTGTTCTTCTCCATCTGTTCGATTTCGGGAACAGCATTGACAAGGGCTGGTTCTGCTGCGTCAAGCATTGTGGTCTCCTTTCGCCTGAGCTCCGTCCAACGCCGTTAGGAGGGCAGCCCTCCCCAGGTTCGTCAGCATCGTGTCTTTCGTCACCGCTTCCCGGACCAGCGCGAAATCAGCGTCCTCCAAATCGACCGACTTCTCGGAGTGGACGCGCATCGCTATCATCATCGCCTGGACAGCGTCCGAAGACTGACCGCGAGCTAGCACGTTCGCCAGGGTCTTCCCGATGGTTTCAGGGACAAGAATGGGTGTTCCGTCGGGGTGCGTGCCCACCTGGTTCATCAGTGGTTGCCCGTCCAACCCAAGAAGGGGGTTGGTGAGGCTGTTCAATTTCTTCACGGCAATTCTCCGTTCATGTTGCCCTGTGCTTAGTAGAATCCGCAGTCCGCTATGTAAGGCTGTTGGAACAGCACCATCGCGTAGATGTTTGAGACCTTACGGTTGGTCGCACTCGCTCCACTGGCTGTCACTCCCGCCTCCAGATTGTCCAGCTTCTCCGGCGTCCAGCGGGTAGGTATAGCCTCAGGTGTCTGCTTGTGCCACCAGAAGTTGTCGTTGCTCTTGAGAGGGGTAGAGTCCGGCACGGCCGAGCCAGCGACAGCAGTCTCACCGCTGATTCGCAGGGTGGGAAGGATATCCGCCGTGATGGAGCCTTGGTCTGCGTGCCGTAGGACGTAGGCCACACCCTCAATGAGCCGCGCCTTGCCAGAGTTGGTGATGTTCCCGACCCCTCGGTTAGCTAAGCAGTCGACCATCTCAGCGCTGCCCTGCATCGTTGACATCTGGCGGTCCGTGCCACCAGTGTCGGGGCTCTGGTTGAAGGTCGAGTCAGTGGCAGGGATGTTGTTCCACTGAGCATAGTCGCCATCGTCTGACCCGCCGGCAACGGAGTCCTCCCAATCGTTATCGGGAGCCCCCACGTTCCCGTTTGCCAGGGAGCACAGCACTCCCAGCCGTGCCACGGGCGCATCGAGGGCCACTGCATCGTCCATGATACCCGCCCAAGCAGGCGGACTCTTGCCGCCCGAGATGATGTTCGCCTCTACGTCAAAGCGGTCTATCGTGCTGATGTCGCTGGCGGAGGTGTAGACCAGCCTGGCGTGGTCCTTGGGCGTCCGCTCCAGGTAGCTATTGTCGTCGGTGCCGGTCACTCCGGTTGAATCCATATGGAAGATGTCGATGACGTGGTACTCAGGCGCCGTGGCCTTGAACTGCCAGATGATGTACCAGATGTCGTTCAGCAAAGTCCCACGGGGGACGGTCACGGAAGCAAGGGAGTTGTTGCTGGCGTCGTAGAGATGCCAGGTATGTTTTAAGGTGGCCCGGATGAACCCCAAGCGGCGCTGAAAAATCCCTGCCTTGACCAGCTTGCCGCACATATGCTTGTCCGCGCTGCTGCCCGCTGTGTCGAAGTCAACCATAAACTGGATGACGCTCCAGTCCTGGTTGAAGCCAGGGTCTTTGGAGATACAGGTGGCGCCAGAGAGTTTCTTCCGGCGTGCTCCCGACCCTATCAGGGCCTCAGTGGTCTGGTAGGTGCCCCCTGTGTCGGTCGCCCATTCGTGCCCAACAGCCCCCGCCTCGAAGCCGGTGAACCAGTAGATGTTGGCCGGGGAGACGTAGGACACCTAGATAACTCCCTCGGCCTTCAGCCGGAGCAGCACGGCGTCGTAGTGCTCTATCAGGTTGGGCCACGGCCCCAAGATGCGGCGCATCATCTCGTCGAAGCCGGCAAACCCGAACTCGGTAATCATCTTCTTGCTTACGTCATACCAAGAGTGGAAGTACCTCTTGCCGTCCTCAATCCCCTCAACCCAGGAGAGCGTCTTCAGCATCGCGTTCCGGACTCTCGTCTTGATGTTGTTCGGCAGTCGCTGGTAGCCCTGCCGGAACGCCTCCTCAACCATCCCATACAGATCGGGCGGAACCTCGGATGGGAGCGTGCAGCCTGCAAAGCTGGTGTTGTGGGCCTGCACCAACGTCAGCTTGCCGGTGAACACGGCCCCGTCGCAGCTCGTGTCCACCAGGTCAACGTAAGTGAGGTTCCCGATAGTGGCCCCCGAGAAGTTGCAGCCGCTCGCGTAAACGTTCGCCCTGTTGCCCAGATTGCCGCTGGAGGTGAGCCCGTTCAGGTAGGCCCGCGCGGGCAAAGTGGGCGGACGTTCGATGAACTCACCCCGGAAGAACGGGCCGAGCTCCACGATGAGCAGCGGCCCCACCTCCTCCGGTAGTTGGGAGGCGATGGTCAGCCGCGCCTCCTCTCTGTCCCAGGGTCGCAGGAGACTGGTCGCGATGACCTGAGTGTCAATTCGCACCTCACCAAGTTGGGCCTCTCTCAGGACGATGACATTACCTTCTATCTCCAGACTCGTAATAGCGGCCATCAGTCCCAGGTTCCTTTCGCTACGACCACCCAACCCATCGCTGCAGAGTTGTTGATCGTCGTGATGTCCAGCGTCAGATACTCGCTCTGCACCCATGCCCTGTTCGAGCCCAGAGCGGCGGCGGCGTATTGCGCGTCGGCGGCTATCGTGAACGATTCTCGCCAGACCAGCGTCTTGATCTCGTAGACTGTCGCTACAGTCGTCACCGTGCCCATCTTGACACGCACCCAGAAGAGACTAGCGGTCGAGCCGCCTGCATCCTTGGTGAGCGCGACTGCCGCCCAGTCTCCGGGTGGCGTCCAGGTCACCTGCCCATCCACGGAGAAGTTTGATGTCCCGTCCGTGACGGTCAGGCTAGCCCAGGCTGCCCCGTTCCAGTATTCCCAGGTGGGAGTGGCGTAGCTGCCAAGGGTGCTAAGGTCGAACTGGAGGCCGACAAACGCAGAGACGTAGCCGAAGCAGAAGTAGTCCGTGGAGTCCTCCAGCAGGTTGAACGCCGTCCCGATCTGAAGCCCCGCCTCAGTCGTATTGTCGGTGTTTACCTGCCCATCGCCGTCAGAGTCGAGCCAGGCTCCGTCCAGCTCGGCCATGTTGGTGATTCGCAGGGTCATGCTGCCGTTGTCGGTCAGCCTACCCCTGGCCTCGTAGTTCGTGAGGGTGATAGCCCCGCCAGGGTTGGGGACATGCAACGAGAGATCGTTGGCAGCGACAGAGGGCATGTAACCAGGCACGACCAGAGTGGCGGCGACAGCACTGGAACCGCCGCCACCGCCCGCAGCCTCCCAAGCTGCGCCCCCCAAGCCGTCAGAAGTGAGAACCTGTCCGTCTGTGCTCGCGCCTGAGCCTAGGCTTGCAGCATCCAATTCATCGGCAGCGTTCTCGGCGTGGGATGCAGCGTGGGCCTCGGCGTGTAGTTCAGAATCCAACGCCACCTCGCCAGAGGCGTCAGGGAAACTGATAGCCCTATCGGCGGTCTGGGCCGCGTGAGGGGTGAGCCTCAATGTGCCGGCGCCGCCGACGACGTAATCCAGCGCCAGGCCCGCGCCGATGCCCGGATAAACCAGAAGTTCCGTCACGTCCGCACGAAGCTTGCCCGCACCGTTGTGCTGTATTCCCGCATCCGGGGCAATGGCCCCAGACCCGAACTTCATAACCCCAGCTGTGGCTCCGGCCTGCATCGTAAAGGATGGCTGCGCCAACCCGGCCCTCTGCACCTGGAACTTGGCGGAACCGGACGCTTCATGGACGACCTTGAATATGTCTACGTCATCTACCAGCAGGTCGCCTTTGGTTGCGTGGCTGGTAGGGATGAGGATTAGGTCATCGCCTGGCCCCGTGCCGCCAGTAATAGTGGACCCCCCGGCAGGACCAGTGATGCTTAGAACACCCGTGATGTTCCCGGAAGCGTCACACACGACGACCGAGTTCTTGATGAGCCTGCCCGTAACACCATCGTAAAGCGCGACGGCCATATCGGTGGCGCTCGCGGGGCCAACTACATCACCAGAGCCGCCGCCCGCGCCATGGACTGTCTCCGCGCCTGCATCGTCCTTGGAGGCGATCGAGCCGTCCGTCTTCGCATAAAGTCGCACATGGCCTGCCGGTGGAGTCCCAGGAGCGGCGCCCTCGTCGAAGTCCTGATACAGAACATTCTCGATCGCGTTGCCGTCGGCATCGATGTCGACGAACGGGGATAGACGCAGGTCGCCTGCAACCGTGGACAGGATCGTTTCCCGCTGATAAGCGACAGTGAGGATATCACTGGCCACAGACCAGATAATCTGGTCTGCGAGGCTGAAGCCACCGGTAGCAACCATCCTGAGCTTCATCTGGGTTCCCCAGACCGCGCCCCAGTTCTCCGATGCCTCAAAGACCAGCTGCCCGCCTGTCGCGAAGGCCCCAGTCCTGTAGCCTACGGCCTCCACAACAAGGATATCGTCGCCGGACAGAAGGACTGTGGGAGTGGCCTCGCTTCCCCTCGCGTGGCGCCCCACGAATTGCGCCCCACTAACCGAGTCCTGGTAGCGTGTGACGTAACTCCCCGCCGCACCGCCATCTCGTATGACACTAAAAATTCCCGTTGCCGGCCGGGTTATCTGGTCACCCGCCGCCGTGTCGAGCGAGGCAACTCGGAGTGTGTTCGCCAGAACGTCGATGTTACCGGCCGGATCAAGCGTTAAGTCGCCTGCAACTGTCGAGAGGATCGTCGCGCGCTCATGGGCGACGGTAATCACGCCGCCGGCGACAGACCAGATGATTTGGGTGCCGTTGCTGAAGGTTCCAATGGGCACCAGGAGAAGCCGCATCTGGGTTCCCCAAGCAGCCCCTGCCCAGTTCTCGGCCGCCTCGAAGACCAGCTGGCCACCTGTTACGAAGGCACCTCCATGATGACCAGACGCCTCGATAACGACAAGGTCGTCGCCAGACAGGACAGCAGTCGGAAGGGCCTCAGTCCCGCGGGCGTGAAGGCCCTCAAACCAGGCTCCAGCGGTTCCGTCCTGATAGCGAGTGACGCGCATGCTCGCCGCACCGCCATCGTGTATGAGATCGATCACGCCGGTTGCTGGCCTGACTAGCAGATCACCTGCTGCCGTGTCGATGTTCTTGAGACGGAGCGTGTCGTCTGCCGCAAGAGCCAGCACGTTGGCCGCAGCCCGCTGAAGCACGACATCGGCGGCTCCGCTACCACTCCCCCATTCCAGCTTGCCGTCTCTGTAGATCGACAGACGAGGAGCGGCGTCGCCGCTCTGCTGGAACCAGAGGAGGCCGTAGTCCGTAACACCCTCAAGGGTGACCGGTAAGCCGCTGTCGACGGTGATGACGCGACCAGCTCCTACGCCACCAAAGTCGTAGGCGTCATTAAGGGTGCCGCCAGCGCCACCAACGGATCCACCAATCATCACCCACTTCGATAGCACACCATCATAGAAGCCTAGTGCGAAATCGTCTTGGCCCGACAGCACAAAGTCTGAGCCACCCGAGACTAGAATGTTCCCGACATTGTGCTTGATCGTGATCGTGTCGGCAGCATCTTCGCAACGCAGCAGGATGATAGAACGAGCCGAAGGTGCGGCTATGGGCGTAATTGTCGCGAGATCGTCTGCGGTTCCAGTCTGGGGCTGCAGAACATGGTAGACCGTCGTCTGTGTGAATGCGTCAGAGGCAAGTGTCTTGGAGACGGGAGTGCCGACATCGATATCGATGAAATCGTAAATCTTGAAGGCGTTGGCTCCCGCAGAAGGAGTGAAGGATCCAGTGATGTCGATAGGCATGTTACGTTACCGTGATATTCGTCCCCGATGGGAAGATGCCAGTGTTCGTGGAGCGCCAGCGCCGATAGGTCTCTTGGTATCCCCACTGGTTAGTATGCACAATATCAGACTGGTAGGCTCCATCAATACCAAAACCAGTCGCGTCATCCTTGATAGTCGCCAAGTCTGGGACGCGATCTGGATGGCAGAACCAGAGGTATTCCCCAGCCTCAATCTTGATGGCTGTGTATGTCCTTGCCACGCTCGATGAGACAACAGACTCCCCATCCACCGTATCGTCAAGAGTCAGTATCTGCGCATCGGTGATGTCCGCTCCTGTGTGCGGTCCCATGTAGATGCGATTGTTAGGCTGTGACGTCTGGGTAACTACTGTTACAGCGCCTAGATTTTGATTGGCAGAACGCCACTCGTGGAATGTCTCACCCCCTGCAGGACCATTAAAATCGTTGGTGAATCCTGCAAGAGTAGATAGATCATTGAAAGCTACTATCTCAGAGGCGATGGCAAAGTATAGGGTACCGGTCACTGCCTCACGGTAGGCAAACCAGCAGTACTCGCCGGCACCTATCGTTACTGCAAAGCTGCCGGATCTGCTATTAGTAAGATCCGAAACCCCACCCGCCCCATCCAAGGCTCGAACCTGCGCCACGGATAGCAGCGTTGCCTGTGCATTGGGCCCCATGTAACGACGCTGATTGTAGGTGATAGTAACTGTTCGTTGCAATCCTCCCTGCCCCGCCACCGTTGCAGTTGCTGTGAAGATCCTAGTGCTGCCAACTGTCGTACCACGATAGAAGTTCGGAGAATCGGCATACGCAAGAAATGGGGTGACAAGAGAGATAGGGTAGTCTGCTCCGCTTACCTCTCCCCCACTGATGTCAATAGAGCAAGCTGATGGTGTTCCCACATAAGTTAATGCATGGTCATGTAGTGTGGGAGCGGTCTCGAGCTCGCTCGCTCCGCCCACCTCATGTGTAGCCGACGAGAAACCGTCGACTGTATAACCAGAAATCGAAGGTGTGAAAGTCTGCGGATTGAGAAGGTACTGCTCGATCCAGAACCCTATCGTCGCATCGTAAATCAGCTTCATCGTCCCACCTGGCTGGATAGTCAGAGTGTTTGCTGTCAGACGAAGTAGGGATCCGCCGAGAGCATTGACATCCTGCAGGGTGATATTGAATGAGCCTACATTTTTAAGGAATGCTGCTTGGCCGTCGCGCCCCGCAGCAATAGTTGGTTGGGAAGTGAGAGTATAGGCTGCATTGGCCGAGAGGAGACGATAGGGCGAACCATCCGTAACTGTAATGGTATCCGAAGCTGCCGTGATATTCTGGACAGACTGCTTCGTATACAGTTCGGTGATGCCGCCGGCGCCGCCAGGAAGATTCCCGACTTGCACCCGCTTCTTGACGTTCCCCGCCGCTGAGTCCTCGACGACAACCAAGTCCGCAGCGACAGGCGTCACCTTCTCGGCAATAGCCGCAATCTCCCCCGCTACGTCAACATGGATAGCATCAAGATCATTACCAGGATCGCCAGGGTGGCTGTGTAGGGTAGTTGCACCTCCACTTACCAGCTCGTCCAACTGACCCCCACCAGCACCTGTGTCTGTGTGTGAAGCAAGAGTGTGGCCTACTAGGGGTACACCGCCACCAGGCAAAAATGCAGGACGATAGGCCACAATGCGAAGGATGTCCTCAGTGCCCTTTTGAGCAGTAAATGTCACCCGTCCGGTAAGGTAATCAAACGTGTATCCAGTTGCTGGTAATCCGGACTCTGTGATTACTGCAACATAACCGCTTCCGTGGCCGGGATGGAGATAGTTGTCAAGAACAATGTCATTCCTAACAACAACCCAGACAAATCCACCAGGGTTATCCGGGTCGATCACGAGAAGCTGATCCACCTTCTCGATGATCGTGGTGGACTCCGTCGGAGGAGCTGCCGATATTGGTACCAGCCAGACGGCCACTATCTATCCCCTAGCGCCCCAGAACCCGACCCAATCAACGAGCCACGATCTGTTAGCCGAACCCTGATTCGTCAGACGCAGCGTGAATCCCAAGTTACTCGTAGGTAGGGTGACCGAGTGGGTTGCCTTGAGAACATCATCGATGTAGAACTTGACTTCTGTTGTCGACATGATCTCTATCGACAAGAGGTTCACCCCAGTGAAGACAATCCCTGTATCAGTATTGACGAGATCGGCACCACCGGATCGTGTTATAGCGTGCCAGTTGCCGTCTGTTTGGCCATCAGCAAAGAAGAAGATACCGGAGGTAGGCTTAACCGCCCCTCCCGGATACGTGTCCACCAGCCCGGTGTAGGCCCACGTAGAGCTTGTGGCATTGATTTGTATGCTCCTTGCCCGGATAAGAGCCGGGACATTAGCGGCCCCAATGGCATAGAAGTTGCTGGTTCTGACGAAAATAGAGCCACCAGAACCGGCACTAGTGACGAGAGATGCCTGCGACCTACTCGTATCTCCAATGTCAAACGTGCCACCAAGACTTGTGATCCAGCGCCAACCGGATTGCCCCCCACTGCCAGCATCGGAACCTCCTTGCAATAGAGGAGAAGGACCAAGGAAGTCATCGAAGAAGTGCTCACATGCCTCCGGGTTGTGCCCTATAAGGCGCCACTTACTACCGTCCCAGAGAAACTCGGCACCTAGGTCAGTCGTGTACCACCGCAGACCTGCCAGGGCAGGAGAAGAGGCTAGCATGGACGCATATGTGCCTTGAGCAAACAGCTCAGTGAACTGCTTACCCTCGAACTTATCCGCATCCAAGCCACTGGCAGCACCCTGCGGAGAGATACTAGCCGGAGGGATCAGCCTGCCATCCTCGGCCGCGCCGCCGTGTCTGTGACCTGTAGAGACATTCAGGACGTCGGCACGGAGGTTGTTGTATTGGCTGTCTAGGATATTGTCGCCAGCGCTGACTGGACTGCTGATTGGTGGCATCTGATCTCTCCCTAGTCCTCTCCATATACGTAGAATCTACCCAAGGCGTAGAGTGCTGCGATCTCAGCATCAGACAGGACTCTGCTGAATGCCAAGGCAGGTCCTAGCTTGGCATTTGTAGTTACGAGACCGCTCCCCCCTCCCCATGTGGGTTGAGCAGTTATGGCACTGATGAGAGTGGCGATCGCAACCTTGGACATCGCAGCACCATTAAGACTGAGACCAAGGCCATTGACATCCCAGCCAACAACCAAGAAGGCGTAGTCATTGTTCGTCGGTGTGTCACCAGCTGTCCTAGTCACTGTCACACCACTACGCGTATACACCGCAGTCCATAGATTGCTAGCACTATCCCAATACAAGCTGATAGTGTTACTGCCGTCTTGGCGCCAGTCGAAGACCAGCGCTCCATTGGATGGTTCCACTGCCCCAAATCGAGCCCAGACAGCGATACACCCGGCCTGCGAGTCCAACGCCAACAGACCACCAGTCATGTAGCCAGAAGCTGCTGGGAGCCACATTGAGGTGTAGGTCCACGGATGGCTTGTTACCGCAGGGAATGTGCCAGCGCCGGTCTCGGCTAGTTGAGCTGTCACGTCGGCGCTTACTGCCTGATCGTCATCCCCCTCCCACAAGAACGTATTGATCTTGGATTCGTAGTCTGGACGTATGGTCCACGTGATGTTGAGCACACTACCTATCTGCTTCGTAAAGGCAGGTGTCAGCTCTGCCCGGGCGAGACCTGTCCCTGCCGGTTTGAAGGTTCGCAGGTTATCGATGCGAACAGTGACGGGGTGAGTCTTCGTGACAGATAGCTCGAAGCGAACGATGGCGGTCTTGTCCGGGCTACCGGTGATTGTGGCCGCTGTCAGATCTAGATCGAAGTAGTTCCAACCATTCACCAAGCCGGAAGCTGCCACCGTCCATGCCCACTGGTGCTGTCCGGTCGTGATGCTGGACGATAGCTGTATGGCAATATTCCCAGAGAGCTTGGTCTTGTCATCGACATAGAACCAGACCTGCAGAGCCGTGTCAGCCAAGGAGATATCGGCAGAGAGCGTGGTCTTCTTGAAAGTCAGATCAGCTGGTCCAGCTCCTGAGCTAGCAGACTCCAAGCTGCCCGTCCCCTGCATCCTGTCCGAAGTCTCCACAGATAAGGTTTGACCGGCGCCGGTGCTCCAACCAGTTATTGCATCGAGAGCGTCAAGGATTACAACAACTGCATCGGCACTGAAGAGCATGACCTCTTCAATATCCCCTGCGATCTCAGCCGCACCAAACACTGCTCGGTACCGAGTCCCATCGGACAGTACCTGTGGGGACGTAGCCAGATCCTTCCGGAAGAACTCGTCCACCATCTCAGTCACTGTCTTCTGGTTCACGCTGGCAGCCTCTTGGCCGGCACCGATAGCCAAGAAGCCAGGCAGTACGGAACTCTGCCCTGCCAGCCACTTGGATATCTCGTTGCGGAAGGCGTATGTCACCACGTTGTCTAGCACTCTGGTCGTACGTAGAATCAGTCCCCCCGCAGTAACCTCCTCCAGCTCCAGTTCTATGGTGCCGCGGGGACGAGAGAGAGCTATCTGATCCGTTATTGCCATTTGGCACCTTCTCCCCAGAGAACGTTGTTGGAGACTCTTGACCATGTAGTTACAGCACCCCACTTCGGCGTCAAGGAGGGCTGGGTGTCATCCATCACAACCCTGTCAGCTGTAGGCGGCTGCTCTGGCAAGTCCCTAATACGCACAGTCGTGGAGTGAGGAGAGCGTTTGAAGGTCCGGTTATGACGATCAAACAGCTCTCTCAGAATTCTTGTCAGTTCGGAAGTACCACGAAGAGACATAGTTCACCTATCCCATAATTGCCCTGTTGGCAAACTCAACGATAGTCTCGAAGACAACACCGTCTGGCTGATCCTCGGCTGGGAGAACCTGCTTGGTTACTTGCTGTACCCAGACTGGTATGTCCACCTTCACTGCTGTCTTCCAGAATGTCTCTGCATCGAAGAGATCACGCTTGGATGACTTCAGGTCAAAGGTCTGTCCAGCTTTCCAACCCTTCAGTTGCTGCGTGCGAAATGTGCCTGTAACCTCAGGCCAAGCTGTCTGTGTCAGTAGTATCAGCCCATAGGCCTCAGCTGACTCTTGGCTACCGAGCCTGGCACCATCCAAGGATTCCATGTGTTCGTATATGCCGGCGGTGCCTTGACCCCATGTCAGGCCCTCCCTGTCCGCCATCATCTTCTGGCTGTCGATGTCCTCAACCATGAAGACGATGTCCTCGCGCATAGGCTTGGTGGTCACCTCGATGATCTCGTTGGGTTCGAGCACGACCTTGTCCTCTGAGTCGAGAGGAAATCTGATACCAACGTTGAGCAAACAAACGTAAACTGTGTCTGGATCCCCACGCAGAGTGCCCTCAGCCGCGTCCAGAGGGTCAAGAGCGGGGTTCCACATCTTGGTGCTACCATCAGGCTTCTTGGAGACAACACTGGTGGTCCCTACGCCCTCAGGCTCTTGGAAGAGGGAGAAGAACGAGGCGACACCGTCACTGATAAAGGTGTCCTGCCTGCTGTCCGCGTCCGGTACAACCCCATCCTTGAGGAAGATCCTGTTCTTGACTTGGCTGGCATCTTCCTGCCACGCCATGTCTCCTAGCTGCAGGTCGGTGTCCACATCGTACTGATTACCAGTCAGGGGAGAGATGAAGTCTGGAGGAGGGATGAAATGCAGGACTTTGTCCACATCGATGTACCAGACGTAGCCGCTGAGAGTGGCCAGCTGGTCTAGGATGGATGACACGGTCGAGTAGTCATACTGCTGCTCCGGGATCAGCACCCCGTCTTGTATCTGTGTTAGATCCACGGCGAACTCTGGTGCGAAGTCGCCAAGCACCTCTTTGACGATGTCGCCGGCCAAGCTGGGGCCAATCTCTTGGATTACGACAAGCTGTCTGTCGAGCCGTCTGCTCCAATCGTTGCAGGTTATCTGGTAAAGATAAGCATCAGGGTTGATGAGACGAACCTCTTGGGCTGTTGTCACCTCTCCTGCGAACTCAATGGAGCCGTCGACGTCAATGGAGACCTCGTTGCCAGACACCGGCCGATTGGCTATATCTGCAGAGAGGATGATCATATCGAACTGAGCCGTATCCATACGGGCAGGGATGGAGTCTCGGATCTCAATAGTCTCCATCCGCACCCTCAAGGTTTGATCCACCCCATCGATGGTAATCGTGACAGGCAATTAAGGAAACTCCTTGAGGCCTGTAGAGGCCACCAGAGGGCCGTAGGACAACAGAGGGCCACTCCACCTATCGGCTGTGATAAAGACGCCCGTATCGTCGCACTCAGCTCGTCTGGGTAGCATCAACTAGCTCCTCACGAACCCTCTTCTGTACGTGCCGCGGAAGACTCGCATCTGGTGCTCGGTGACGATCTCAGCCAGCTGCTTCATCCCACCCTGGCCTACAACGTTGCCAATCTGGTAGGTGTTGACGAAGGTGACCGGAGCTTGGGCTCCAGTGTTGCCGGCAAGAGTACCCATCAGGCCCCTTGTCTGCTGATTGCTGAGCACGCGGCTGCCTGTAGGAACAGCGACAATCTCCTCGCCCTGCTCACCCACCTTGATGAGACCGCCAGCTAGACCACCCAGTGCCTTGCTCTTCAGCCCCTCAAGCGACTTGATAGCAGTATCCAAGTTGGGGATTCCGATAGCACCCAAGATAAACTTGGTGAAGAAGCCACCCGGTATCTTGTTGAGAACCTTCAGCAGCCCAATGACTGCATCTAGCAGGGTGTTCTTAATAGACTTAACGGCACTACCAAACCCGCTGGCGATAGCACCCCCTAGACTGGATCCAACACCACTGAGTGTAGTCACCACACTACTTACCTTACGCGCCGTGCCTATGACAGCTACCTTGGCCGCATTCAGAGCCGCGACAATCACTGCTCCCAAGTCTCCGAGACCTGACTTGAATCCGCCCAGCACCTTGCCTCCAAGCGTTACCGCTGTGTTGTAGACATCGGTGAACTTGTCCTTCATCCCTTGGATCAGCCCGGCAACCTTGCCCGTAGCCCATGTCAGGAGATTGCCTACACCGGAGGCGAGACCAGACACGATCTTTCCTCCTAGTGTTACTGCTGCCGTGAAGACTGCGGCCACGGCGCCGGTAATCGCAGAGATGATCTTACCCATGGCAGTAGTTAGCAGAGCCAATAGCTTCTGCGGCAGCTTGGCGAAGTAACCGACGATATCATCGATCAGGTCTGGAATGATGGAGGCACCCACCAGCTCCCTTGCCAGCATCTTGAAGAAGTCGATTACAGCGTCAACCAGCTCAGACACGTAACCAACAACCTTGCCTGGGAAGTCCTTGAAGTAGCCAAGAGCCGCATCGAGAGTGTTCGTAACTATTGCGACAAGGCTTCGGCGGAAGATATCCCAGACTGCCTCGATGTTATTGAGCCCTATCTCAAAGACGCCGGTTATGACATCCATGAACCCCGAGACCGTACGCTCTACCATGCGTAGGGGAGTAGTCACGAGACGGACGAAGTCTCTCCAAGCCCTTCCCCACTCACCACTGAGCAGGTGTCCGACCAGCGAGACCATGGCTGCCAGGCCCTCCCCAAGGGCTATGATCGGAGCCATAGCGACCTTGAAGAGTCCCCTAAGAACTTTCAGGGCCGGGGCCAGTGAGCTGGAGAGGAAGTCTACCAGCTCTTCGAATGCGATCACTACAACATCGTTGACTGTCTTCGCTAGTAGTCTAAAGAGTACTATGTGGAAATCGAGTACGGGCTGAATCTCTGCCTTGAAGATCCTAGCTAGCCCGCCCAATGCAGCAATCAGGATTGGCAGCACCGGCCCCTTGCTGAAGTCGCTGATTCCCTTGAACAAGACACCGAACGAGGACAAGAGTTCAGATGTAGCCCCGCCCAAATCACGCAGTGGTCCGAGGAAGCCAGAAAGTACACCCAACGAAGGACCCAGATCGGGCAGAGTCAGAGATGGCAGTGCCAGAGAGGGCAAGCTGATACCGCTTAGAGCCTCACGCAGCTGAGCCGGAAGCAATCCCTTCAAGAAGCTCCCTAGCTTTCCCACGCCCTCTGTGAATGCTTTCTTCACACGGTCGTCAAGGAAGATGTCCAAGGCCACGGAGGCAATAGCTCCGATTATGGCACCGGCGACGGCGCCTACGACGGTACCGACACCTGGGAATACCGCGGACCCAACAGCAGCCCCAGCCAACGCCCCACTGATGGCTCCGAAGATAACATCGGAGACGATCAGGGCCAGTCCTTGGAACTTACCCGGTACGAAAGCTTCAATCATGCTGCGAGTGAAGATCTCAGCTATCAGCAGACCTATGTTCAGCTTGGTGAACACGGCCCTCAGCATGGTCGGGATGTCCCGTATGACTAGCATCAGGCCAGCCTTCAGGCTGGAGCCGAGGATACGGAACGGGGTGGTAATCGGTGCCATCGCCAGTCGGCCGGGAGCAGTCATGCTTTTGAGGATCGTCTCGATGAGAGTGTCGGATTCTTCCTTTGCTATCTTGGAGATGACGCGCAGGCGGAGCAGGTCACCCAGAGGATCAGTGAAGTCCTTCGTAAAGAACCTAACGACTCCCTTGCCTAGACGCCCCGCGGCCGCTGCCCAGCGTCTGAGTCCACTCTCAGCTACCTCGTCGGCACTGGTACCAAACATCCGCGCCATGTCGTCAGTAAACTGACCGATAGCCCTTGCTGCTGGATTCAGTGCTCTCCCTATACGTCTGCCAAGAGCACTACCACCAGCTCCCACGAACCCCTTCACGAAGTCGGCGAAGGCCAAGGTCACAGCGTGCAGTCCAATGACCGCCAAGTGCGAAGGCTTGCCCAAGGAGAGCAGACCATCTGCCAGGTCGACAGCGAAGTTCTTCAGCTTGGCGAACTGACCGCCGAGGTTCAAGGACTTGAGCATCTGAGCAAGAGCCCGGAGCTGGTCGATAACGGGCTTGATAAGTTGGAGGAAGCGGCGGAAGGCGCCGGCAGCCAGATGGATGAAGGCAGCTAGCTTGACGAGAGCTGCCGACAGCAGCACTGCCAACTTCAGCGCTAGCAGAAGGCTGCCCACTACCAGAACTCCAATCGTCTTGCCAAACTTCTCTGTGTCAGGAACAAGGAGCTGCATGGCCGTACGCATGTTGGTAAGGAACTTGTTCCACAGCCTCTGCGCCGGCTCGGAAGCCTTTAGGCCTCGCACGAGTAGGGAGACTGTATTGAGAAGGTTAGCCAGACCATTCATGGCCGGCGCCAGCACGTTCCTTGCGAACGGCTCAGTGACATCCCTGACGAAGCCGTTGAAGGCCTCCCTGACCCTGTTCAGTGCGCCTGGCAGCGTTCTTGCATAGTCCTCAGCAGCACCCTTGTAGCGCTGAAGGAGGTTGATAACAAACTCAGCTCGCTCAGATCGGCTGGCCTCATTCAGCTTGTCCAGATTCTTGTTAAAGATCTCCGGGATGACACCCATGGTGTCACCAAGAGTCTCCAGTGATCCACGCTGACGTCCAATTGCACTGGTAAGAGTATCTGTGGCCTGTTCGAAGCTAAGGCTGAAGGTACGAGCAAAGTCGGCTACGAGGTCCCGGTTGGCAAGCAGCGGACCGAGACCCTCTCTTTGCATCTTCGTCAGACCGGATGTGGTGTCGTCCAAAGCGAAGCCGAAGCGTCGCACGAGCACCTCGGCGGCTCTGAAGAAGGCACCCACCTCCCGGGCACTCCCCAGCTGCCGCATCATCTGGAAGCGAAGCACCTGCATAGCAGCACCGGCCCCCTTGGCGCCAGCAATGAAGCCGGTCCAGAGCTTCATCACTCCGCCAAGAACAAAGGTCAGTGCGGTGAAGGCAAGCATCACCCGGACGACAGTGAAGCGCATGAAGATAAGGCCAAAGCCCGCAAACATGAGGTTACCGCGGAGAAGGGCCAGTGCTGTCATCACGCCCTGGGTTGCTGACTGGAGGAAGAGGAGAGCTTGGGCGCTAGTTCCCGTGTGCGAAGCAAAACCACGGTGGGCCATCTGTACTTCGCGCAGACGGTTCTTCTGTGCTTCCAGTAAATCACTGGTATCGGTCAGGATGGGCACCTGAGCAGCTAAGCTTGCTCGTACCCCAGCTGGCAGTCCTCTCTCCTGCGCCAGTCCCTGTGCTTGGGCTCGGAGACTCTCAACAGCCTCAGAGGAGATATCTCTACCTGACCGGGAGATCCTCTTGAAGGTGTTGTCCAGCTGAGTGAGAGGGGCAACAGCAGCCATCGCCTCCTGAGCTGTCTTGGCTAGCTCACTCCCCATGCTTTGCATTGCCGGTAGGGACCGCCTAGAGACCTCAGTGCTAACGCTGGCCAGTTTCTGGGCCATGGTGTCGAAGTTGCTGGCTATCGACTCCAGTGCCGGCGCCAGTTCTGGCTCCACGCCGGCCAAATTGCGAAGAGACAGAGAGAGCTTCTCCAGAGAGCCTTGTGTCACCGACCCGGACTGCTCGATGCGAGATAGCTGCTGGGCGATGTCCTCAGCCATCTGCGCAGATTGTGGCGCCTCTGGCATAGAGATGGATGCAGGCACCTGCTGTAGCAAGTCTCGAAGGGCCGTGACTTCCGGCCGGAGTGCGGCAAAGGCTCTGGTGCCGGCTCTGTTGAACCTCTCGACCCGGTTACCAAGGAGATCTACATCCGCAGTCACTTGCTCGATCTCGCCAGAGACGCCTGCGAATTGATCCTCAGCCAAGCGGGCTAGGTTACCAAGTCCGGATATCTGGCTAGAGGAGACTCTGCCCTCTCGATTGAAGCCCCTCAGTATCTTCTCAGCAGAGGACAGCGTGTTGACATACGGAGCTAGAGCTTGGTGGGCACTCAGGAGAGATTTTATCTGGTCTTCAAGAACCGAAACGTTACGTCGATCCTCGTCTGTGAGTTGTCTGCCCGCTGTTGCAGCCGCATCCTGCTCATCTCGCAGACGTTGCAGCTCGCCACCTAGAACTTGGATGCTGCGGGAGACAGTCCGGTACACAGCATCAAGCGTCTCCCCCGGCTGTGCGAGACTCTCTATGGACTTACGGACAGCATCAGCGTTGATCGCACGAGTATCTATCCTGAAGCCACCCAAGCCGGCACGCACTCGCTCTAGGCTCTCTATGATCGCAGGATCAGCAGGAACCTGCTTGAGGGCATCCACTATCTCTTCCAACGAGTCCCGTATCTCAACCGACTGCCGCCTCAGCTGCGGAGAGACGCGCTCGAGACCTCGTACGATATTACGGCCCAGATCTGAAGCAGCACTCGCCAGATCTGGTCTTCCTAGCTCACGCAGCGACTGCTGCACGTTGGCGACCATCGCATTGACACGCTCGGCGAGTCGTGGAGAGACCTGCCCGCCGGCAGAGATCCTGGCAAGCTCTCTCTCAAAGGTGCGTATTGGGACAAGGGACTGCTTCAGTCGCGCAGCTTCCTCAGCCACGCTGGCAGCCATATCTCGTAGAGGCTGAACGATCCCACCCGCACCCGTGAGAGTGCCACGTGTCATGCTCACAAGCCCGCGGGCCATGCGCTGGGCATTCTGCTCGACATCTGTGCTTATTCTGTCAAGCTCAGAGGCCAGACGAGCACCGAGATCTCGGACACGATCAGCTGCTTCCTTGTTACCCAGCTGTAGAAGTGACTGAACGATCTGTCCTGTCTGGGCCCTGACCTGCTCCGCTGTGCCTCGAGGGACAAGGCCCGTAGCAAAGATCCTGTTCAGGCGCCGCTGGAAGTCCTCTACAGGAACTGCAGCGGTTGCCAGCCCAGCAGTCATCTTGGAGATGTTCACAGCAGGAGCAGCAAGCTTCTGCCTGCCGGCTGACTGGAAGGCACGGTTGACGTTGAGGACCTCACGAGCCATAGCCCGGAGGTTCTCGAGACCAGAGACCTGTGCGCCTATACGAAAGTCAGGCATTGTCTACCTGCGCCTCCGCGGACGTAGCGCGGTTCTTACTGCTCGTATCGCCTCTCGCTCGCGTCTCGTACCTCGTACAGCAGGAGCAGCTATACCCTCACGAGCAACACGTCTGGCTGCTCTCCGACGGATAGCAATAGCAGCTATGGCGGCCGCACGACGCACTGCCTTGGGAACCACAAGCTCGGCTGCATGTGCCCGTTCGAACTCCTCATTGATACGCTGGTAAGCCTGGCGCCTGCGCTGGATAACAGGCTCAACACCTTGCGCCAGCTCACGCCACTCTTCATCCGGCGGGGGAGGGATGAGAGCAACCAGCTCGCGCTCCAAGACACGCTCTGCCTCTTGGATCAGCCTTTGTGCTTCAGGCGTATCGGGAGACACCTCAGAGAGGAAGTCGTGAGGGGCCACGCCATCCCGGACTATCTTTCCGTAAATACCCCTGATGTGCTTGGCCCCCTCGGGGCTCGTGAAGTCAATATTCAACTTGTTCGCAGCCCAGTAGGCAATGCGAAGGAAGGGGGGCTGGCTGCCCTTGGCATACGGCGCTGTTCCGTAGAGGATGGGATAGACATAGCTAACAGGAGCACGTATAGCTTCTGTCTCCACTCCAGCCTCGCCTGGGAAGGAGCCCACAACAAGGTCAGGAATGGTAACGCCACCCACTTGGGTAGATCCAGGCACGAGCCGGTAGTCTATAGTCTGCTGCAACTGACCGGTGAAGATGAGATCCATGTCCTCCATCTTCTGCCGAATGAGGCCAACGTAGATCTTGCCGAGAGAAGTGAGGAGGCCTTCTATCGCACTCCGAACCTCACCGGGAACAAAGTCGAGCAGGCGGGCGTAGGCTTCGACACGTCCCAGCAGATCCTCATTGAGGGTGACTGAGATAGTCGGTGCCTCGAAGTCAACTGGTACCGGTACTTGCGTACGACCGCCGGCGGCCAGACCACGACGTAGGATCTCGGAGGGCGCAGGCATGTTAGCCAGGACCTCCTACGACGCGTACAGTCGGCTTGGCTGGTTGGTAGCCCTCCTGCACCTTGGCAGACTTCTTCGAGAGTGTGTTGTAGACACCAATCTGCTTGATGAAGCCTACGGTGTTCTCTTGCAAGAACTCACGCTCCGTCCAGCCGAACTGTTCGCACATGTTGATCTTCATCATCCAAGCGGGAGCACCCTCACCACCCGACGCTAGGGCCGCGAGCGCCTGCTCCCTTTCGTAGGGGGGACGGCTTCTTCCTCCGCCCGCTTCATCGTGCTCTCCATCATGTAGTACAGAATCTCGAGTGGCAGCCGGCGCCAACCTGTGGCAGAGTCCTTCGGTGGCGCAAGTGGCTCACCCGTCTTAGGATCGGTGATGTTCCACTCTCCCGGGAAGAGACGGAGTACGAGTCTCTGCAGCTCGTCCATCATCCCCGGATCCTGTGCCTTCTCCTGCATCACGCCGATCTCGTCGAGTTCTTCGACCATCAGGGAGTTGGCGTCAAGGGCGTCGTACCAGAGATCAGGCTGTCCGAACGACTCAAGGGTGAGCCGAATCGTCTTCTCCTTGTACCAGCCACCGGTGGTCGGTCTACTGTTGCTGCTCCGTGCAGCAGCTCTTCTGGTCGGTCTGTTGCTAGGCATCTCTCATCTCCTCCTTGTGAACACGAACAACCAAGTCGCCATTACCGAGATGAATCAACGTATAGGCGCCACACTCCTCCTTGCTGACAATATTGCTCTGAACACGCTGCCCATCCAGCTCGTACACGTACAAGCCCAGAGGCACCGCATCCAGAACTGAGGAACCACCGTTACGCAAGACGTTGTCTATCACCTTCACCTTGTCAACCGCTTCTTCGTCCAGCTTCCCTGTAGGTCTTCCTGGACCCTCACGAACCGGTACTGGTGTAGGAAGCCATCCCTTGGAGATGTAATACCGGAGCCTGCGGACTGAGACCCCGGTGCGGTGGCTGACCTCCTGCAAAGTGACAAGCATCGTCATAAACTACAGTAGACGCTGGCTGGAAAAGGACGCAACTTCTGCTTCATATACATGTACATATACATGTATTGTGTACAAAGCAAAGCGATCGGCCCATTGCTGAGCCGACCGCCAGAAGGAGATGAGGTGGTTGTCTACGAGCCGATGGTGTATGCGGTGGCCAGAGCATTGCGCATGCGCATGCGGATGTTGCTCTCTACAGAGGCCTTCCACGAAGAGGACGACGTCCCGATCAGACCGCGGAAGTTGTAGGCGATCGTCATGTTGTTGCCGCTCCTGTCGATCTCGGCCGGGCTGTCTCCATAGGAGGCCTTCGGGAACTCGAAGTCAATGGAGCGGGTTGCGGCGCCGGCACCGTAGGCGAACTCCAGGATCAGTGCCTCGTTGGTCAGTGCCCTGTACAGCTCCAAGTTGGCAAGGACGTCGAAGGAGGCTGTGAACCGACCCGTGACTGCGATAAGGCCCGGGATGAGCTTCACCGGGAACTTGTTGTTGTTGGCGACGTAGAGTAGCTCCGCATCGCGGGCGATGGCGATCTCACCCTCGATCAGCCTGCCAGTGGCACCGGTGCCGAGGCCGGAGCTGGTGGCCACATTGGCGTGCCAACCGCGCAGAGGCTCGTCAGTGCTATCGGAGACGGCAGCCTGGGCAGTTGTGGTCACCATACCCTTGCCGAGGATGTTCGCCTCATAGGTGAGAAGGCCGGTAGATGAGTTGAAGCGGAAGGTCAGACCGGTTGCAACACAGCCTTGGTGGGTGTACGACTCGCCGCCAGCCAGCGCGTCGTCCAGAAGCTGGATCTGGAAGGAGCGGCCGCCGGCATCTGCCATGGACTGGATGTCGAATACGTGAGCGTACGGTGCAGCAGTGCCAACAGTGTCAGCACCAATAATGCTGCGAATGAGGTGGCCGATCTCGTCCGGGTAGGCGGGACCTCCGATCGAGAAGTCGGTCCTGTGAACACCCTCCAGTTGCCGGAAGCCAATGGCAGCTAGGCCGCGCCTGGCATCATCGAACAGCGTTTCGACCGTATCGACACCGGAGGTCGGATCGATCGGAAGCATCGCCCATGTCGGGGATGCTGGGAGCGACCCCCACGTTGCAGTTTCCGGGGTGATGAAGGCCTTAAAGCCTGCAGAAGTGGACATTGCTTGCTCCTCCTATTCAGTTACGGGAAGGCAGAGTACCGGAGAGTAAAAACACCTTCCTGAATCAGATTAAGGTTCAGGTGGCAATGGCGGCAACTTTAGACCCCAGTCTTGATCTCCACAGTACGTCTCTCCCTGAAGTCCATACGTATCTCGCACGAGTGGCAGGCATACGGCCCCAGTGTCGCGTGCAGTATCGAAGTCACCTGTGGAGCACTGACTTCCACGATATCTGTCCTCGCTTCGGTAAGCTGTATCTCTGTCAGACCTTCAAGCTCTACAATCACCTCGTCGATGAGACTCTGGAAAGTGTCCCACGTACCTTCGCCCATACCTAAGTAACCACGAACTACCATGTGGCTAACAACAAACCTCTGTTGCGGTGGTAGCTGCCCTCTCTCAATCGAGACCGACGTCCTACCCAGCTGCCACACGTTAACCGAGGCCTGCTGTTCAAGGACGTCGTCCTCCTCGCTGGGCTCGACTGCTAGCTCTGCCATCTCGAGCAGAGTACGTGCATCCTCCTCCCCGATGTAGACCTTACCTACCCCGTCTACCTGCTCCAAGAGAGAAGCGACCGCGGCCGCAGCAGCCATCCATTGGGGCATCGCATGGGCCATTGGCTACCTACCCAAGAACCGGCTCGTGCCTTGGCCATGAGTGAGTGGCGGCCTACCCCAGCTCATTGTGTTAGGGATCTCGCCGGCTACTGAAGCTGCGGGCTGCCTAGAGTCTGCTGGCACCCCAAGAAGGTCGTAGAACATGGAGAGGTGCTGCTCGGCCACTCGGAGGTACTCGTTTGTCTGAGACCGAAAGCCTACAGGATCGTCTCTGATCGCAGAAGGAGTCAACTTCGCGGCCTCTGCCGCCATGCGCATAGCAAACCTGTGCGTAGCGAGATGGCCCAAAGCCTCCTTGTCACTATCAGCAATAGTTGTACCTGTAGCTTCTGTACCGAGAATGTGTAGGCGTGTGTAGGTGATCCTGGCAGTCTTCCCAGAGGCTGGAGTGGTTGATTGGAACCGAATGACCGTGCCACCCGTGTCGTCGTAGGCAGTGACCTCGAGCATATCCAAGAAGGTGGGAATACGGTCACCCTGCGGATACTCGACACTCACTACAGCGCTGAAGCCATCTTGCCAGTCCGAGGGAACAGCAAAGTCATAAGCGGCACCATCACCCGCCTCGTCAAAGAACGCAGTGTCTGGCTTGATCAGACTGTAGAATGCGACAGCATCCTGGATCAGGGCCTCAAGGTCTGGATCCTCCACCCCTCCCATACGCGAGGGGATGCCATGGCTACCAAAGTGCGCCAGAACAAGCTCTTGGATTGAGGCAAGATCAAAAGACATCGTCTAGGTTTTGCCTTCGTAGACCCCGTTGATAACGATGCTAGGGGTGGCACCGGCAGGAGTGATCGAGACTCTGATGCGGCTTCCCAAGTTGTCTATGGTAACCATCTGCTTTTGGTTCTGGCCATCGCCGAGGGGACCGCCAGTAGTGGTAAAGGCAGACATTGAAATATCGCCGCGGTCAAACCACTGACCGGTCTTCGGGTCCTGCTGCTGAATCTTTGGTGTCCACGTACCAGCAGAAACGTCGGCGTCGAGAAAGACACGGCCCTCGATGTGACTGCCGACTGGAATGGTGGCACTATCCGTAGTTTGGGTCAGCGTGACCCCATCCCAGAACTTCCTGGCGGACGTGACGTGTAGGGCCATGTCTCTACCTCCTACCTAGAGATTAAGGTCTAGCTGCCAGAGGACACAAAATCCAAGAGGGGAGACTGCCCCGCAACAGCCTCCCCCCTCGTACACCCCCCTAGAAGGACTACTAGAGGCTAGAGAATGTGGCTCCGACCAACCCCCTGTGGTCAATTGGGTTCGCGCCCCAGAAGTGGCGGACCTTGTACGTGATGCGGTCGTTGGTGAACATCGCCCCGACCAGCTCCGTGCTCTGGTCCTGTGCGAAGATCTCGGGCTCCTCGCGGCCGTTCAGGAAGCCGACCTCGATCATCGGGATCTCGGTAGGACCTGCGGCCAGAACCCAGATGTTCTTCGGTGCTTGGGTGTCACCACCAGCGTTACCACGATCGGCTGCTGTCTCCCAGTACGGGATGATGAGCAGCTCGAACATGCCACGGTGGATGTTCACCTCATGGCTTCCTGCGCCCACCTTCGTCTCGGAATTGAGCAGCGCGAGCCCCATGGCCCTGTTCGTCGGAGCGACGACCAGAGTCTTCGGAGAGCTCATGATGAAGCTGTGTGCGACAGCTCCAGAGTACGGCGCCGAAGCGCTGACCGCTGCCTGCTGGATCTGGAAGCGCATGAAGGCATCGGACAGGTTGGCATCGTTAAGGGCCACGATCGCGGACAGGATGCTGTGCGTGTCGGTCACGATGTTGCCCGGGGAGCGAGCAGCTGCCACATCGAACAGCCTGTCAGCGCCACCGCTGGTCAGGTAGGTGGACTCGGCAGGGTTGTCGATGAGGAAGTCGAACACCGTGATGTAGATGGTACCGGCAGCCGCACGACCCAGCTTCTGGGGAAGCGCACGGAACTTGCCGATGTCATCGTTGATGATCATCTCCAGGGTCAGGCTGGCCTGGCCGTGTGCCTTGACCGGCTGGTAGATGGCCTCCTCTTCCGGCAGCGCTGCACCGGTGAGGTCGGCGTAGGTGATGTCTTGGTTGGACGCACCCACACCACTCTCACGCTTCAGCAGGTAGAACTCGCCGAGGCGCTCCCTCTTCTGCTCACGCAGGTCGGAGGTAGGCGCCACAGTTGCGATCTTGCGCCAGTCCTGGAGCATCGGGTAGCGGTACTCTATGAGAGCCCGGCGCGTGATGCTATCGCCGAGGATCTTGCCGAAGTCGGAGGTCTTCATCGCCGTGGCCTCTACGACCCGATCCAAGCCGCGGTTGGACACGCCGGAGTCGTAGCGCCCAGCGGACTCGAGGACTTCGTATCCGGTCAGGTCGAAGACGTGCGATCCAGTGATGACGCAGAAGGCTTCCTTCAGCGAGCGGAAGGCCTTGACGCCATCGACGTCCTCGCCCGCCAGAAGCCCGTCCATGGCCTTGACGTAGCGATCCTGTGGGGCGTCTGCCGCAGCAGCCCACGGAACTGTGGAAGGTGGCTGGGCCACCATCACGGCCGCCAGAGCAGCCTGCTGTGCGGTCACCTCTTCCTCGAGAGCGACTCGCTCGAAGATCTTGCCAGCCCAGCGGGCACGGATCATGTTCGCGATCGGCTCTGGGAGGCGACTCGCAGACAGGATCTCGTCCAGAGCGCGTGCGGACTGCTCGACAGCCCGCTCCTCTTGGATAGTTCGGAGAGACTCAGTGAGTTGCTGGATGCTCTCCGCAGAGGCAGCCTCAACTACTGGTGCCGGATCAGCAGCCGGTGCCGGACTTGGGTCCGGTGGCGCCGGTGCCGGGTCGGGAGCAGGTGCTGGGTCAGGTACTGGATCCGCTACCGGATCCGGGCTTGGGTCCCCTGCCGAGCTCGCGGCCGCCTCGCCGCCTGGTGCGAAGTGCGAGGCAAGAGCTTCTCTCACCTCAGGGCGCTCCGCGACAGCAGCTATGAACTCTTCAGGGGAAGCATTTTCTAGAGACATTAGAGCTTCCACCTCCTTGGTGTTTTTGTCCGAGGCGACCACTCGGTCTATTGAGCCGCCGGCGCTAGCCTCGGTGATAGCGTCAACGGAGTGGACCCTAACTAATTCGGAGATCTCTCGTACAAGGACGCCATCGATATACTTCGGCGAGTGCCGAGCACTCACGTTAACCGACAGCTGTACGAGATCCGGCTTGCCACGTGTGTGTGCTTCACGGACTATATCCGCTACTGGACCCTCAAGAAGGTGCATCTTGCCCTTCAGAGAGCCCCCACCCATCCCGTTCGGTACCCAGTAGACACCTTCGTACCAACCTACAATGTCCCTGACGGATCGCTCCGGTCGCTCTGCCATCTCCGTCTTGGTCGGGTGGTCGGCAAAGGCCCTGACCCCCTCGAACATCCTGGTGTTGCGCTCCAGCGTGTCCGGGCGCCAGTAGTAGCGGTTCTTGCTGCTACCGGACTGGATAATGGTTGCCAAGTAGACGTTGGGCTCGGAGGGGAAGGCCTCTTCGATGATACCCATCGCCTCGGAGACAAAGGTGACTCCCTCGTCTGTCTCAACAGGAGCAGACTCATCTACGTGCTCATAAGGACAAGTGCCGTCCTCACATTCTCCGTGTCGATGATCCTCGGCTATACCCCCACGAGCAGCCTCGTGAGTCTTACCTTGGCTCATCATCCCACGCAGGTGATTGCGAATCTGCGTGGCTTTGGCAGAGGAGATCTTGCCGCCACCCTTGAGCTTGATCTGATTCACCCGGGAGAGGGCCGACAGAAGATGCGGCATATCCACCTTGCCCTTGGCATCCTTGTAGGGCAGGTGTCGAAGACTACGTGGAGTTGTCTTTCCGTCCTTGTCCTTCTTGCCGCCGGGCTCGACAAAGGCAAAGCAGCTGTCAGGAAGGTTGTTGATCTCCTCGGCGCTCCACTCTGCCTCGACGATTACATCCGAAGAGCCGGTGCCATTCCCATTGCTAGAGCTAATTGTCCCGATTGCAGATTGAAGGAGATCCGTTGCCTCTTCGGTCTTGCCCTCCTTGACAGCGATGAAGGCACTGCCAATGATCTTCAGCGCCTCCTCCTCAACATCTTGGTTCAGAGCATCGGTAAGAAGCGCAGAAGCATAGTCGGTGTCGCCACTTCTTAGGCTGGTCAGAACGGACTCTAGTACGTCGCGCATGTCACTATCTCCGAATACCCTCAGAGATAGCGTAAGGGGTCAACTACGAAGGACGCAAAATTTACTGCTTGCGCAGAGTGCGTAGGAGGCCTGTATGGGTCATGGAGCGGGACAGAGTACGGCCGGTTCTACGGTCTACCGCGTACCACTCGCTGCCCCTGCGGACAATGACTTCCCTTGTGTCGGCGCCGGAGAGCGGGACAACTAAGAAAGGAAACTTGGCGCTCTTCATGATCTCTGCCAACGTGGCCGGTCCAACCGCCAGCCGCGCCTCCATGTCTTCTATCCCGACCCTCTCCTCAGTCTGTCCTATCCTCTCCACCAGCAGCTTCTCATCAGAGCTCGCCAAGACAATGCTGTCGATGGTGATAGGAACCGGATCCAGCCGGCTCACTGGACTAGCAGCTTCGGGATCAAGATAGGCCAAGGTCATGTGCGGGGTGAACCCATGCTCTTTGGAGATAGGGAAGCCGGCGAGCTCCAGATCCTCCACTAGGGACTGGCGAAACTCTTCTAGGCGAGGAGCATCGACAGAGGCGTAGAGCACATCCTTGCCATCACTAGTAGGACTTCCCGTAAAGCGGCCAATGCCGCCAACAGTGCCCTCAAGGGGTCCCCCGTCTTGGCAGGCTCTGCGCATGCAGTCTCCCACCTGTTCCCGATCCAGAGCTTCTGCATCAGGGAAGAAACCCAAGGTGAGATGGAGCTCCTCAGGCGCTTCTCCCCCCTCAACAGCCAGTTGCTTGGCAACATCCTCAGGTGGGTACCAAGCGATCATCGCTCCCTTGCCATTGTAGGCTTCCTTGGTCCCAGAGGCAGCCTCGAAGCTACCACCGTGCTCTTTACAGTGGCTACGGGCTGCAGCCTCGGACCAAGAGTCAGTGGGATAGCGATAGGCTTGGATCTTGGAGCCTCCCTTGCCAAAACCATAGATTCGATGCGGCCGCGTCTTGTTGCTTCGAGCGAAGCGCTGAAACGACGAGGGATCCTCGAGTCTACATGCGTGCTCGTTGGGCATAGGAGACATCGCACTACCAGCTTAGCCAGCACCCCAACATACTGGCAACTTTACTGCCGTCGGCCGCGGCGTATCGGTGTAGGCTCTGGCCCCTGTCCGGGCTGCCAGAGCTTGACTGGAGCAGCCTCCACGCCAAGGCCCTTGGCCAGCTCCTGCAGAAAGGATCTCCAGTAGGTAGTGATTACAGCGCGGACGTCGAACTTGGTGCCGAACTTGACAGCATCGATAGACAGACGCCTAGCCTTCTTCTCGTCGTGGAGCTCGTCGTAGGCCGTACACAGAGCATCAAGAAGTCCGGGCTGGTGGGTGACATGACCACAACTTTCGCAGGCCGAGTCCGAGCCCAACGGGTTGGCGAGGTACCACTGGGTATTCGTTGGCACAGCCACAGGTGCCAAGGGCGGTACTAGCCAGCCTACACCGACGTTCTCCGTCTGGGCCGTAGCCGCGTTGGCCACCACGGGAATGCCAGATGCTTGGGCCTCAATCAGAGGAACGTTGAATCCCTCGCCGGCGGACGGTGCAAAGTAGACATCCATCGCGTTGTAGGCCATCGCCATCTGTTGATCAGAGATCCCCATCCTATCCATGTACGGATCCAGCACGATAACGTACTTGGCAAAATCGAGACCGTACATATCGCAGAGGGCGAAGACGTCAGCTGATTCGGGACCAACGTAGGGAAGAGCGTGCAGATACAGCCTAGCATCGGGGTGGATCTTAACAAACTCAGAGAAGGCTTTGATCGCCTCTGGGAAGCCCTTCCTTACCACGGGGGAGTTCTGGGTGTTGGCTGCTACCATACCCACCAAGAAGCACTCCTCTGGGAAGCCAATCATCTTCTTGAACTGCTTCTTGTTCCCCAGCGGTCGGTAGATGGAGGTGTCTATACAGTGGGGGATGTAGGTGATGGGAATCTGGGGCAGCCTCTCCTCCATCGTCTTCTTCCCAAACTGGGACATGGCGATGATCTGGTGGGCATTGACGAGGCGGGCTTGGGTCTGCCGGGAGAGTGGGTAGCCATCAATGGGCACGATAGGCACCCACTTGAAGTTACCACCGCCATTGGCAGAGGCGAATACCTGAGGCATTGGCCAAACATCCATCAGGCTGATGCAGACGTCGAATCCCATAGCTCTCATGTGAGCCGCGATCAGAGCATCTGATCCCTTCTCCACACCAAAGCCAGAGATGTGATCGACACCGTTGAAGTTGATTGTTCCCCACTCAAACCCGCCACTGCAAGCAACAGCTATACGCTCAACCTCGGGTAGTTGTTGGAGAGCCTTGACAGTGTAGTTCGTCTGCCGGCCGTAGCCAGACGCTCTCCACATGGGCGCCGCAGACAGCCAGAGTACCTTGAGTCCCATCACACCACCTCTACGATCTTGTCACAGATATAGTCGACGTCGGGGATGTCCATACGGGTAGACATTGGCAGAAGAAGACCATTGTAGTGCCAAGCAGCCGCATTAGGAAGCTCCCGCTCGTCACCTTGACCAAACTGCCAGTTGAGAGGAGGCCACACCGGCCGAGTTTCGACACCGGCCATAGCTAGAGCATCCTCTACTCTACCTCGGGAGGCTGAATCAGGGAAACGCACCAAGGCAAGGCTGGCAGAGCCATTGTCTATCTTTTGCACGACAGCTGTGTTCCACAGACGCTGCCGGTAGCGCTCCCAGATCCGCTCTCTCTTGAGTACCCTATCCGCGAGGCTGTCCAGCTGGCTGAGACCCATAGCTGCTTGGACATCTGTCATTCGCCCGTTCAGACCGGCCGTGAAGGCCCAGTAACGTTGATGCGCAACAGACTCTCCATGCTGGCGCAGGCTCTGCACCAAAGAGACGAGACTCTCCGGACCAATAACAGCCCCACCCTCGATCGTGGTAATGGTCTTGGCTGCATGGAAAGAGAGGGCAGCACGCAAGGACCCTCCCTTATCTTCTGGGCGAAGACAAAGATCTACCGCCTGAGCAGCATCCTCCCAAACAAATCTACCGCTTTCGTAGTGCTTCTGAAGCCAGCCCCGATCAACATGGGCACCACCAATATGAACGGCTAGCAGACCAGCATCCTCGTAGCGAGTAAGCAGGAAGTCAGCCTGCTCCCTGTCCATCAGGGCAGTGTCCAGATCCACATCGACATAGAGCGGCTCCAGCCCAAGGAAGAGAAGTGGCGCCGCGGTAGCTGCGAAGCTCAGCGCAGGGAGCACCACGCGCTTGCATCCTTGCATCTTGGCTACCTGTGCCATGAGGAGGAGGGCCATCGTCCCAGAGGAAACGCAGACTGCTCGGTTCTCAAACATGTGCTGGAGCCTATCCTCCAGCTCTCTCACCTTGCGACCTTGGGTGAGCCAACCAGAGGAGAGAACCTTGATGCCCGCCGCCGTGCCCTCACCCCAGTCTGGCTCGCACCACGCTATGTGCTTGCTAGGGCTGTCCTCCTCACGCAGGAAGCAAGACATCGAGAGAACATCCCGGTACTCTCCTACAGAAGTGATCTCCTCGTCCGTGAATACCCCCTCAACGGTAAACCCCAGCTTATCGTAGAGAGCAATGGCAGCATGGTTCTCACTGTGAACCGAGAGCCAAATCTTGTGCAGACTGAGAGAGCGGGCATGCTCCATCATCCTCCGGCACAGATCCTCTGCCCAGCCTTGCCGACGCGAGTTGGGACGCACGGCAACACCCAGCCTGGCTACGTGCTTCTTCGTCTCCCCGGGGAAGTACGTGAGGTGACCGAAAGCAAGAACACTGCGGTGGTCGTCGGTGAGCAGAAAGCAATCGCCAGGCCCTCCCCCGAGACGATCGTCCTCAAGGAAGGAGAAATGTTCTCGGTCCACAGCAGAGAGACTGTTTCTGAACTCCTTGAGCTGGGACAGCCACTGATGCCTGCAAACGGAGAAAGAGCAGACAGTTATCTCGGGTGCCACACTATCACCTCCGGATCTACCCAGATCATATGGCCGCGGGCGGTAGCCATCTTACACAAGCCCACGATCGCCTCGTCTGATGTGAACCTGACACCTTCCCGAAGCGTGGCTGCTGGTATGAGCAGACAAGTGCCGGCAGAGTCTACTTCGAAGGGATTATCGAGGGAGACGCAGGGGTGATAGGGAGGCTCCCAGTTGAAGCAGCCAGGACCATACGTGCCGCCCTGCCTGTTGACTTGCTCATACCCTTGGCGGAAGGCCCAGACATCGTAGAAGGTATCTGAGTCATGGACGAGAACGAGCGGGGCAGTGATGTCGCCATCTGAGAATATATCCTTGGTCTCCAGAAGATTCTGCAGGAGCTCAGATCCCCAGATCAGGTCAGACTCCAGCCAGAGGAAGTAGTCGCATGGTCCGTCGAGAAGCGCCATGTTGATAGCCCTGTTCGCTACCACCGAGACCCGGGCCAGCCTCTCCGGTGTGATCTCCGCATAGCCAGAGGGGGCACGGGGAGCATCGAACTTGGCTACCTCCACATACGGCAACTCCGCAGCCATCTGCTGGAGACGCTGGAAGGTGTCATCGTCGCTGTTGCCCTCAACTAGACAGAAGCGCAGGTACTCGGCAGGGTAGTCTAGAGCCTTGGCCTGCTCGTAGTAGCGCCACAAGTCTCCACGCTTGGATGAGTTCCAGAACATGCTGCCGATGCAGACAGTGGGTGGTCTCAAGTCAGATACCTCCCGAAGAATCTACGCCAATCCTCTGTTACTACCTCACGGCCGAAGATCTCTGTGGCTCTCTTTCTGCCAGCTTCACCTATCCTCCGAGCAAGATCCTGATCATCAAGGAGCCGGCTAATGTCTGATTCGAGCTCACCCATGTCATCAGAGCAGAAGCCGTTGACACCATCCTCGATCAGCTCTGGAAGTTCGTAGGTGCCCAGTCCTCTCCATCCACCACGCTGCGGACCCACAGCAACTACCGGTGTACCGGTCATCCATGCTTCACGAAAAGTACCGGTATACGGCGCCGGCTTGGCATTGGCATCGAAGTAGACTCGGGCCTTCCGATAGTCGCGGCGGAGACGGTTGTACGTCCTTTGGCCTACAGGATAGAAACGACCATCACCATCATTGCCTGGACCAACAACGCGTACGGTGAATCTATCTGCAAGCTGAAGCACTTCCTCACACTGTCGATTGTCTCTGTTGATGCAGCGGCTTACGACAAGGACGTGCTTACCTGTTCCATCCCAACCCTTCCACTCGTTTGGATCCGTAGACCAGCGGATTACGGCATCTGTACCTATGTTGTGTGGGATGGTTCTCTCGGTCACAGAACTTCGTACTACCTTCAACCCGCGCTGTCGGAAAAACCGCAGGTTGTAGTCCTGCCAAGGCATGCCTTCTCCGGAGCGCCAGATGATGAGCGGCCGCTTACTGTTCTCGGTCATGCTCGGCCAGTAGCGCACAACCCAGTTGCTGACTAGCAGAACAACAACGACGTCGAAGCCTGCGAAGAAGTCTGGTGGCAGGGCCAGCGGGGCACCATACTCGTCTAGACCTTTGTCCTGCAGGTACTCCTCTCGCGGCTCCCTGAGCCCTGGTATCCTCCGCATGATGTCTTGGAGGTAGGAAAACTCCTCTGGCTCCGCGATCTCTGGGCGGTGGATCAGCCAAGGCTGCCCGAGGCGCTTGAAGGGAGAGGCTACCTCGAAACCAAGATCCGTAAACAGGCGGTAATCGTCGTAGTGGGCAGCGGGGTTGCCGTAGAGCATTAGGAGCTTCATTTGGCTGCCAACCACAGGTAGTCATCGTGGTGGGGAGTACCCTCGTCAAAGGCATAGCGAACCACCCGTGTACGATAGCCGTACTCTTCAAGCAGGGCTCTAACAGCTGGTACATTCCCGTGAGTCTCTATGAGCAGCTCGGGGTGGTGCGTAGCGAGAAGGGATCGAGCACCTTGCAGAATGCGCAGCTCCGCTCCTTCTGTATCCATCTTCACAAACGACACGTGACCATCGAAGGAAAGAACATCTAGCGGAACAGCGGCCGTGTAGAAATTGCCGATGGGAGCCCCTCTCTCCACTCCTGGCAACACCGTGTCACTGGTCAATCCTGGACCATATAGGTACGTGTACAACCTCAGATAGCCATACTCAGACGAGAGGGCAAAGTTGCAGCGAATCACGTTGGCCTTCTGAGATGTGTTCTTGGTCAGCTGAACGAAGGCATCGGGATTGGGCTCAAACGCCCATACCTGCCGGTGAGTCCGAGCGAGACCAAGAGTGTAGATGCCCAAGCAGGCACCGATGTCCAGAGCAATGTCCCCCTTCTCAGGAAGCTCGGGAGCACACCAAGGCTCGTAGGGAATAACCTCATCGTAGCTCATGGCGCAAAGTGCTCGAAGAACTTCTGCCACTGCTGCTGGATCTTCTCCCTGCCGAAGACCTCAATGGCTCTTGCCCTACCAGCAGCACCAACCTTGGCAGCCAAGTCTGGGTCCTCTAGGAGACGTACAGCCGCACCTCGAAGCTTATTGAGATCATCAGACCAGAAGCCAGTGATGCCATCCTCAATCAACGTGTGTAGTTCATAGGTGTCCATACCTGGGCGATTTCCGTACTTAGGACCGAGGGCAACTACTGGTGTACCGGTCATCCATGCCTCGCGGAAGGTGCCAGTGTAGGGAGAGGGCTGTGTGTTGACCGCAAAGAAGACTCGAGCTCTACGATAGAGACGCTGCAGCTCTTCGAAAGAGACCGCGCCGCGGTTGTAGGCTAGACCTTCGTTGCCAGGACCATAGAGCACTCTGGGTAGGCCGTTGGTGGCCAGCTGGAACGCGTGCTGATTACATTCGACCGGACGGCCGGCCATCTTCGAACAGACACAGAGAACATGGCAGTCCTCGCCCGTCCAGCCATGCCAGTCTTCCGGATCGTTGTAGCAGCGGATTACAGCATCGGCGCCTAGGTTAGCGCGACCGCCAATACCCAGCTCTGTGGGAGAGCAACGTACTATGAGAAGACCCTCGTCGCGTAGCGGCTGCAGCATCTTCTCGACAAAGTCTGCACTCTGCCCGTTGCAGCGCCAGACCACCTTCTTGCCTCGCATTGCCTTCCAATTGCCAGTAAGCCAATCGACAACCCCCAAGATGATAACCATGTCGAAGGGCTCGAAGACCTGTCTTGGCAAGGCATTCTGAGGATGGCGACGAGCCAAAGCTACGACATCTGCATGACCGTTGTCCGGGAGCGGGGGACGGTATCCACCCTCTACCTCGGTCCACCAGCTCGGTCCCCAGCTCGGATGGTCCATGGGCTTTGGCCTCTCAGGATCGCGGTAGACACCAAAGGGAGAGCAGACATCGACACCGATCTCCCTGAAGAGTTTCAGGTCCTCGTACTCGTTGATCCAGTGGCCGCCCAAGTAGAGGATCTTCATACCGGCAAGTACTCGCCGCGGAGCTCGGCCTCTGCTATCTGCTGCTCGCTTCTTCCATGAAGACGATCTAGGTCAGCAGAGATCATGTGCCAGACAAGCTCGGGTAGGAAAACCTCGGTCTGCCAGTCTAACTCAGAGGACAGGAGCGCAGGATCGGCTATTAGAGTGTCCGAGGGACGCATCAGTGATGACTCGGTCTTGACATGATCCCTGTAGTCCTTACCCACCAAGTTGAATGCTATTCGAAGCAGGTCCGCAATGGTATGACCGTGGCCAGTTCCAATAACCACATCCCGAGGTTCATCCGGCCAAAGAAGGAGACACATAGCCCGGGCGAAGTCGCCAGCGTAGCCCCAGTCTCGTACAGCTGACAGATCACCCAGCACCAGCTCTCCCTTGCCCTCCTTAGCAACACGAGCCGCGGCCATAGTTATCTTCCTCGTGACATAGCCAGAGGGTCTCCACACACTCTCGTGGTTGAAGAGGATTCCGTTCACACAGTAAAGGCCGTAGCGCTCTCGGTAGATGCGAACCATGTCGTGGCAAGTGGCCTTAATCAGACCATAGAAACTGCTGGGAACCCGTGGTGTCCGCTCTGATTGTGGCGGTGGCTCACTGCCGAAGATTGCTGCCGAGGAGGCATAGAACAGCCTTGCCTTGGGATTAACCTCCCGCATCCATTCCAGAACCAGGAGGATGCTGTCAACCGAGGACTGGAGAGAGAAGATGGGATGGCTCTCGGCCGCAGCAGGGGAACTGACAGCAGCTAAGGCGTAGATCTCGTCCGGGTTCACCCCTACCAATGTGCGACGCAGCGAGATAGGATCTGCTACATCCGTAGGAAGAATGTGTAGGTTGGGAGCGCGTATGGAGGTTAGACTAGAGTCTTCGAGCGGATGTACGGTCCCCCATACCTCATACCCCTGCCCGTGCAGGTGATTTGCGAGGTACGGCCCGTCTTGACCTCCCGCTCCCGTTATCAGAGCGCAACGCTGGGACGACTGTGTCCTCTTCCCCCTCAAATTCCATCTCCTTCTTGTCTGGTATCTCAAAGCCTAGGGAAGAGAGATAAATGTCCATGATGGCCCGAACTTCTTCTTTGCTGTAGATCTGTGCGACCTCTAGACCGGTGAAGAACTGACCGACTCGTGCCAACGCTCCTCCTGTGCGTTGGACATCCCTGATCGCAATACGCGGCTTGATCACCTTGAACGATGTGTCTACATCCGAAGACAGCCGACCGCTAATGATCGCTTGGTCGATGACGAACTGGAAGACATCCGTAACGATGTTGCTGATCTCATCGGCCCGGCTGGAGAAGGTCTTGTAGAGAAGATCGATCTGCTCTGCTAGAGCAGTACGAGCTGCGGCGATGATACCTGTGGCCGTTGGTGGGATGCCGAAGCCGAACAGGATGTAGCCAAGCAAGTTAGCACCCTCAGCAGAGGCATCATCTGCCTGCGTATCAGGACGGACAGAGTCCCATTTGACCGCATCGTTATGGGCTCGTATGCTGCCCGGACCGAGCGGGTTCTTCTGCTGCGCTTGCAGGAACTTGACGATCTCAGCCTCGCCGGCGCCGGTGATCGTAACATCCCAGTTGTAGGTATTCCTCAGCTCAGCGTTGCGAGCCCGGGCATACATGAAGCGATCCAGCTGATCGATGAAGTCGTTGAGGGCAAACAGGTCAGAGACACCACGAGTGCCACCGCTGACTCTGTTCACAGCCCAGAAGAAGACATCGCCAATGCGGCGCAGGAAGGTGGGACTAGCTGGATCCCTGTCCAGAGCGATGACCCGCATCGTCACGTCATCCACGTACGGACCACCGCGGACGACAATGCTGCGCATCTTGTTGTTGTGGAACGGCTCGGCCATCGTGCTCTTAATGATCTGCGGGTCGATCTTGCCCATGAGAGTGTCGCCCCGGCTGACCACAATGGGCATCACCAGCTCTCCGTCCTGGGAGAGATCTAGGATGTACTGTGGTAGGTGTCGCTTCCAGTCGTTCCAGGGGTCCTTCCAGTGTCGATCTATGACATCCTGCACACCTGGATCCTTGGCTCGGATCATGAAGCCTACATCTCCCCCCATGATGTAGTCCCGCATGAGTTCGAGGAGACGGTGACCGACCGCGGTACGCAGATAGTTGAAGCGACCGATCTTGGACTGCATGATCTGATCAAGCGGGGGAAGATCCTGCTTGTTCTGCATGCCGTACGGGCGCCAGGCTGCCTCGTCGCTGTCCATACCAACAACTGCCGGTAGAGCCTCTCGGATATCTTCCGGCGCCTCTGCTGTGGACGAGCGTAGACGTGGCATTGTTTACTTACGAGCGTACAGCCTCCAGAAGACTGTCTTCGGCTTGCCTAGGACATGGCTGTAGAGGATTCTCACCCGGCCCGAGACCATCTGTTCCTCGAAGCTGATGCAGTCCTCCATGGGCCCAGAGTATTCCCTATCTATGAGTGGCGTCAACTTGTCATCATCGTCTCGGAGAGAAATGAGAACCTTGACCCGGCACTTATCACCGGCCACCAGATCGGTAGCATCAATGTGCCCACCGATCACGACGGGCTTGCGGAAGGCACGGTCGAGAATCTCGATCTCTTGGTCCACCGCCGGCCGGGCATGGTTCTCGTCGATGGGGTAGATATCAGAGGCCCAGCCCTCAGCAAGACGCTGGAGCTCCTTGTCCAGAGTCTTCTTGGTGCTGTTAGTGAAGGCAAGGAGTTCTGCCAGGGCTTGCCGGCGCACCCACACCCGAATCGCAGAGAGAGGGGTCCACATCTCTCTAGGACCACACGATGGTCAGGCTGCCAGGAGTGCCGCTGGCTGTAACCACATACAAGCCATCGGCAAGGGGAATCTCTAGGTCGAAAGTACCCTTCCCGTCCGCAGTTGCCCACGCCCAGACTTGGGCATTGGCAGCAGAGGGATCGTCATAGACGGCAAGGGTCCAGCCAGAGCCAGCATCCCAGACGATGACCCTGGCTAGCTTGCCAGAACCCTTCCTGAGAGCGAACGTGCCACTCTCTTCGATGACTGTGCGTGTATCACCTGCTCGAACGGTTTGCCCACCACCCATACCTGGCTTGGTGTTTGCGGCCATGTCCTCTTCTCCTTTACCGTTCCAGCTGTAGCTCCGTGGCTGGAACAATAGACTAAAACTGGGCAGACGTCAACCCACTAAGAAGTGTCTCCTAATCCGCTCGAAGTCGCGGCCGCGGACATCTATGAGCTGGCGCCGGCTACATGCCCCGCAAACCGTACCCTCGCCACGTCTATAGAGATTGTCTTCCGTTGCACCACACAGAGCGCAGGCAGGACCCTGCACTGCAGGAGCCAAGTAGATCTCCTTACCCGTTCCGTCCTCACCTTCCTTCTCCATTAGCCAAGCACCCTCGCTGGGATCGTAGACCATGTCTATGGGGGAGGCTCCGTAGGCTGCGGCCTTGAGCATGAAGTCGAGAGCGTCGAGGCAGTCATCGTGGTCGGTGGTGCGATCGCCGCGGAAGGTGGACCATTCGTAGAAGAGCGGGTCGAGAGAGGATACCGGCACGAGAAGGCCGTCATCCTGCTTGGTAGCAGCCAGACGGACACGGTGCATAGTGAAGTAGGTCGACATGTGGACAAAGCGTTGGGTCTTGCCGCCACTGGTGATGACCGGGTTGATGTTGAAGAACGTCTTCTCCTGCTGCTTCTTGACGAGGAAGGACTGGGCTGCGTTGGCTTCCATGTTGATCAGTGTTGGCTGCCAGCGCCGGGCGTGCATGGATACCATTTCCCAGAGACGATCAGGATCAGCCCTCTCCCTGATCATGTCTACCACGTAGACGATGTTCTTGTCAGGATCCTTGAGACCGATACAGATGACAGCGAAGTCAGCCGTAGCAGAGTTGGACCAGCTCGGGTCCACCCCGAAGTAGACCAAGAACTTCGTAGCCGGCAGCAGAGGCTGGAGCGGATCGTAGCCCGGGATCTCATGGGTGTCGATGAGGTTCTCGTTGAGCCAAGCCAGCTGCAAGAAGGCCAGCGTGGTGTCGACCGGGTCGTTCTGCATCTGCTCGGCAAACTCGAGTGGCTTAGCCTCACGCCAAGCAAGAAGGAACGGAACAGAGAAGCGCTCTGGCCATGCCGACTGCCACTCGTCCTTCTCATCCTTGTACAGAACAGGGAGGAGTAGGTAGCTGAACTCGTCTTTGTGCCGCTTCGACCACGTCTCCCTGAGTTCGGCATAGAGATCCTTGAAGTGGCGGCGAGTACCGACCACGCACATCTGACCAAGTGAGGTGTCCTCTACCGGCTCTTCTCCCTCTTCGCCCTGTCCCTCCGGCTCTACTGTTGGCTCCAGCTCCGTGAAGAACCAGGTGGACAGGTGACCGCGCTGAATGACGGTAGCGCTGTTCTCCGCATCGACTACGTCGTCGGCGACAACCAGATCAGCCCTACGGCCGGCCACGGCACCACCGGTACCAATGGCGAAGAGAGTGAGACCTGTAGCAAACTCGGACCTGCCAGAGACAACCTTCTCTGTGTCGTTCCAGCGCTGTGTGCGGGGGGCCGGGATCAGGTTTCCGAAGATTTTGATGTACGACTCTCTTGCCATGATCTGCACTACGCTATCCATCATCTCCTTGGCTAGCGACTCGTTCTTGCAGGCGATGATGACACGTATGTCACGGTTACAGCCAATGCGCCAAGCGACATAGGCCACGGTTATCAGGGTGCTCTTACCACCACCACGGAAAACGTTGACAACAAGCTTTCGCTTCTCCTTGAGCGCGGCGATGATCCGATGGTGGACAGGCTGTAGCTTGAGCTTGCGGCCACGTTGGTCCCTGATGACCTCATCAATGAAGGCTTCGAAGCCATCCTCGCTGCGGATGAGACGATAGAGATCACCATCCTGCGACGCACCTTCGGCCAGCCCCGTGAGGGGGGCCAAGGCTTGGGAAACCTCTGGTCTGACTTGAGTCACTACGCTGTAACCTCTGGGTCTAGTATCGGTGAGCCCGTCCTTCGGGGGCAAAATTACCAGCAAAGTCACCCCTCATATTATGCTAGGTGATAGGAGGGATGCATAAGCACATGGCTAATGAGGATGACGTGCCAAACGGCAAAATGGTCAACCAGTACGGCATGTCCGTGAAGGATCAGCTTTACAACCTGGAAAAGCTGTTCAACTCGGAGTTGTCCCGCCTAGAAGATGCTGTCCACCACGAGCGCGAGCTGAGGGAGCAGGCCTTCAAGACGATTGAGGCTACCATCGAGGTCGAGAAGGAGGCACAGGCGGTCAGAGACGAGAAACTGAATGACGTGCGTGTTCGGTTCGTGCCTCGTGAGGTGTGGGAGGCATTTGAGAAGTGGGTGAGTGATAAAACAGAGCAAACAGAGAAGATGGTTGACACCCGGATGAACTACTTCAACCGACTGTTGGTAGGACTGCTCGTAGCTGTCATCCTAATGATGGCAGCTGGCATACTGAATCTGATTGTAGCGGGGGGAGCGAAATGAACGGTAATATCTGGCTAGTCTTGATCGTCATCTTCATTGTGCTGGTGCTGGCAGGCTACGTATCGGTCGGGCGCTAGTTGTAGCAGATGGCACCCTCGTCAACCTCCAAGACCTGGTCGTAGTCCGCGCGATCCGGAGGCTTGACGTAGTACAGACCGGCTACAAAGCCGCTCCAGAAACCGATCGCCAGTCCCCACCAGAAGAACATCCCTTCGACCCCCAATCAGGCGTCTACCAGTTGACCATCTCTGAGCCAGCCATGGTAGAGCCACCCACCATCAGGTGACTGCTTTCCAATCGACGGCGACGCTGTGGCGTTCGGAGGCACGCCGGATCGCTGCCAGCGCCCGCCCCCCGTTGCTGGCCCATCGATGCACCAGTCGCCGCCGGGCGTCTTCACCATGAGGCAGCGCCCGTCCGGGCCAGCCCACTGCGGGAGCATCCAGTCGGCGTACCACATGGCTCCCACCGGGGCATCGTCCAGCGTCAGCTCATCACCGGTGTCAACACGTCGGTAGATTGTCCTATGGAAGATCTGCCAGTTGTCGTCGTCTGCGAACGGCTCACCACACTCACACGCAGCGGGCCAGTGCTCATCCTGGTACTCATCCGGTTCCGCCGGCCTTGTTGGGCTCTTGGCAGCCGCGTCTCCGACTCTGGTCATCGCGGAGTGGTAGTGTGTCTCGCCGGCAGCAGTAGAGCGATACCGGCGTAGGTAGCGAGCCGCACGATCCGTAGGTTCGAGAAGAAAGCAGTCTATGGCTGTCATCCCAGTGACCTCCTTTCCTTACAAGAACAGTATATGTTTCGGGCGCCGGTGGTGGAAATTTTTAGAGCCCGGGCTAAATTTAGCCGAAGTCCTAAGTCGTTGTTGAAACTGCCCGGCGGACTGCAATCGATCCGTTCTGCTCCACACCTATGTACGTGTACGTGTACGTGGCACTCCGGCTTCTGGCTTGCTTATGCCCGCAAGCTAGCGGCCCCAGTCTTCTGGCGTCTCTTTCTCTCATGCTTCTGGGCGCAGCATAGATATGTTTCTCGACGCAGCAGAGATATCGCTGTGTGGCTTTCCAGCGGCCCCAACGTCTTCAGCCGGTGGGTACCCATCGCCAGGCGCGCACGGCGGCCCCTGGCGTGGTATCATGGTGTCATGAGGCGATGGCCTCTCCTGTACTTTCACAACGTCTCCGCCGACTAGGGCGCGGAGTGCATATCGAAAG
>Ga0209341_10000474_pt1 | contig 41666 bp, 33 predicted proteins | sample RifCSP13_2_FD_184020 | JGI IMG/M metagenome (GOLD analysis project Ga0209341, IMG submission 184020) | Soil microbial communities from Rifle, Colorado - Rifle CSP2_sed 13_2 (SPAdes) (version 2) | ecosystem: Environmental > Terrestrial > Deep subsurface > Rock core/Sediment | place: Rifle...
CAGTTCTTCACAACGAACGCTGGGAAGAACTGCACGCCCATCCCGATTGGCATTTCCCCAGCCCGCCGTTTCCATCTTTCATGTCCATCGTGAACGGGTTGGCGAACCTGGTCGCCCGTCACCCGCAGACGGCGTTCATCGGCGCGCACGTGGGCTGCTACGCCGAAAACTTGGGCTGGGTCGGCGGCCTGCTGGAGCGCTGCCCGAACTTCTATGTGGACATCAGCGCGCGCCTCGGCGAGCTGGGGCGGCAGCCATATACCGCCCGCCGCTTCTTCCTCCAATACGCCGACCGTATCCTGTTCGGCGTAGACTCCAGCCCGAACGTCAACACCTACCGCCGCTACTACCGCTTCCTCGAGACCGACGACGAGTACTTCAATTACAGCGGGCAGGAGATTCCCAGCCAGGGGCGGTGGCAGATCTACGGCCTGTATCTGCCGGATGATGTTTTGGAGAAAGTCTACTATCGCAACGCGGAGCGCATCCTATGACCAAAATCACTTTCCTCGGGGCGGGCAGCGTGGTCTTCACCAAAAACCTGCTCGGCGACATCCTCTCGTTCCCGGAGCTGCGAGACAGCGTTATCAGTCTGCACGACATTGACGCGGCGCGGCTCGAAACGGCCGAGAGGATGGCGCGCTGGACGGCGAAAGCGCTCGGGGCCGCGCCGGCCATCGAGGCCCATCTCGACCGCCGCCAGGCGCTCGACGGCGCAGGATACGTCATCAACATGATCCAGGTGGGCGGCCACCCGGCCACGCTCGTTGACTTCGACATCCCCCGCAAATACGGCCTCCAGCAGACCATCGCCGACTCGCACGGCGTCGGCGGCCTCTTCCGCGCCCTGCGGACGATCCCGGTGATGCGGGACATCGCCCGCGACATGGAGGCCGTCTGCCCCGGCGCGATCATGCTCAATTACACCAACCCCATGTCCATGCTGTGCTGGGCGTGGTTCGCTTCGACGCGCCTCCCCATCGTCGGCCTGTGCCACAGCGTGCAGGGGACCACGCAGCAGATTTCGGCCTACGCGGGCGTGCCTTACGACGAGGTGACTTACCTGGGCGCGGGCATCAACCACGTGGCGTGGATCTTGCGCTTTGAGCACAACGGGCAGGATGCTTATCCTCTTCTCCGGCGCGCGCTCGAAGAAGGCCGCATTCCCCGGGACGACCTCGTGCGCGCCGAGCTCTTCCGCCGCCTCGGCTATTACGTCACCGAGTCGTCCGAGCACAACGCCGAGTACAACGCGCACTTCATCCCGCACGCCGGGCAGATCGAGAAGTTCAACATCCCGATTGACGAATACCTCCGGCGCAGCGCAGAGAACTTGAAGGAGTTCGAGGCGACGCGCGCCAAACTCCAGCGCGGCGAGTCATTCAAGATCGAGCGGAGCGCCGAATATGCCTCGCTCATCATTCACTCGATGGAAACCCATCAGCCGCGCGTGATCTACGGCAACGTGCGGAACGACCAACTGATTGACAACCTGCCCGCCGGCTGCTGCGTGGAAGTGCCCTGCCTCGTGGACCGCAACGGGATTCAGCCCACGCACGTGGGGCCGCTCCCCCCGCAGCTGGCGGCGATGGACCGCCTGCACGTCGCCGTGCAGGAGCTCACCGTGCGCGCGGCGCTGGAGGGCAAACGCGAACACGTCTACCACGCCGCCATGCTCGACCCGCTCGTCGCCGCGACCATGCCGCTCGACCGCATCTGGGCGATGGTGGACGAGCTGATGGCGGCGCATGGAGATGCCTTGCCGGAGTGGCCGAGATAGCAGGCAGAAGGCAGCCAGCAGAAAGCAGTTACCCATTGCCTGCTACCCACCGCTCACTGCTTTCTCCCAAAAGACATGACTATCCATATCCTTCAACTGCCTCTCGGCCCCCTCCAGACCAATTGCTTCATCGTCGGCGACGACGAGACGAAATCCGCGGTGGTGATTGACCCTGGCGGGGACGCGCCCCATGTGCTCGCCGCGCTTGACCGGCGTGGCTGGCAGTTGAAATACATCTTGCTCACGCACGCGCACTTCGACCACGTCGGCGCGGTCGCGGATTTGATTGACGCGACCCGCGCGCCGCTGGCAATCCACCCGCTGGAGTTGCCGCTCCTGCGCCACGGCGGCGGCGCACAGGAATTTGGCTTTCACCTCCGCCCCTGCCCCGAGCCGGACGTGCTGCTGCAAGAGGGGCAGGTCGTCGAAGTCGGGGGGTTGCGCTTCCAGGTGCTGTTCACGCCAGGGCACACGGTAGGGCATGTGGCTTTCTACGCAGCGCAAGCCAAAGCCGTTTTCAGCGGCGACGTGCTGTTTCAGGACGGCATCGGGCGCACGGATTTCCCCGGCGGGAGTTACGAGACGCTCATGCGCAGCATCCGCGAGGCGCTCTTCGCCCTCCCCGACGAGACAGCCGTCTGCCCAGGACACGGCCCGGTTACTACCATCGGCCGGGAACGCGCCGAGAATCCGTTTCTGGCGGATTGACGACCTTCGTACACGGATGGCGCGGGTGAGGCGGATTTCGCGGATCACGCCCCACTCCTCTTCCCGAGCGGCTGCAGCCTCTGCTCTATCCTGCCAAGTTAACTCCAAATTGACTGATTTTAGTTTCGGTATATAGTAGTGTTCCAGCGCGTTGCCACCCTGAGTGAAGCGTAGGGTCTTCCAGCCCGAAATAGAGGAGGTTTCGCTTTGCTCAGCGTGACAAACTGAGGAGTTATGCCTTATACAACTCCTAAGGAGGTGAAATCGCTGAACAGTTCTGATGCTATTTCCCCCTGCTCTTGAACGATGCTCAACCTCGTTTCGCGATTCCATAAAGGAGGAGACCGCTATGAATCGCATCCGACGTTTCTTTTCTCCGCTCTTCGGGAGCCTGCTCGTCGCTGCTCTCCTGGTTTCGGCCTGCGGCGGCGCAGTGACCACGCCTGCTCCAACCGCCGCACCGCCGACTCAACCCCCGCCTGCTGAAGTGACCGGGAGCCTCACCGTGTTGGACTGGGCCGGCTACGATCAGCCCGATTTCTGGGTAGACTTCCAAAACGCCTACCCCAAAGTCACCGTGAACTTCGAGATCGGCGCTTCGGATGCCGACATCTATTCCAAGATGAAGGCTGGGGACCAGGCCGACGTCTTCCACCCCTACACCGGCTGGCTCCAGTTCTACGTGGACGAAGGCTTGGTCGAGGAAATTGACACCAGCCAACTGACGAACTGGGACAAAGTCCCCGATTCCTTCAAACAGATCGGCCAGATCAACGGCAAGCAATACTTCCTCCCGTGGGATTGGGGGTTCACCTCCGTCCTCTACCGCACGGACAAGATTCCAGAGGGCGTGGACTCGTGGGCCGCGCTGCTGGATCCGAAATACGAGGGCCACGTGTCCATGTGGGACGACGGCCCCGGCGCAGTCACCATCTCGTCCTATATTCATGGCTGGGACGAGACGCAGGTCACCGCCGACCAACTGCAGACCATCAAGGAGGAGTGGATCCAACAGCGCGACGTGAACCTGTTTTACTGGGCCGGCGAGCCGGAACTCGCGGAGGGGATGAAGTCCGGCGACGTGTGGGTGGCCTACGCGTGGCAGGGCGCGTATGCGCTGCTGTTGGGCGAGGGCGTGCCCGTCGCCTACGCCAACCCTAAGGAAGGCCGCAACTCGTGGGTCGGCGTCTACGGCATCCGCAAGGGCACGGAGAACTACGATCTGGCGCTGAAGTTCCTCGACGCCAAACTCGGCCAGGCGACCGGCAATAACGTCGTCAACCTGTTTTACTACGGCCACTCCAATCAGGAGGTGATGAACGGGATCACCGACGAAACGCTGAAGCAGGCGTTCTCGATTGACGACCCCAACATTTTACAGAAGACGAACTTCACCCCCAACCTGACCGCTGAACAGCGCGATGCGTGGACGGCGATGTGGGCGGAGGTGAAGGCCGCTCCGTAACCTCACCCTCTCCCCGGCGCTGCGCGCCACCCCTCCCCCTCTCCTGAGCCTCTGGCTCAGAGAGGGGGGACGGGGTAGGGGTGAGGTTCCTCGCCATGCTTGACCGCCGCCTCACCTTCTGGTTTCTCCTGCTCCCGCCGTTGTTCTGGCTGGGCGCTTTCTTCCTCGTCCCACTGGCGCTCATGGCGGCCTTCAGCTTTCGCGCCGACATGCGCGGCGCAGTGCTCCAGTGGCAGCCTCCCACGCTCCAGCAATATACGGGCGTGTTCGCCACGACCAGTTATCTGCGACTATTGCGCGATTCAGCCTTCATGGCGCTGGTCATCGGCGTCGGCGCGACGGCGCTGGCTTATCCCATCGCCTACTTCCTCGCCTTTCGGGCCAGGCGTCGCGCGGGCTTCTATCTCGTCTTGCTCCTGGTCCCATTCTGGACGAGTTACCTGCTGCGCGTCATGGCCTGGAAGTTCATGCTCGGCTCTGACGGCGTGATCAATTCCTTCCTGCTCTTTACCGGCCTGATCAAGGAACCGCTAAGCGCCCTGCTCTACAATCGCAACGCCGTCGTCATCACCCTCATCTATGTCTGGGTGCCGTTCGTGGCTCTGCCCATCCTCGCCGCTTTGCAGCGCATTGATCTCTCGCTCTTCGAGGCTGCCGCCGATTTGGGCGCAACGCCTTTCCACCGCTTCTGGCGCGTGACGTTTCCCCTCAGCCTGCCGGGCGTCTTCGCCGCGTTTTTCATGGTCTTCATCCCGACGGTGGGCGAGTACGTCACCCCGCTGCTGGTGGGCGGCAGCCGCGGGAACATGTACGGCAACATCATTCAGGACTTCTTCACCAAAGCCGCCAACTGGCCGTTCGGCTCTGCGCTGGCGATGATTATGCTGGCGACCACGCTGGCGCTCGTCGCCGTGGCCGTGCGCCTCGTGGACTTGCGAAGACTGGTTGAATAAAGGACGCACGGCCTCGATTCCCTGCCGTGAAGCCGGCTGAGTCCCGTCCCCGATTTCTCCACGCCGCTGTGGTCTGTAGTCAATCGCATGAATCTTCAGCGCTTGCCGCCGTTCATCACCGTTTACTATTTCGGCCTCATCGCTCTGCTCTACCTGCCCATCGCCATTCTGTTCCTGTTCTCCGTCAACGCCAACACATCGCTTTCCTTCCCCCTGCGGGGGCTGACGTTGAGTTGGTATCAGAAGCTTTTCGAGACGGAGGCCGTCCTGCGCGCGGCGCGCAACAGCCTGATCGTGGCGGCAGGGAGCAGCTTCGCCGCGACGCTGTTGGGGACGATGCTGGCGCTGCTCGCCGCGCGCTACGAGTTTCGGAGCAAGGGCCTGCTCATCACCCTGGCCGTGCTGCCCCTCATCGTCCCTTTCATCGTGCTGGGGGTGGCGCTGCTGCTGCTGTTCTCGGCTTTTCACATTGACCGGTCGTTGTGGACCGTCGGCGCTGCCCACACGGTCGTCGCCCTGCCGTACGTCCTGCTCATCGTCGTCGCGCGGTTGGCCGGGTTTGACCCCCATCTCGAAGAGGCGGCCATGGACCTGGGCGCGAACTATCCCACCACCCTGCGCCGCATCGTCGTCCCGATTATCTTCCCGGCGATGGTCTCGGCCTGGCTCACTGCGTTCACCGTTTCCTTCGACGAGTTTGCGCTGGCGCTGTTCCTGGCAGGGACGGAGCCGACGTTCCCGGTCTATCTCTTCAGCCAGCTGCGCTTCGCCAACCGCCTGCCGATCATGATTGCGCTGGCGGTGTTGCTGATGATCGGCACGCTGACATTGGTGTTCGTCGCCGAGCGGATCCGGCGTTCGGAATAAATCTCACCGCGCAGAGCGCGCGGGTCACGAAGGGCTTGCTGTAGATCTTGGGAAATGGACACAGACCTCATCCTCCTCACCTGGCCCGACTACATCAACCCGCGCACGCTTGAACAGTTTGAGGCAGAACTTGGCGCTAGAGTGAAAGTGGAGGTGGTGCCTAGCGCAGTCGAAATGATGGAGCGGATGCGGATGCCCGATGCGCCGCCCGACGTGCTCTGTCCACCCGACTACGCCGTGCGCGCGTTGAATGCTGAAGGCCGCCTGTGGGCCCTCGACCATTCCCGCATCCCTAATCTCCAACATCTGGAGCCGCGCTTCCGGCATGGCCGCGCGCACGACCCGGACAGCCGCGTGAGCGTCGTCAAGGACTGGGGCACGACCGGTTTCATGTATCGTACGGACGTGGTGAAAGAGTCGCCGCAAGCGTGGGCAGACTTCTGGCGCCTCGCCGAAAGGCAGTCGGGGAAGGTGACGGTGCTCGACTCGCCCGGCGAGGTCATCGGCGCGGCGCTCAAGCTGCGGGGGCATTCTTACAACGCGACCGACGCCGAAGCCCTGGAACAGGCCCGGCGCGATTTGCTCAAGCTCAAACCGCACCTGCGCGCCTTCGAGACAAACTACCGGCCGCTCCTCGCCTCGGGCGAGGCCTGCCTCGCGCTCGGCTGGAACGGCGACGCCGCCGCGCTCAATGCGGAAGGCGTGCCGGTGCAGTACGTCGTGCCATCTGAAGGCTCGCAATTCTGGGAAGACGATTGGGCCATCGCCGCGAATGCGCCTCACCCCGAGGCCGCGCACGCCTTCCTCAACTTCGTCCTGCGCCCCGAGGTCGCCGCGCAGGAAGCGCGCTACACCCGCTACGCCACCGGCAACCGGGCTGCGCTCGCCCTGCTCGACGAGGCCCTCCGCCACGACCCGTCCCTCTACCCGCCCCCCGAAGTGATCCAAAAACTGGAGCCGGGCATGCCGCTCGACCCCGAGGGCAGCGCCCGGCGCGAGGCGGTGTGGAAGGAAGTCCGAGGCTAACACACGGTCTCATTGTCGCCTTTCAGCATAATCCACGCATTGGTGGGAGCATCCTGAGCGAAGCGGCGGAACTGCTCGCCGCTTCGCTCAGGATGCGGTCAGCCTATACGCCCCCTTCAACTACGGCCCGCACCCCTTTGGCTTGGCTCAGGGGCGTAGGCCTCTGCTCAGGGTGCTGGGCGATTTATGAATTAATCCGCTCATTTGCGGAATGACCCCGTTGGTCTTTTTCCTGAGGAACCTTTCCCCACTCCCCCACGTCTTACCCATACCGGCCTGAACTGTGCTCGTCTTCACTGCTTCTCATCTCATCATCCGTTCCATCCCTTGACCAAAGGAGCCTCCCATGTCCCGCCGCACCCTGCTCCGCCTCAGCCCGCTCGTCCTTCTCGCCGCCCTCGCCGGCGGCCTGTGGGCGCTGACCGCCTACTACGCCGACCTGCCCCAGCGCATCAGCCAGCACGAAACGATTGTGCTGGGACAAAGCCGCTTTGTCCCCGGCAGCCAGGCCGCGCTGCGCGTCGTCGTGCGGGACAGCAAAGACGCCTCCCCCCTCCCCGACGCGCAGATCGAACTGTCCCTGCAGCCCGCGGGCGGCGGTGCGGCCCAGACCCTCTTCACGGGCGTCACCGACCGCCAGGGAACCGCCGACATCGCCTTCACCGTCCCCGAGGGTCTCGCCCCCCAGCAAACGCTCATCGTCAAGACCAAATCCCGGCTGGGGTCTGACCACGTGGAGCGCGCCGTCACCATCGCCCGCGACTACCGCGTCCTGCTCACGACCGACAAGCCGCTCTACCAGCCGGGGCAGGTGATCCACCTCCGCGCCCTCGCCCTCAGCGCGTTTGATTTGAAGCCGGCCGCCGGGCAAGACCTCGACATTATCATCGCCGACGGCAAGGGCAACAAAGTCTTCCGCAAAACGCTTGAGACCTCCGACTACGGGGTGGCGGCGACCGACTTTCAACTCGCCACGCAAGTCAACACCGGCCCCTACAAAATTACGGCCGCGCTCGGCAACACTTCGTCTGAAAAGACCGTCACCGTCGAGCACTACGTCCTCCCCAAGTTCGCGGTTGACCTGACCACCGAGCGCCCGTACTACCTCCCCGGTGAGCACGTGCGCGGCGCGCTCCAGGCCGATTACTTCTTCGGCAAGCCGGTGGCTGGCGGGGAAGTGCTCGTCGAGGGCTACACCTTTGACGTGCAGCGGACCGTCGTCTTCAGCCTGCAGGGGACGACCGACCCCGAGGGCCATTTCACCTTTGAGTTCGATCTGCCCGCGTACATCGCCGGGACCGACCTCGAGGGCGGCGCGGGGCGCTTCTATCTCCAGGCCAGCGTCGCCGACCTCGCCAAGCACACCGAAATCTCCAACCTTTCCCTGCCCGTTTCCCAAAACGCCCTTGTGATTGAGGCCATCCCCGAGGGCGGTCAGTTCCGTCAGGGCGTCGAGAACATCCTCTACGTCCTCACGAGTTATCCGGATGGGACGCCTGCCGAGACCAGCCTCACGCTGACTTTCTCCGATGGCAATGGCAGCCAGCGCCCCCTCGCTGCACAGGCCGGCCCCTACGGCCTCGCCGAAGTCCGCCTCACGCCGAACTCGCCGTATCAGCCATTCCGCATTGACGCCCGCGACTCGCGCGGCAACTTCGCCTCTCGCGATTTCTATTTTGAGGGCGAGTGGTTCGACGAGACGGTTTTGCTTCGCCCCGACCGGCCCGCCTACCGCGTGGGCGACACAATGCGCCTGACCCTCCTCACCTCGCAGCCGCAGGGCACGGTCTATCTCGACCTCGTGCGCGAGGGGCAGACCGTGAGCACCCGCGCCGTCTCCATCACCGATGGCCGCGCCGAGGTCGCCGTGGACCTGACGCCCGACCTCTACGGGACGCTCGAGCTGCACGCCTACAAGATCCTCACCTGGGGCGGGATCACGCGCGACACGCGGCTCGTCGTCGTGGACGCGGCCTCCGACCTCAGCCTCGGGCTGGCGCTCGACCGCGAGGTTTATCGCCCCGGCGAGGCGGCAGGGCTGGACATTCAGGTGAACGGCAGCGACGGCCAGAGCGCACCGTCGGCCATCGGGCTGGCGATTGTGGACGAGTCCGTCTTCGCCCTCGCCGAGCAAGACCCCGGCTTCGCCAAGCTCTACTTCCTGCTCGAAGGGGAATTACTGCAACCGAAGTATGACCTGCACGGCTTCAGCATCCCACAACTTCTTACCGAGGAACCCACGAGCGACCCGATCCTGCGCGGCGCGCAGGAGGGCGCGGCCCGCGCCTCGCTCGCCGAGGCCGCCCCGCGCGCCGCGACGTTCAGCCTGCAGGCCAACTCGCATCAGGACGCCATTCAGCGCGCCTACGATATACAGCGAGATTACTTCGCCAAACTCAGCACGGGATTGTACGGGTTGACGCTTCTCATCCCACTCGCCGTGATGGGGCTGAGCGCGTTCGCGGCCTGGCGTGAGCGGAACCTGATGCGCAGCCTGGCGCTGGTCATCGGCGTCGCCGCGATCCTGGCGCTGGTCTTCTTCCTCTGGCCGCTCGGCCCGGACTACGGGTGGATACAAACGCCCCTCGACCGCTTTGGCATGGTGATGAATTGGTTGGGCTGGCAGAGCGGGAATCTGATCCTCGGCCTCGCGGTGCTGGGGCTGGCCGGGTACATCGCCCTCGCCGTCGTCGCGTGGCGGCGCAAGGACCGCGCGCTTGGCTGGACACTGGGCCTGTTCCCACTCTTCGTCGGCGTGGTCTGGTTTTTGATCTTCGCGGCCTCACGCACGAGCGTCTCTCCGGGCGACCGCGTCATCCTGTGGGGGTTGATCGCCTTCGCGCTCGTGCCGCTGGCCTTTCTCCTCCGCGCGGCGAGCTTCGGGTGGGCGGGGCGGATCGTGCCCGCCCTCGCCGCCCTGCTCGTGGCGATGTTGGCCCTGTTTGGAACCTTGCCCATGCTGCTGATAGGCGGCGCTGCAGCCCCCGCATCGAGAGACAATTTCCAGGCCCTCGGAGGCGCCAGAGGCGGGGCGCTGGGCGATGTTGCAATGCTGGCGGCGCCCATGGCGACCGTTGTAGTAGAAGAACAAGTCGCCACCGTCGAAACCGACACAGCCGCCCCAGGGACCAGCGAACCGCCGCGCCTGCGCCAATACTTCCCTGAAACAATGCTCTGGCTGCCCGACGCCGTCACCGACGAGAATGGTCACCTCCGCGTAGACATCCCCGTCGCAGACAGCATTACCACCTGGCGGATGACGGCCCTGGCCTCCACGCAGGACGGGCGGCTGGGGAGCGCGACCGGCGGCCTGCGCGTCTTTCAGGATTTCTTCATTGACCTCGACCTCCCGCTCGCGCTCACCGTCGGGGACGAGGTCGCGGTCCCGGTCGGCGTGTTCAACTACCTCGCCGAGCCGCAGACCGTCCGCCTGGAGCTGGAGCCGGCGAATTGGTTCGAGTTGCTCGACGAGTCGTCCAAAGAAATCCCCATCGCCGCGAACGACATCACCGTGGCCTACTTCCGCATCCGCGCGAAGGACTTCGGCGTCCACCCGTTCAAGGTCACTGCGTGGGGCAGCGCCATGTCCGACGCGATCCAGAAAGACGTGCGCGTGTACCCGAACGGCAAGCAGATCTTCTTCACGCAATCCGACCGCCTGACCCCTGGCGCGCCGGTTCGCCAGACGGTGGACATCCCGCCGGACGCCATCGCCGGGACGCAGATGCTCAGCGTCAAAATCTACCCGGGGATCCTCAGCCAGGTGGTCGAGGGGCTGGACAGCATCCTGCGCATGCCCTACGGCTGCTTTGAGCAAACGTCGTCCACGACGTACCCCAACATACTCGTGATGGACTACCTGAAATCCACGAACCAGGCCTCGCCGGAGACGCAGTTCAAGGCCGAGGAATACATCAACCTCGGCTATCAACGCCTGACCACGTTTGAGGTCGGCGGCGCAGGCGGCTTCTCGCTCTTCGGCGACCCGCCGCCCGACCGGATGCTCACCGCCTACGGCCTGCAAGAGTTCAGCGACATGAGCCGCGTCCACGACGTTGATCCCGCGCTCATCCAGCGCGCCGCCGAGTGGCTGCTCTCGCAACAGCAGGGCGACGGCTCGTGGGAGAACGACCGCGGGCTGGTGCACGAAGATACGTGGAGCAAGCTGGAGAACGACCGCCTGCCCGTCACGGCCTACGTCGTGTGGAGCCTGGTGGACGCCGGGTTCGGCGACGACGAACGCACGCAGAAGGGCCTGCAATACGTGCGCGAGCATCAGGGCCAGGCCAAAGACCCGTACGTCGTCGCGCTCGTCGCGAACGCGCTCGTCGCAGATGACGTGCGTCGGGGCGGACAGTTGTCTGCCCCGACCGAGGAGGTGTTGAAACGCCTCGCGGGGATGGCCGTGCAGCAGGGGAACGGCATCGTCTGGCCGAGCGGCGTCGCCACGTTCATGGGGAGCGAGGGGCAGACCGGGAGCATTGAGACGACCGCCCTGGCCGCGCTCGCGTTCCTGCGCGCCGACCGCTATCCCGAACTCGCTAACGGCGCGCTCACCGCACTCGTCCAGCAAAAGGACAGCTTCGGCACGTGGTACAGCACGCAGGCGACCGTGCTCGCGCTGAAAGCGCTCATCCAGAGCGTGCGCGCCGGGGCCGAGAATGTGAACGCGGCCGTGACCGTCACCCTGAATAGCGGGCAGGTGCGCACCGTGCAGGTCACGCCGGAGAATTTCGACGTGGTGCAGCTCCTGGCGTTCGACGACCTGCGCCCGGGCGCACAGAACGTCGTCGAGATCGCCGTCGAGGGCGAGGGCAATCTGATGTATCAGGTTGCGGGAAGTTACTACCTGCCGTGGGACAAGTTGTCGCTCTACCCCGACACTATGGAGGGCAATGAACTGGTGACGATTGACGTCGCCTACGACCGCACCGAGTTGGCGGTGGACGACACGGTGACGGTGAATGTGGCCGTGAGCCTGAACGAACAGGACGGCCGCACGGAGTGGGCGTTGATTGACCTCGGCGTGCCCCCCGGCTTTGCCGTGCAGACCGACGACCTCGACGCGCTGGTCACGCGCTACCAGGACGTGCCGGAAGATTACGCCCTGCCCACGATAGAGCGTTACGAGCTCACCGGCCGCCAGATCCTCATCTACATCGGCGACCTGAGCTACGGCAACCCGCTCACTTTCAGTTACCGCCTGCGCGCGAAGTTTCCGCTCGTCGCGCAGACTCCGGCGAGCACGGCCTACGACTACTACAACCCCGACGTGTCCGGCGAGACCGGGCCGCAGTGGCTGGTGGTGAGGCCGTAAGCGAAATACGGAATACGCCATACGCACTACGTGCGTATGGCGTATTCCGTATCATTTCACCCGTTCAAACCTCTTCGCCACCACCGCCTGCCCCGCTTCGTTCTGCGCCCACGCGAGGAAGTCGCGCGCCGGGCCGATCGGCTCGCCCGGCGCAACCGCCACGATCAGCGCGCGCCAGTTCGCATCCATCTCGATCCGCTTCACCGAGCCGTTCAACTCCGGCGCGGGCAGATAGCCAATCGCGTTCGGGTTCTGGCTCACAGCCTCGCGCATCGCCTCCCACGTCGGCGCAACCAGCGCGCTGAGCGTCAAGGACGCGCCGGATAGCGCGCTCAGCGAAAAAGCCCGCTCTGCGTCCGACTGCTCTTCGCGCCCCACCACTTGTATCTCTCCGGTCGCGCCGCCGACCTGACCCCAATCGTTGATCCGGCCCGCATAGATCGCCTGCGCCTGCGCCGTGCTCAGCCGGGTCACCGGGTTGGCCGGGTTTACGACGATGGCAAAAGTGAGGTAGCCGATGGGCGTGGCGAACCCACCGGGATCGCGCGTGACCACCAGGCCGAGGTCGGCCCGGCCTGCGACCAAATCTGCGTTCAATGTCGAAAGCGGAGCCACAGCCGGGAGCAGGGCGACCTCCGGGCGCGCCTCCCCATAGGCCGCAGCCAGATCAAAAAGCAAAGGCGAAGTGAGGTCGGTGGCGGCGACGCGCAGCGCAATGGGTGTAGGCGAGGGAGTTGGAGCACACGCGGCCAGTGAAAGGGCAAACGACCACACGACCGCACGACCAAATGACAAACGGCGCATGTCAGCGCAGGAAATAGACGGCCAGGCAGAGCGCGCCGAAGACGAGGCGATACCATGCGAAGACATTCATCGAGCGGCGGGCGAGGTAGCCGAGCAGCCAGCGGATGGAGAGGAAGCCCACGATGGCGGCGGCGAGCGCGCCGAGCAGCAGCGGCGGGAGGTAGGCTATGAAGTTCGGGAGTTCGAGCAAGTCTTTCACCGCCACTGCGCCTGCCCCAAGCATGACCGGGATGGACATGAGGAAACTGAAGCGCGCCGCCGCCGGGCGTTCGAGATCGCGCACCAGGCCACCCGAGATGGTCGCCGCCGAGCGGGAGACGCCGGGCAGGAGCGCCAGGGCTTGCGAACAGCCGATGACGAGCGCGTCCTGCCACCTGAGATCGGTGAGCGCGCGCCGCCGGCGGCCCACTTGTTCGCTGGCGAAGAGGAGCGCCGCCGCGCCGAGCAGGATACCGGCCACAACGCCAGGATTGTGGTGCAGGCTCTCGAAGAACCTTTTGAACAACAGGCCGATGACGAGCGCCGGAGCAGTCGCCACGCCGACGAGCCAGCCCAGCCGCGCATCGGCGGAGTCAAAGGGCCTGCGCTTCAGCGCATCCGTCGCCATCGCGCGGGCGATGGACCACAAGTCTTTCCAGAAGTAGGCGATGACGGCCAGGAGCGTGCCGAGTTGGAGCAGCACGTCGAAGACGAAACGGGCGTTCTCGTCAAACGCCCACCCGAACAGCCACGGGACGAGGATGAGATGCGCCGTAGAGGAAACGGGAATAAACTCGGTCAGGCCCTGGGTGATGCCGAGGATTATGGATTGGAAGAGAGACATGGTGTGTGGGTGTATACGTGTGGAGGTATGGAAGTGTGGGAGCGTGAGGATGATTACTCAGCGCTCAATGTCCACAGGTCACGGACGAGGAATTGCTGAAAGTCGGAAACCTGGTCGCGCAGGCGGACGTCGGTTCGCATTTCGGGGAGAGGGTCAACGTAGTACACGCCGTCGAGGCGATTGAGCGCAACGGAATAGCCGAGGAAAGGGCAGCATAATCGTCCATTCGACCGAAGGCTGATTTATCCTGAACGCTGGCCTGCAAGTCCGCCAGGGCAATATTTTTCATCGAATGGATTTCCGCCGTTCCGTATTTTCAAAATCGTATTGAATCCATTTCTCAATCGGCCAGTCTTCGACCAGTTCGATTCTCCGGATGGCCCACTCGCTATACTCGGCGGAAATGTCGCATCCTTTCCATTGGCGCTTGAGTTGTTCAGCCACCACCGCTGTTGTACCCGAACCGAGGAAGGGATCGAGCACCAGGTCGCCGGGGTTGGATGACGCCAGCAACAATTTCCGCAACAGTTCCTCCGGCTTCTGGGTGGGGTGCGGGGTTTTCTCGTGCATCCCGTTGCATGTCGTCGGAGTCTCGATTACGTCACGCGGTTTCGCGCCGCGCGGGTTAGGCTGCCAAAGCCGCCTCTGACTCCGCTTCCCGTTCCCATACTGGCTGGTCTCAGCCTGAGGGTGTTCGGGATATTTGAGGGTGTGATTCCCATAGGGAATGCGCACGTCATCCACGTTGGAGGTGAACTCACGGCTCTTGCGAAAATGCAAGAAGCTCTCGTGCGAGCGCCCCCAATCAGAGCCCAGGTTAGCCTTATTTTTGTAGTGCCATACCAGCCAGCGGCAGCCTCTGAAAAAGCGCGAGGCGGGAAGTTTGAGATCAGCCAGGATTTCGGAGAAACCGCAGATGTACAGCGTCCCCGTAGGCTTGAGCACACGCGCCGCTTGCTCGATCCATTGTAGTGACCAGCGAACGTATTCTTCCTGCGACTCGAAGCTATCCCACTCAGCTTTTTTGATGTTGTAGGGGGGATCGGCAAAAATCAGGTTGGCGCTCTCGGCTTCGAGGGAGCGCAACCACGTCAACGCATCGCCAACCCAAATTTCGCCATTGGGGTGCGCATAAACGCGTGTGGGAACAGCCGGGTCGAGCCGGGCAGGGTCAACCGGCAGACGCTGGCCTTTGAGCATCGGTTGGCCGAAGAAGGTGGGCAACGCCGTGTTCCGCGCATAACCCGCTGTCGGTTCTTTTAGGGCAGCCGGTGTAGCCTTCAATTTTTTGGATGGACGAGAGGCTTTCTTTTTCTTCATTGCGCTGCCGAGTATACCCACTCGGCTAAGGGGCGTCAAAGTAAAAGCCAACGCCAAAGTCTGTCTATTGCCGACTGACGACTGGCGACTGATTACCGCGGTAGTTGGCCAGAAATTGCTCCGCGTACTGTTCAAACCTCCCGTCGCATGTCGCCTGCCGCATTTCGCGGGCGAGGGTGAGCAGCAGGTGGACGTTGTGCATGGTGAGCAGCGTCGCGCCGAGGATTTCGCCGGAGACGACGAGGTGGCGCACGTAGGCGCGGGTGAAGCGGGTGCAGCAGTAACAGGTACAGCCCTCTTCGATGGGGCGCGGGTCGCGGGCGTAGGGCGCGTTTTTCATGTTCATCCGCCCGGTGCGTGTGAGCGCCGCGCCGTTGCGCGCCACGCGGGTGGGCAGGACGCAGTCGAAGATGTCCACCCCGCGCCGGGCGCCGTTGACTAAATCCTCGGGTGAGCCGACGCCCATCAGATAGCGCGGCCTGTCGGTGGGGAGGATGTCGTTCACCCGTTCGATCATCGCGTGCATCTGCTCTTTGGTCTCGCCCACCGCCAGCCCGCCGATGGCGTAGCCCGGAAAACCGAGGTCCGTCAGGTAGCGCGCCGACTCTTCGCGCAGGTCGGGGAAGACGCCGCCCTGCACGATGCCGAACAGGGCCTGGTCGCCGCGCTTTTTCGCGGCCAGGCAGCGCGTCGCCCAGGCGTGCGTGCGGTCGAGCGCCTCGCGGTTGTAATCGCGGTCGAGCGGCGGCGGGCACTCGTCGAAGGCCATGATGATGTCCGCGCCGAGGTTCTCCTGGATGGCGACGGACTTCTCCGGCGTGAAGCGGTGCATCGTCCCGTCCACGTGGCTCTTGAACGTCACGCCGTCGGCGTCAATCCTGCGCGTGGCCGAGAGGGAGAACACCTGGAAGCCGCCCGAGTCGGTGAGCAGCGGGCCGTCCCACTGCATGAACCGGTGCAGGCCGCCCAGGTCGCGGATGAGCTCGTCGCCGGGGCGCAGGTAGAGGTGGTAGGTGTTGCTGAGGACGAGCGTCGCGCCGAGTTCCTTGAGCTGCGCGGGCGTGAGCGCCTTGACGGTTGCCGCCGTCCCGACGGGCGCGAAGACCGGCGTGAGCAGGTCGCCGTGAGGCGTATGAAAAACACCCGCGCGGGCGCGGGTGGCGGAGTCTTGGGAAATGATGTCGAATTCAAACATAAGTCACTCGTCCGCCTCTGCCGCCTGTCGGAGAGCCAGAAAAGCTTCTTTGAGCGGTTGACTAACAGCGCTATCAGGTTCGGCCAACACCAGTGCCTGATAAGCATCTAAATAGTCAATCCGTGACCGATGGAACAGATGCAGAAAATGCCTCAGGAAACCAGTGCAGTCTAAAATGGCGATCTCCAGCAGACAAGACATCAATAGTCGCGCCCCTGCACGATTACGGAGACAGCGGCAAACGTACTCCACGCGATCGAGTATTCCCTGATCTTTCACGAGAGGCTTGGCAAGATTAGCACTCGCCCGCGTCAATGTCCGTTCAAGTATTTGGGACGGGTTGCTCATTCTTTTCTCTCGAACAATCGCAGTGCGCCTCTAATTGTTGAGGGATTGTAGTTCGTCCACAACGCCTCAGCGCGTTTGCCCTTGGTAGAGTGAATCGTCTTTTCAGGCGCTACGGTCCTAATCCATCTTGGTGCAGGATAAAGCTCGTCCATCAACTCACATTGATAATTGGAAACAGCCACGCGGCCTCGCACCGAGTTCAGGACCTGAGCAAGTTCCCGGTGTTCATCGTCACTCATCTCATAGCCATAGGCGCTGTGATCGCCTCGCGTCAGGTGGACGTAAGGTGGGTCACAGTAAAAAAGCGTTTCCGGTGAGTCGTACAGGCGGATGACCTCGATGGCGGGCCGGTTTTCAATCTGGACTCTCAGCAATCTTTCCGCAATGTCCGGCAGGTCTTCAACGCTGCCAAGCCACCGGCTTACCACGCCGCTCATCCCGGCCCGGCTCGTGTTTTTGCAGTTCGCCCAACGCCCCACACTGGCGGTCTGCGCCAGGCCAGTTCGCACTTGCCGAGCCCGCACAAAGAAACGCCGCGCCCGTTCCAAAGGCGGCAGGTCAGGATCGAGAATACAAGCAAAGCTGAACTCCTCCCTTGAAAAGGGCGTCAGGCCAATGGCTTCAACCAGTCTTTCCTTGTCATCCCGCAAAACGCGAAAGAAGTTGGCGACTTCGCCGTCTAAATCGTTATAGGTTTCAACCGGTGAAGGAGGGCGATTGAGCAGGATGGCGCCGGAGCCTGCGAAAGGCTCACAATAGTGATGGCAAGGAGGCAGCAAAGGCAAGAGCCAGTCCAGGTGAGAAAACTTCCCGCCATACCACCCAAACGCAATCAGTTTCTTCTTTTTCAATCCGCTGATGGGCGATGGCCGGGTTTTCTTCGGCTTAGGATAAGTCGGGCTTCCCACAGAAGCCGTAGTCACCAGGGCCTCTTTCTTTTCACGAAGTAGGGAACTCTTGTTGTGGCGATTGGCGTTGCGCCGGGTGTAGCCCGGTTTTTTAGCAACCGCTTTCTGCTTCCGATTAGACATGAAGTTCTCCCTCAAGCTCTATGCAAAATTCAACGCTGATGCACGATCACCGCAAACTCGGAAAGCACTGCCTGACTGCGCTTCCCCTGCCGCACAGATGACTGCGTGATGCTTGCCCCTACGCGCTTTTCACGGATGCAATGTATACCCTCTAAAATCAAACCCCGCATTGCGCCGATTTCGCCGAGGATGTTCTCAGTCTCGATGTTCATGCCTTGAATAATGGAGTTGCCAATGACCACAACTCCCACACCACCGCGCGCCAACACACGCTTGAGCGCAGACATGAAATGGAAGCAGTCGTTGAAATAGGCCGCCGCGTAATTGGCCCAGCCCGGCCCGCCATAAGCGCCTTTCTCCGCACGGGCCTGGCGCAGTTGTTTCAGAATCTTTTCCAGCCCACGGTGCTCGAATGCCAAAGCCAGAGGCTCGGCATCTCGCACTGTCTGCCAGTACTGTCCAAAATTTTTCGTCTCCAAATGCTTCTGCTCGCCGGGCGATGAAATGAAATTCAGCCAGTATAACTGTGGGCGCGTGTTGCGGACGTAGTGATAGTTGTTCATGTACGGCGGTGAAGTCACCATCAGATCCACCGAGCCAGTCTCCAAGTCCTTATGCGCGCTGAAGAAATCAGCGTTGACGACGCGGCCTGCGCCGAGGCGCTTCCCCTGCATCTCTTCCTGAACCCAGGCAATATCGGCCCGCATCTGGTGGAGCCTGGTCAATAACACATGGCCCACATCAGCGTCATGGATCAACGGCTTCCCGGCTGCCGGACGCGAACCGAGGCTGGGTTCATAGGAGTAATTGGAGAAGCTCACCATCACCGCACCGAAAGCTGCTCGAAAAAGACTGGCGATCAGTTCGGACTCAAGGTTGCTGATGAAAGCCAATGCGTGGAGCACTTGCCTTTCCACGTTGGGGCTGAAGAACGGGATGCGCGATTTGAGCGGGGGAGGCGTGATACCGGCCGGCGGTGCAGCATTTTTCCATCTGGCTGAGGCTCTCTGCATTCCAGCCAGAGCCGCGTCGAGTTCGGTCAGACTAATCAAGGAGGCGCTGAGCTTGGCGCGCGCGGCGAGTGCAGGGTATGGATTGATCTCGAAGCCCACCGTATCATATCCGCGCAGGACGGCTTGCAGGAGGGTTGTGCCCACGCCGCAAAATGGGTCGAGCACCAGCGCGCCCCGGCGGTGAGGCAGGTAAGCGGAGATGACGTCATCCACAAAAGGAGCCGAATAGCCCGCGATCCACGGAACCCAGCGATGAATGGGCAAGCTCTTATTGTCGCCGAAGGCCGGATCACGGAAAGCCGTCAGGCCATTGCCGTTGCCGCCAGCTGGCGGCGGGAACAGGGGGATTTGCTTTCCGCGCGCCAGATATTCGGCGCGGTTCTCGGCAACGGCATTTCGCGTGCGAGCAGTTTCAGTTGATCGGGTCATCTGCCGCATCCCTCTGCAGCCCCTCACCGGATGTTCCAGAACACGGCCAGGCTCACGAGCATCACCCCGAACATCAGCGCGGTCATCGGCAGGCCGACCCGCGAGTAGTCTTTGAAAGTGTACCCGCCAGGGCCCATCACCAGCATATTCGTCGCATGGCCGAGCGGGCTGAGAAAAGCGGTCGAGCACCCCATCGCCACGGCCATCGCGATCCCGCGCGGGTCAGCGCCCACGCGTTGGGCGGCGGCAATCGCAATCGGCGCGAGCACCACCGCCGTCACCTGCCCGCCCATCACCTGGGTCAGCAGCATCGTCAAAAGAAAGACGCCGCCCGCCACCGCCAGCGGCCCCAGCCGGCCGAGCAGTTGCACCATCCCGTTGCCGATCAACGCCGCCGTCCCGGTGTCCGTCATGGCCAGGCCGAGGGGGAGCATCCCCGCGATGAGGAAGATCGCTTTCCATTCAATCGAGGCATAGGCCTCGTCCATGCTGAGGCAGTTGAACAGGATCATCAACGCCGCCGCCGCAAAGGCCGCCTCGGCAATGGGCAGCCAGTTGAGCGCCGGCAGCGTCACCGCCGCCAGGGTCAGTCCCACGGCCAGCGCCGCTCTGCGCGGGGACTCGAGCCCGCGCGTGTCTTCCTCCAGCACGAGGAAGGCCGGGTCGGAGCGCAGCAGCTTCGTCTTGGAGCGGCGGCCCTGCATCAGCAGCGCATCGCCAAAGTGCAGGGGAATATCGGCCAGCCCGTCGCGGATGGTGTAGCCCTCGCGCCAGATGGCTAACAGGGTCAGCTCGTACTTGTCGCGGAAGTCAATCTCGCGCAGGGTTTTCCCGGCGAGCGAGGACCGTGGGGCCAGCGCCACCTCCACCAGGCTCACCTGATCGGAGGCGAACTGCCCCTGCCACGCCGGGTCCTGGGTGAAGACCAGCCCATAGCGGGACAACTCTTCCTGATCGGTGTAGCCGGTGAACAAGACGACATCGCCCTCGAGCACTTCTTCGTCTTTCGGCGGCGCAAGATGCACCACGCCGCCGCGCGATATGCCGACGATGTTCAGGCTCAGGTGCTCGCCCCAACCGCCCTCCGCCAGGCTCAACCCGGCCATAGAGGAGCCAGGTTTGACGTAGGCTGCCGATACTGTTTCCTTCAGGCCATACACGGCTGAGAGGTCGCCTGTCAGGCGTGACGCGCCATCCTGCCCGCCAAGGCCGCGGTTGGGCAACATGCGCCGCCCCGCCAGCGCCATGAAAATAATTCCGGCGACCGCCATCGGCAGGCCGACCGGGATGAAGTCGAAGACTCCATAGGGCTTAAGCCCCTGATCTACGAGTGCGGCGCTCACCAGAATGTTGGCCGTGGTGAACAATGTCGCCATGCCGCCGAGCAACGAGGCGAAGGCAAGCGGCATGAGGAGCTTCGAAGGGCGCAGTTGGGTCTGCCGTGTGATGCCGATGACGGCCGGTAGGAGCACCGCCGCCGCCGCAATCGTGTTCATCACCAGCGAGAGCAGCGCCGTAGCGACCATGACGACCAACACCGCGCGGGCTTCGTTCTCGCCAGCCACACGACCGAGGTGATGCCCGAGGAATCGCGTGACTCCGGTGCGCTCTAACCCATCGGTGATGATGAAGAGTGCGAGAATAGTGATCACCGCTGAACGGCTAAAGCCGGAGAATAATTCCCTGGGACTCACCAGCCCGGTCAGGCCGAGGACGACGAGCAGCAACAAAGCGATCAAATCCGGACGGAGTTTCTCCGAGATGAGCAGGTAGCCCGCGACGGCGACGAGCGCCAAGATGAGGAGAATCTGAGGAGTCATGACCGGGGTGGGATTATACTTCGATTGCAGATTGTTGATTGCTGATTTTTGATTGATAATCACACTCCACAATCAGCCACCAGAAATCCCATGACGAATCTTACCTGGGTCGAGATTAACCTGGCTGCCGTTCAAAACAACCTGCGGCGCATGCAAGCCATTGCCCGCACGCGCGTGATGGCAGTCGTGAAAGCCAACGCCTACGGGCACGGCGCCGTCGAAGTGGCTAAAGCCGCGGCCGCGGCCGGGGCAGACTGGCTGGGTGTGGCGCGTGCCCCCGAGGGATTGGCGCTGCGCGAAAGCGGGATCACACTCCCGATCCTGGTGCTGGGTTACACCCCGCCCGCGTGGGCCGCCGGAGCCTTCGGCGCTGACCTCAGCCTGGCCGTTTTCGACTTCGAAACCGCTCAGGCCTGCGCCGCGGCGGCGCGCGCTCTCAACCGCCGCGCCCGCATACACGTCAAAGTAGACACCGGCATGGGGCGATTAGGCGTATTGCCCGAGGCTGCGCCTGAGTTCGTGAAAGCCGTGAGCGCGCTCGACGGCATAGACATGGAAGGTGTCTTCACTCACTTTGCGAATGCAGATAGCGCGCCGCCTCGCGTTTCTGCCGCAGAACAATTAACCAAATTTGAGCGTGTGCTGGACGCCCTCACGGCGCAGGGGTTGCGCCCCCCGCTCGTCCACGCGGCCAACTCTGCCGCCGCGTTCGCCCTGCTCCCCGCCCGGTACGACCTGGTGCGGATGGGCATCGCGCTCTACGGCCTCGCGCCTTCGGACGAAGTCCCCTGCCCGCCCGAGTTTATCCCCGCGCTCAGTTGGAAGGCGGCCGTGGCGCAGGTCAAGACACTCCCGCCGGGGCATGGCGTCAGCTACGGGAGCGAGTACGTCACCGTCACAACCGAAACCATCGCCGTCATCCCGGTGGGTTACGCCGACGGCTACCGACGCGTGCCCAAGAACGTGAACGAGGTGCTCATCCGGGGTCGGCGCGCCCCGGTGCGCGGGCGCGTGTGTATGGATCAGATGATCGCCGGCGTCAGCCATATCCCCGGCGTGCAGTCAGGCGACGAAGTCGTGTTGATCGGCCAGCAGGGTCGGGAAACGATGAGCACGGACGAAGTTGCCCGGCGCTGGGGGACGATCAACTACGACGTGGCGAGCGGGATCATGGCGCGGGTGCCGAGGGTGTATCCATGACCATTGAGCGCAGGGCGAATGTCAAAACGGATGACAAGTTGCACTTGACTTTCCCCCTCTCGCGCCCTAAAATCACCTTGACTCAATCGCATCATCCGGGTTCGGGGAAGAGCGCCTGCCGGGCCAACCGGACAGGACACCGAAGGGGCAAGCCGCACGGGTCAGCAGCCGGCGCGGCGAATCTCTCAGGTAAAAGGACCCCGCGCCCGCCCCCCTCTGAAAAGTCGGAACTGCCCGCAAAACGGGCGCCGCACCGAAGGGGCAAGCCGCGGGCCGTCGCCCCGGTGAATCTCTCAGGTTCAGAACAGAGGACGCATCGTCGCTAAAACGTGCGTCCTTTTTTGTTTCCAGGCGCATGGCTGGCGCACCGCTTGGACGCCTTGCCTGACGGTTCGGAAAACCTGCGCCAGCCGTGCCTGTTCGTGAAATCTGTGCATCCCTAAACCCATCATCAGGAGGCCAGCATGAATTTCCCCGCCGATTTGAAATACACCAAGAGCGACGAGTGGGTGCGCGCCGAAGGGGGCGCTACGGCCACCGCGGGCATCACCGATTACGCCCAGGAGCAGCTCTCCGACATCGTGTACGTGGAGCTGCCGGGGGTGGGCAGCGCCTTCAAGCAGGGCGAGGCCTGGGGTTCGGTCGAGTCCGTCAAGGCAGCCTCGGACGTGAACATGCCTGCCAGCGGCGCCATCACCGCCGTGAACGAGGACCTGAAAAACTCCCCGGAGGTGGTGAACAGCGATCCTTACGGCAAAGGCTGGATGATCAAGTTCACCCTGGACGATCCGAAAGAACTGAACCTTCTGATGGACGCGGCGGCGTACCAGAAATATTGCGAGGCGCGCCAGCAATAACCCTCACCCTGCCGCCTTGTCACCCCTTCACTGCGTCATTTGACACGGTGACCGGGTGACCGGGTGACGAGGAGTTGTTCTATGAGTTACTCCCCTCACACAGACAACGACCGCGCGGAGATGCTCAAAGTCATCGGCGTCCAGAACGTCGAAGAGTTGTTCGCGGATGTGCCCGAGCGGGTGCGGTTCCCCAAGCTGAATCTCCCCGGGCCGCTTTCGGAAATGGAAACGCTGCGCGAGTTGATGGAACTGGCGGACATCAACGCGCACGCCCAGCAGCAACCGATTTTTCTCGGGGCCGGGGCCTACAACCATTTCAGCCCGTCGGTCGTCAACCACATCATCCTGCGCGGCGAGTTTCTCACGGCATATACGCCGTACCAGCCGGAGATCTCACAGGGCACGCTGCAAGTCATCTTCGAATACCAGAGCATGATCTGCGCGCTGACGGGGATGGAAGCCGCCAACGCTTCGCACTACGACGGCGCGACCTCGATGGCCGAGGCGGTGATTATGGCCTACCACCACTACCGCGAAAGGCGCAAAAAGATCGTCCTCTCGCCCGCCATTCATCCGCAGTACCGCGCCGTCGTGCGTACTTACATCCAGGGCGCGGGGCTGAACGTCGTCGGGGACGACCGGCCCGACAACGACCCCGCCGCCCTCGCCCGGATGGTGGACGCAGACACGGCCCTCCTCATCGTGCAGTCCCCCAACTTCTTTGGGCAGATCGAAGACCTGAGCGGCCTGGCGGCGCAGGTCCACGCGGCCGGCGCGCTGCTGGGCGTCGCCGTGGACCCGATTTCGCTGGGCCTGCTCAAGCCGCCGGGACAGCACGGCGCAGACATCGTCGTGGGCGAAGGCCAGTCGCTCGGCCTCCCGCTCTCCTTCGGCGGGCCGTATCTGGGCTTCTTCGCCACGCGCAAAGAGTACGTCCGCAAGATGGCCGGGCGGCTGGTGGGCGAGGCCTACGACAAGAACGGCCAGCGCGGTTATGTGCTCACCCTCGCGACGCGCGAGCAGCACATCAAGCGCGAGAAAGCCACCTCCAACATCTGCACCAATCAGGGCCTCATGGCGATTGCGGCGACCGTTTATCTCTCCACGTTGGGCAGGCAGGGCCTGCGCAAAGTGGCCGAACTGTGCTGGCACAAGAGCCACTACGCCGCCCGGCAGATTGCCGCCCTCCCCGGCTTCTCCGTGGACGCCTCCCGACCGTTCTTCAAAGAGTTCGCCGTCCAGTGCCCCAGACCGGTGAGCGAGATCAACCGGCGCCTGCTCGACGACTGGGGCATCATCGGCGGCTACGACCTCGGTCAGGACTATCCTCACCTGAAAGATCACATGCTGGTGTGCGTGACCGAGATGAACAGCCGCGAAGAGATAGAGACGCTGGTGGAGGCGCTGAGAGAAATAGCGGCCTGAACGGAATACGCCATACGCGAAACGTGCTTCGTATTCCGCAGGGCGTATCTAGCATTGGAGACGCGACGATGACCGAACCCCTCATCTACGATTTAGGCGCGCCGGGACGCTGCGGCGTTTCCCTGCCCGACCCCGACGTTCCGACGACGGCCTTTCCCGACGACCTCGTGCGCACCGACCTGGATTTGCCCGAGGTGGACCAGCTGACCGTGGTGCGGCACTTCACCCGGCTGTCCAAGCTGAACTATTCCATTGACCAGAATATGTACCCGCTGGGTTCGTGCACCATGAAGTACAACCCGCGGCTCAACGAAGACACGGCCCGCCTGCCCGGCTTTCTGCACACGCACCCCCTCCAGACTCTGGAGACCGTGCAGGGCAACCTCGCACTCATGTATCAACTGCAAGAGTGGCTTAAAGAGATCGGCGGTTTCGCGGGCGTGAGCTTGCAGCCGGCGGCGGGGGCGCACGGCGAGTTCACGGGCGTGCTGATGATGCGCGCCTACCACCGCGCGCGCGGCGACGCGAACCGCATCAAGATCCTTATCCCCAACTCCGCGCATGGCACCAACCCCGCCACCACGAGCATGGTCGGCCTGCACGTCGTGGAACTGCCCTCGGACGCACGGGGCAACGTGGACCTCGAGGCCCTCAAAGCCGTGTGCGATGAGACCGTGGTCGGCCTGATGATCACCAACCCCAACACGCTCGGCCTGTTCGAGGAGCACATCGAAGCCGTCGTCCAGGCCGTTCACGACTGCGGCGGGCTGGTGTACGGCGACGGCGCGAACATGAACGCGATGATCGGCGTCATGCGCCCCGGCGACCTCGGCTTCGACGTGATGCACTACAACCTGCACAAGACATTCTCCACGCCGCACGGGGGAGGCGGCCCCGGCTCAGGCCCGGTGGGCGTCTCGGCAAAACTGATGGACTTCCTCCCTGCCCCGGTCGTCGGCATTATTGACAGCGGCGCCGGGCGCGAGCCGCCGCTTTACGGGTTCGTCACCCCGCCCAAATCCATCGGCCGACTCAAGGCGTTCAACGGCAATTTCGGGATGCACGTCCGGGCGTACACCTACATCCGCGTCCACGGCGCGAGCGGTCTGCGCGGCAACTCCGAGGACGCCGTGATCAACGCCAACTACGTCCTCGCCCGGGTCCGCAGCGCGCAAGCCTACCACATCCCCTACGACCGTATCTGCATGCACGAGTTCGTCGCCGAAGGGATGTGGCCCGATGCGCCGGGCGTGCACGCGCTCGACGTCTCCAAACGGCTGATGGATTACGGTTACCACCCCCCGACCAATTATTTCCCTCTCATCGTCCACGAGGCGCTGATGATTGAGCCGACCGAGACGGAGACCAGGGAAACGCTCGACCACTTCGCCGACGCTCTGCTCAAAATCGCGGAGGAAGCGCACGCGCGGCCCGAACTGCTGACCGGCGCCCCGCACGCCGCCCCGGTGGGCCGCCTGGACGAGGTGAGCGCCGCCAAACAACTGGTGCTCTGCTGCCGCCCTATCCCCGCTTGAGCACCATAGGGGCAAGCCTGTGTGCCGGTCCAATAAAGGCAGACCACGTGCCCGCCCGGCCTGCGCCTGCCCAGCCTAGGCCAGCCCTTGTGCCGGCCTGAACGCAAACCCGCCTGTTTACCCCATCCTGACGGGTGGCAGGATATCTCTCCTGCCACCCGTCGCTCGTCCGCCCCTCACGACTCGCCGCTTCTCATCTAACTCTTAGCCAAAATACCTAATGAAATTCGGGCAGGCTGTGCTAGAATTCCGATAACATAGCTCGTGTTAGCGTTAATGGCGGTGTAGCACTGGAAGGGAAAGGCGGCGGTACCATGACAGGCAGATTTCGAATTCTGGGAATTGTGTTGGCGCTGGCCTGGCTGACGGCGGCCTGTTTGCCGGAGGGCATGCGCCTGCCGCAGAGCGATCTGCTCAAGACGTTCGAGCGCAAGTCGGGATTGATCGCTTATCTGGGGGCAGACGGCAATATTTACACGATTGACCAGGGCGGCAGCCAGCCCACGCCGGTGACGACTGACGCGCACTCTGAGAACGATTACCTCTTCTACACTTTCCCGGTCTGGTCGCCCGACAGCAACTTGCTCGCCTTTGCCGGTTTCAGCGGCCAACAGGGCGAGGCGCCGGGAAAGGCCAGCCTGTTCGTAGCAGGCAAAGATGGAAAGGGCCTCGTCGAGGCCTACGCCAGCGAAGACTATCTCGTCTACTACTACTGGTCGCCCGATAGCGGGCGGGTGAGTTTCCTCTCCAACACCCCGAGCAGCAACCTGGCGCTGAAGGTCGTGTCATCCTCCGGCGGCGATGCCGAAACCCTCGACGTCGGCGCCCCTTACTACTGGACCTGGGCCCCCGACAGCCATTCGATGCTGATCCACGCCGGAGGCGCTACCGCCGATGGTCAATCCCGGCTCTCGATCCTGCGCCTGGATGGGACAGTGACGGAGCAGGGCCTGGATATCCAGCCCACCTTGTTCAAGACTCCCGCCTATTCCCCGGCTGGAGACCAACTCCTCGTCGCCGGGGAAACGTCGGAAGGCACGCCGGCGCTCTTACTGACCGATGCGGCGGGCAACGCCCGCCAGACCCTCACGGAATATGAGGGGATCATCGCCTTTGTGTGGAGTCCAAACGGCAAGCGCATTGCTTACATTGCCGGCGACGTCGGCGAACAAGGCTTTGAGGGGCGCCTCATCGTCATGGACCCGACGGGGCGGCAGAAGCCGCTCGCGTTGGAAGACGAAACGGCCAGCGCGTTCTTCTGGGCGCCGGACGGCAAGTCCATTGCCTATTTCACGCCGAAGGTTATTGACGCCCCGACCCCTGAACCTGGGCAGTCTTCAGCCAACCGGCCGGAGACCTTCACCGTGTGGAGCCTGAGCGTGATGGACGCGCAGAGTGGCAGCGCGCATGCGGTGGCGACGTTCCTCCCCACGGACCGCCTCCTCGAGGTCCTGCCGTTCTTCGATCAGTATCACCAATCGGCGACTATCTGGAGCCCTGACAGCCAGAACCTCGTGCTCTCGGCCTACAATGGAAACGGCGACCCAGGCATCTGGGTGGTGGCGGCCTCGGGCAACCTGGAGCCGCGCTTCATCGCCCCGGGGTGGGTCGGTTTCTGGTCATGGAAGTGACGTCACCTCCCTCTCCTGACATTCCCTCAGGAGAGGGGTAGGGGTGAGATGAAAAACAACGCCGCTGGCATTTGGCCAGCGGCGTTTCTTTATTGGACCGATGCTCACGATGAGCGGCTCTATTCCTTTGAAGCCTTCTTCTTGGCGCTCTTGCCGTTCTTCCTGGAAGCGGCCTTCCTGGGCGCAGGCGGCTCGGTGGCCTGAGCTGGTTCCGAATTGCCCTGGGCGGCCGGCCCTCTAGCGCCGCCCGCGGCCATCCGGGCGATTGCGCCAGGCAGCTGGATGGTCTTCCGGGCGCTGGCTTCGGCCTCCGGTGCGCGCTGCATGGCCGCCGACGGAACAGGGGGTGGGACCATGCGCGAGACCGGGCGCATGGGTTGGGTGTCGGCCAGCGCCAGCGAGTCAGTTTCAGCGCCGCCCGCCGGGGGCGTCATCTCGATGGGAGCATTCAGCGCAACCGATTTATTCGGCTGAGTATCCCCCAGCGAGGCAGCCGCCGCTGGCGCGGGCAGGGGCATCCCCGTCGGCTGAGGCAATCGTGCCGGTTCGCGCGGGGCGCGCAAAGCCCTGGAGTCGCGCCAGCCGTTGTCACCCAGCAGGGCCATCACTTCGTCGTGGGAGAGGTCGCTCTTTTCCAGCAACGCGCGTGTGAGCGCTTCTGTTTCATCGGCGTGCTGGTGGAGAAGTTGTTCAGTCTGATCTTCGAGCACTTTCCAGAAGCGCTCGATGAGCGGATCGGCGCTGGCGGGGATGCCGCCGGAGCTGCTGTTTTCCAGGCCGCGCACGGGAGGACCGAAGTAGCCCAGCGAGTATAACGCCCAAATGTTGCGGCGGATCATGCTGAAGTCACTCCACGCGCCAGTCCAGTACTCGCCCATATGCAACTTGGTCGCTACGTGACCAGCCATCGCGACCATGATGTCGGCTGCGTACCGGCGCAGAGGCGCCGCATACACTTCCACGCGATCCACCGGGAGCATATATCCCAGCGCCCCGCCCCGGCGGATGATGCTCAGGCGCACAATGCGCTGTTCAGGCATGAGGTAATGCTGGGCCACCGCATGTCCGGCCTCGTGGTAGGCCACCTGCATACGCTGCTCGGCGTCCCACTCTTCGATAGGCTGCTCGATGCCCATGCGCTGTTCCTGCAGGGCCAGGTCAATGTCCTTCTGCGCAATCCGGTCACGCCCGTTGAATAAAGCAATGCGAACAGCGTCTTTAGTCAGGGCGGAGGCAATCTGCGCGGGGGTGGCGTGGGGCGTGTCCTCGACGATGGCCTCGATGTTGATTGTATCGTCGAACTTCACCCGGCTCAGGTAGCCTGTGATGATTTCGCGGCGGCCCGCACTGTCGGGCGCGTCCACCTGTATCTTCTGGTCAAATCGGCCGGGGCGCAACAGGGCTGGGTCGAGCACGTCGGGCCGGTTGGTGGAGCCCATGAAAAGCACATGCCATTTGTGCGGCGGCAGTTCTTTGCCGAACAACTTGTAAAGTCGTGCTTTGCGCTTCTCCCACCAGCCCTGGTCGCCGATGCCATCCATTTCGTACAATAAGCGGGTCAGCGATCCCGAGCCGCCGCCCATCATGCCTCCCATGCCCCCGCCCCCCATCATGCCCCCCTGGCCGCCCATCACCCCGCCGCGGCTCATCCCGACCGCGTCAATTTCATCAATATAGGCGATGCACGCGCCGTACTCGCGGGCCAGCTTTTTAGCCTTGCCCACGTATTGAATCATGCGCAGGACGTCCACCCCCCAGAACATGCCGCGGAAACCGGAGCCTTCCACCGAGATGAACGGGATGCCGGCCTCCCCCGCCATCGCTTTGGCCAACATCGTCTTGCCGGTGCCGGGCGGGCCGTAGAGCAGGATGCCGTTGATGTACCTGCCGCCCATTCTAACGAACTGATCGCGATCAGAGAGCAGGCTGATCCACTGCTTAACCAGACGCACGAGTGTGGGTTGGCCCCAGTAATCCTTAAAGGTGACGTGCTTGGGGTCTTCCGGTTTAATCGTCTCCATCTTCGTCCGGCTCATGAACCAGAAGATGGCGACGAATTGCATGACGGCGTAGAACAGTGCAAAGACGATCTGAGCTACGTAGGCCAGGACAGTGAGGACCATATTGAGGACTTCGGAGTCGCTCCACATCCAGATGCCCAGCCCAACGAGGAAAGCCCACGGCAACATCCCCCTCACAAAGCGCCACAGGCGGCCGCCCACGCTGTTGCGCCGGCTCACAAGGTCCGTCTTGTTGCGCGAGGCCTTGGAATTATCTTGTCTCTGATTGGATCGGGAACCGGGAGCAACCACCATACTCATCGTCTTTTCCTCTTTCTGGTTGAGTGGACACCCTGACTACTCGCGACTGCTGCTTTAAGTTCACTTAGAGTTTCTATCCTGACACTGGGAAAAACCGGGTTTCTGAGCCCAGCCTGTTTCCTAGTAAAGTGTAACCGGAAACTCCGGCTGGGACAAGGGTTTGCCGCTTCCTTAGGAAACATTCACCAGGCTCTCATCTGGCAATTTCCAATTGCTGATGGCCACTTACCAATTACCCATCCCGGCAATTGGCGGTCAATCATTGTCCAGATGCCGGGCGTCTACGCCGAGGACGTACACCCGGTCGGGGCGCACGTCGAGCCGGGCGACGGCGGTGTTCGGGAGGTGGAGCGAGACGTGCTTTTCAAGAGGGGCGCCGAGCAGGTGATGGGCGACGTAGGCGTTGAGCAGGCCCCCGTGGCTGACGACGGCCACCGGCCCCTCGGGGTGGACTGTGAAAATCTCCGCGAAAACCGCGGCCGCGCGCGCCACAAGCGCCGCCCGGGATTCTCCCCCCGGCGGGCCTTTGACGCGCCACTCGCCATCCACCCGCTCCGGATAACGCGCCTCCACCTCCGCAATCGTCAGCCCCGTCCACTCGCCCAAATCCCGCTCTTTCAGCCGGTCGTCGAAAGTGATGGGCACGGGCGGGTTATGCCGCGCGAAGGCGATCTCGGCGGTCTGGCGGGCGCGGGCCTGCGGGCTGCTGTAGATGGCGCGAAACGGCTCTCCCCGCAGGCGCTCGGCCAGGGCGCGGGCCTGCTCCCGCCCGACGTCGTCGAGCGGCGGATCGGCCTGCCCCTGCATCCGGCCCTCGGCGTTCCACGTCGAGCGGGCGTGGCGGATCAGGAAGAGGAAAGTCATTCATTCAGATGGGAAAGTAGGCAGTCGGCGGAAGGCAGTAAGCAGGCAATCAATAACCGCCTCCTGCCTACCGCTTACTGCCTTCTACTTGCGCTTAGGGAAGCGCGATAACACCGTCGCCGCCTCCGGCTCGCGCTTGCGTCCCCCCTTCGACGACAGGAGGGCTTCGACCGCCTCGCCGCCTCGCGAGTCTTGGGCTTGTCCGTCCCCTCCTGTTTCATCAGTTCGCCCGCCCCCTGTAAGATGAGAACGGGCGTGCCCTCGGCGAGATATTTGAATTCCAGGTAGGCCTGCCCGAGGCGGTAGCCCTCCGTGTCAATCGAGCAGCACGTCACCTCGCCAATCAGGCGGCCCTCGGCGTCAAACACCGGGTCGCCGTTGTGAGCCATGCGCCCGCTCTTGGCGTTGAAGCGGAAGCGCGTGACCTCGGCCTGGCGGTTCTTCTCCCGCTCGAGGAAGGCTTTGCGTCCAATAAACCACGGTTTGTGCGTTTTGACGTAGGAGTCGAAACCGGCGTCCCCCACCCCGAGGTCGAGGTATCCCGCCATCTCGTCGCCGTAAAGCGGCAGCCCGGCTTCGGTGCGGAGCGAGTCGCGCGCGGCCAGGCCGCAAGGCTTGAGACCCATCGGGGTTCCCGCTTTCAGCAAAGCGTTCCAGAGTTCAACCGACCTGTCCGGGTGGATGAACAACTCAAAGCCCATCACTTCGCCCGTGTACCCCGTGCGGGCGATGATGAGGTCAAAGCCGCCGATCGTGGCTTCACACAGCTCGGTGCGCTTGAGCCTGGTAATGAGCGCATCGGTCGCCGGGTCCGCGCCCAGGGCCAGGAGGATGTCGCGCGCCTTCGGCCCCTGCAGCGCGATGTCCACGCGCCGGTCTGCGCCGGATTGGGGGTCGCGCAGGTCCCGCAGCGTCACGCCGTTCCGGCCCGGCGACTTGGTCCACGGGCGGTCGTGATCAATGAGCGCTACGCCGCGCAGCACGGCGTTGATCCACGTCCAGTCCTTGTCGTCGTTGCTCGCGTTGACGACGATGAGGTATCTCTCCGGCGCGCGGCAATAGATATAGCAATCGTCGAGCACGTGCGCGTCGGGGTTGAGGAACTGCGAGTACATGCTCTCCCCCGGCTTGAGCGCGGCGACCTCGTTCGTCGTCGCCGCGTCGAGGAAGGCGCATGCGCCGGGGCCGACGGCCTCCCACACGCCCATGTGACTCACGTCGAACAGCCCAGCCGCCTGCCGCGTGGCCTGATGCTCCTCCAACACGCCAGTGTACTGCACGGGCATCTCCCACCCGGCGAAAGGGACCATGCGCGCGCCCATCGCCTTGTGCGTCTCGTTGAGCGCGGTCTTCCTTAGGGGCGGGGCGGACGGTTCGGTCCAGCGGAACTCGGGGAGCGGGGGCGGCGTCGCCAGGCCCCACATCGAGCTGCCGATGAAATAGGGCTTGGTTTCGTCGAGGCCGTCCGCGTCGCCGGACACTTCCGGCACGCGCAACGTGTCCACGGCTACCGCCTCGCGGACGACGACCGGGCCGGGGAGCTTGCGCAGGTAGTCCGTAGCATCAAAAGCCACGTACCCGTCGGAGAGGTCGCGCAGCCACGTGGCGACAAGCGTGGCTTTATCGGCCGGCACCGTGATCACGTAGGGGCGGGCCCCGCGCCCGCCCATCCGCCCGCCCGTATCCGCCGACCGCGTGAGCACGCCCTCCACCTGCCCCTTCGCGGTGTACAGCCGGGTCGCCTGCGAAGCGCCGGGGGCCAGGGCATACACATCGCTGGTCAAAGCCCAGTACAAAAACTCATCGGCGCGCTCGCCAACGATTTCAATTTGCCCGTAGAGACGTCCCGGCGGGCCGTCTCTACCACGGGGTGCAGGGTCGTCAATGTAGTAGAAGTGCGGATACCCGTGCTCCGCCGGCTCGAAATCAATGCCCGCTTTCGTCGCCAGCTCGCGCACTTTGAGCTTGGCGTCCTGGAAGGCCTCGAAGTCCACCTTCGCGCGGAAGAGGTCGCCCTTGCGGCCCGGAACCTTGTAGGGGTGGCAGGCCTTGAGGATCTGCGCCGTCGCGTCGGCCAGGGCGTCAATCTCGGCTTCCCCGAAGCCGCGCTGCGTGATCCAGGGCGTGCCGAGGCGCAGGCCGGAGGGGTTCGCCGCCGATTTGTCGCCGGGAATAGTGTTGCGGTTGACGACGACCCCGGCGAGGTCGAGGATGCGCGCGGCCATGTCGCCCATCAGCGGCGCGCCGTCGGCCCCGACGACGGATTTGCAGTCAAGGTTGAAGAGATGGGATTCGGTGCCCCCAAATGGAATCTTGAACCCGTGCTGCTTCATCTTCTCGGCGAAGCGCACGGCGTTGACGACGACCTGTTTTTGCAACAGTCTGTATTCGGGCGTGGCCGCGATCTTGAGCGCGACGGCGAGCGCGGCGAAGACGTTGACGTGCGGGCCGCCCTGCTCGCCGGGAAACACCGCGCGGTCAATCTTGCGCGCCAGGGCCGGGTCGGCGGTGAGGATGACCGCGCCGCGCGGGCCGTTGAGCGTTTTGTGCGTGGTGAAGGTGACGACGTGCGCGTGCCCGATGGGCGAGGGGTAGACGCCCGCCAGGATCAACCCGGCGACGTGCGCCATGTCGGCCATGAGGTACGCGCCAACCGAGTCCGCGATCTCGCGGAAGCGTTTGAAGTCCCCGGCCCAGGGGTACGACGAGTAACCCACGATGATCATCTTGGGCTTGTGCTGCTTCGCCAGCCGCTCGACCTCGTCCATGTCAATGCGCTCGGTCTGCGGGTGGATGGTGTAGGGGACGATGTTGTAGTATTTGCCGGAGCGGTTGACGGGCGAGCCGTGCGAGAGATGGCCGCCGAAGAGCAGGTTCATGCCCATCACCGTGTCGCCCGGGTTGACGAGCGCGTGATAGACGGCGTTGTTCGCCGGGCCGCCGGAGAGCGGCTGGACGTTGACGTAGAGTTGATTCGCCGTCACCCCGTTGGCCGCCCACAGCTCGGCGCAGCGGCGGCGGGCGAGGGCCTCGATCAGGTCCGCGTATTCCACGCCCTTGTAGTAGCGCGGGTCGGCGTAGCGGCGGTAGTGCGCCAGGCGCGCCTCGTGGTCGAGGATCTCCGCCTCGGTCATGAAGCGCGTTTCGTCGTCGGGGTAACCCTCGGCGTAAATGTTGTGGAAGGCGGAGCGGTAGGCCTCCAGCACGGCCTGCGGCGCGGCGCTTTCCGAGGCGATGAGGATCAGTTTCCGATATTGCCGCTCGGCTTCGATTTGCGTCAGTTCGTAAACGTCGGGGTCGAGGTCTTTGAGCGAGCCGCGGAAGAGGAAGTCGGACATGGATACTCCTGAGAGTGGAGAATTGGAGATTAGAGATTGGTAAGTGGTCATTGGTAATTGGCGAAGGGGATTGTAGGCGGGGGGGAAGAAGAATGCAAGGGAGCGGCGGCCCTAAAATTGTGTGCTACAATCCGTCTTAACGAGGTAATGACAATGCTCGCCGTCCGTGGAACCTACGATGGCAAGACCATCCGCGTCTTGCCCGCCGAAAAACTCCCCAAAGTCACGCGCGAAGTCCCGGTCGCCATCATTTTTTTGGAAGACCTGACCGACGTCCAGCGCCGCCAGTTGCAGATTGAAGCCGCCCAGTGGATGCGGGCGCGGCGCGCGGCGATGGCGCCGCTCGACATGAGCATCAGAGATATGATCGAGAATGGCCGGTATCGCTAAGCGCATTGACTTTCCCCCTCTGCAAGACCTCACCTTCCAACTCGCCCTCCAGCACGACCGCTCGGCCTACGACAGCGCGTATGTGGCTTTAGCGCAATATCTCGGCGTGTGGCTTTTCACGGCGGACCGACGATTGTTCAACGCCGTCGGCAGTGCGCTCGACTACGTCCAGTGGATTGGGGACGATCAGTTCGAGGCCGTCCCCGACGCCGAGGACGCTGAAACGCCAGCGCGGCGCGAGCGAGGGCCCGGAGAGTAAAGATTATCCCCCGACTAAAGCCTCGACCCTTGTGGTCGGCTAAAGTCAGTGGTCGCAGTTCATTCAGCGGTTCAGCGATTCAAATCCCCTGTGATATACTCAGTTCGGTCACGAAGGAGCGCGGCAATGCCTATTATCCTCGAACGTTATCCTATCCCCGATAGCGGCCCATTGAAAATTACAGTGGATATTTCCGCTGAAATCAAAGTGACGGCGGAAGAAGCGCGGCGGATGGTGAACCGGTGGTTGATTGAACACGTCAGTATCTTGATGGGCGCGGATAAGCCGACGCTGGCCGTCGGAGAAAAGGTCGTTTGGCGCGTGCCAGTGCATATCAGTTACCCGCATGTTGGAGAGGCGGGCATTGTCGGGCAGGTGAACGTGGATGTTGAAAGCGGCGCTATGGACAATACGTCTGAGAAGATAGCCGAGATGTACGAATGCGCCAAGAAAATCCACGCCCGACTGCCGCCCTACGAGCCAAAGCGCGAAACGCCCGCTGAATATCTGGCAAAAGACGTGCCGCCCGCGCGCAAACTCGTCATCGCCGCAGACGGAATGGTCCGATTAGCCCCTGAAGAGAAAGCGGAATGACATGGCCTCGATTCAGTTGCCGATTGACCATTTCCAGCAACGGCAGGAGGGTGAATGTCTGGCGGCCTGTGCGGTGATGGCGCTTACCTATCTGGGGCTTGCGGCGGACTATAACCGGCTTTTGAAACTTCTGGAGGTAGAACCGGAAGTAGGCGCAATCTTCTCAAAAGTCCGCAAACTGGAAAGCCTCGGAGTTCAAGTGGTTTACAAGCGAGGCAATCTGGACGAGTTGCGCGAACATCTGGAAAACAATCGCCCCTGCATCGCACTGGTGAAGACCGGTGAGCTTCCCTATTGGGACTATTCCACCGATCATGCTGTGGTCGTCAGCGGCATGGATGACCAGTTTGTATATCTCAACGACCCTGCCTTTCCCAATGCCCCTCTCCAGGTCTCGCATGGCGACTTCGGCCTGGCGTGGCTGGAGCGAGATGAGTTTTATGCGGCTCTATCGCGGCGCGCGTAGCCCACGCGCCACAACTGAATCTTCGCCTACTCCTTCACCATCCCCACGCGCTCGACTACGTCAAGTGGATTGGGGACCATCAGTTCGAGGCCATCCCCGACGCCGAGGACGCTGAAGCGCCTCCCCTGTGCTATACTCAGCATAGTCACGAAAGAAGGCGGCTATGTCCATAATCCTCGAACGCTACCCCGTGCCTGAGAGTGGGCTGTTGAAACTCTCGGTAGAAATCTCCGCCGAAATCAAAGTCTCGGCGGACGAGGCCCGGCGCAAGGTGAACGGGTTTCTGCTCAACCATTTGAGTTACCTGACCATCGGCGAGCGCCAGCCGGAGTTGGTGGTAGGCGAAAGAGTTTACTGGCGGGTGGCGGTCAATCACACCCTGCCCGGCTTCGGCGCGATTGGCAAGATCGGGACAATTGACGTGGACGTGGAAACGGGAGAGATACAGCCCGTTTCGTCAGGGCGACTCGAAGAGATGAAGCAACGTGCCAAAATTCTTGCTTCCCGTTACCCGCTGGACACAGCCCCAGCGCGCTGACTGCGTTGCAGCCTGCGCTAAGATGGTCCTAGATTATATCGGCCAGCCGGTCAACTATGACCGGCTTTTGTATTTGTTGCGGATTGATCCAGAGGTCGGCACGGCTGCGCGGAATATCTTGAGGTTGTCGGAACTTGGCGTGGACGTGCTCTACACACGTGGCGCGTTGGACGATATTCGCGATCATCTCGCCAATGGCCGGCCTTGCATCGCCTTTGTCAACACAGGCGAGTTGCCGTATTGGAACGAAAGCACAGGCCACGCAGTGGTCGTCGTGGGCATTGACGAGCAAAACGTTTACTTGAATGACCCCGCTTTCGCGGATGCGCCGAAAGCTGTCTTACATGGCGACTTTCTGCTGGCATGGATGGAAGTTGAAGAATATTACGCCGTCATTCGACAGCGAGGAGGATTGTAGGCGGGGGGGAGGAAGAATGCAAGGGAGCGGCGGCCCTAAAATTGTGTGCTACAATCCGTCTCGATGAGGTGATGACAATGCTCGCCGTCCGTGGAATCTACGATGGCAAGACCATCCGCGTCTTGCCCACCGAAAAACTCCCCAAAGTCACGCGCGAGGTCCCGGTCGCCATTATTTTTTTGGAAGACCTGACCGACGTCCAGCGCCGCCAGTTGCAGATTGAAGCAGCCCAGTGGATGCGGGCCTTGCGCGCCAAGATGCCCCCTTTGGATATGAGCCTGCGCGATATGATCGAGGAGGGACGTGAGCGATAAACGCATAGTGATTGACGCCTCGACAGCGCTCAAATGGACTCTGCGCGACGAGGAGCCTTCGTCTCAAGCCGACGCTCTGCTGGATGATTTGCTGGCTGGGCGACTTTCAGTTCTTGTTCCAACGATTTTTGATTACGAAATTACCAACGTGCTCAAGGTGGCTACCAGCCGGAAGCGATTGTCTGAAGACGAGGCAAAAATGGCGCTGGAGAAATTCAAGTTCTACGCCCTCGAGCGCGTTGACTTTCCTCCTCTGCAAGACCAAACCTTCCAACTTGCTCTCAAGTATGACCGCTCGGCCTATGACAGCGCGTATGTGGCTTTAGCGCAATACCTCGGCGTGTGGCTCTTCACCGCAGACCGACGATTGTTCAATGCCGTCGGCAGCGCGCTCGGCTACGTCAAGTGGATTGGGGACTATCAGTTCGAGGCCATCCCCGAGGACAAGAGTTCCTAGTCCCCCTCTACCCCAACTCTATCTCCGCCTACTCCTTCAACGTCCCCACGTGCTCGACGAGGCGCGCCAGGTATTCCAGCGCGGTGTCTTGCTTCGGCATAGTCTCCTTGCTATACTTCGGGACAGGCACAAGCAGAGGAATGAACTATAACCACTACTCCCGTTTACATTACTATCGCCGCCTCGCCTGAGATAGCACGGGACCTGCCGCCTGACCCCGCCACCCGCGCCGAAGTGCTAGCGATGGGCCTGCAGCAATGGCATGTGCGGCAGGCGCTGGAAGCTTATCGGCGCGGGGAGGGCACATTGGCTTATGCGGCTCAACAAGCGGGTGTGTCTATCCGGCAGATCATCCCCCTCGCCTATGCGTATGGCCTGACGCCCAAAGTTGATCCCCACTGGCTTTCCGGCAAGATCTCGCCTGAACAAGCCGCGCGGCTATGATCGTCATCGCGGATACGGGGCCGTTATTGGCTCTGGCTAAAGTCCAGGCGCTTGGCTTGCTCAAAAGCCTATATCGGCAAGTCATCACCAGCCCCACTGTCTACACTGAAGCCGTCACTGCCGGACTAGCCATGGGCGCGGCAGATGCCGAGCTCCTGCAAGAAGCCTATCAAAGCGGTTTGTTGACGGTGCGGACGCCCGCCCCGGCTGTTTTGCCGCATCCTGAGTTCTTGCACGGGGGTGAAGAGGAGAGCATCCGCCTGGCCCTCAAGAACCGCCTCGATGTGTGGTTGGCCCCCTCCCTCTGCGACGCTGTCATTGAGACGCTTAGGAGTCTTTAGCCCGACAAGCGCATGCCCCGGTGGGTGGACGAAGTCGGGTTCGCTTACGCCATCTGCCCGTCCCCTCCAAACTGAGCGGCGTGGAGTCTGATGCTCACTCCACGCCGCCCGTGATCAAATCAGTCTATTTCCTCCTTTACCGCGTCACTTTAGTTGGCGCAGAGATGGCTTCGTTGTCCGCAGGCAAGGCGTCGCGCGCATTGATGACGATAGCAACGGCCCGGAAGGTGACCTTGCCAATCGTCGCATCGTCGCTCGTGAAAGTGTAGTTGAATGTGAAATCGGTGGTGCGGTTCGCTGAACGCACCGGCACAGACTGTTCCAGGAAGCCCACAGACTGGTAACCCCCCGGCGTGCTCTTGTAGAGTTCGACTCGCACGGTCTCAGGATAGCGAGTGTTTCGGACGCCGACGACAATCGAGCGCGTCTGCCCCGCACTCGCGGATGTCGGCACTGTGAACTTGGTGATCGCCACGTCGTGTGTCTTAACATGGACGACTTGAGACGTTGACGCCGTGCGGCCATCAAATGTAGTGACCGTGAGTTGCACGGTGTAATCTCCGTCAGCGGCGTAGCGGTGGGTTGGGCAGCAGTCAGTCGCAGTTGTCCCGTCGCCGAAGCTCCAGTTCCGCGATTGAATCCCGGCATAGCCGGGGTCATAGGAGTTATCGTAGAACTGAAGCGTATCGAATGCCGACGGGTCGGAGGGATAGAAGTAGAAGCTCGCGACTGGCGGCTGAGTCGTGACCTGCACCACCTGAGAAGTGGAGGCCGTGCGGCCATCAACGGTAGTGACCGTCAGTTGGACTGTGTAGTCCCCGTCGGCCGCATACTGATGGGCTGGGCAGCAGTCTGTAGCAGTCGCCCCGTCGCCAAGGTTCCAGTCATACGTTTGAATGCCAAGGCCGGCTGGATCGTAGGAGTAGTAGCCGTAGAACTGAACGGCGACAAACGGCGATGGGTTAGAGGGATAGAAGTAGAAGCTGGCCACAGGCGATGGTAGAGGTCCCGCGGTAAACGAAAACACCAAGTCGCCGCCCGCCCCAGTGGGGCCAGGATAGCCACTCGAAGCCGCACTGACCATGATGTAATAGGTCTGGCTGGCCGTGGCCACAAAACTCGACTGAGAGTAACCACAAGTGACCTGGCTCAACGAGCCTCGCACGCCAGTGTAGATGTATACGACAGTCGTGTAGCTGCTGCCAAAGGTATTAATGTTCACTGACTGGTTTTGATCGGGAGTGTAGGCATACCAAACTGTGGCCTCACCGCCGCCGCAATAGGCAGGCGGGTCGTCGGAGGCTTTCGTCGCTTTCCGAGTATCCACGGAGTCATTGTACGGAGAGACTGTGATCAATTTCGCCTTGTCGAAGTCATCGTTCTTAACCGGGCCGGCAAAGGCCGTGGGCAGGTTTACGGCGAAGAGGGCCATGACCGTCACCGCGATCACGGCCACATTCAAAATCTTTTGCCTGGTCATCTCTGACCTCCTTTTTTTGCCCTATGGGGCGCGAGGGCGCAGCCAGGCGCTCCATCGGGGTGAGTGATAATCTATGAAGGATGACGCGCTTTTTGAGCTTCAACAGACATCGCCTGAAGGCGCAGCCTCACCTCCTTTCCGTGAAAAACAAAAGCCCGCTGAATCGCCAAGCGGGCCCTGTGCGTTATACGATATAATAGAAACGCACAGAGGGCCTACCCGGGTCTGACGTGCACGGCCTCGGCGGGGCGCCATCCCGCCGAGGCTCTTTTTCTGGAAAAACAAAAACCGACTACACGAGTAGCCGGTTTCGCTATTGGCTCCCTGAAGACTTTGCCAGCCTGCGGGTACAGGCTAGAGAGCGACCACAGCAGGTCTTCAGCTCACTGCCTCTACTGCCGTGTCTCAAGTTGTATAGGGTTGGATTTTTACAAGCTACTATTTGGGTGGGACACTCCCCCGTCTGTTCTAGTGACTACGCACAAGTCCACCTGTCCGCCCGCAGTTGCACTGCGGGCGCAGGCGGCAATACACAAAGCTGTGAATAAGCACCAAACTTGTCTATGTTTACACTATCTACAATATTATTATTTGCCCCCATTGTCAAGCAGGTATCCTAAGAAATAGCCATACCCTTCATCGTAGTCAGACAGACATAGGGTAAGCCCAGGTCAGGCTATGTCACGACTTATGTATTCCTGTGGAACAGCATTCGTCTGACTATACTCCATGGTGTATACATAGCGATGAAGCCGCCGATGGCCCTGAGACAGAGCCGCCAGCGGCTTCAGTTCAATCGGCGTTTCGGCGCTCCCAAGGGTGGGGGGCGCATCAAAGGATCGAGGTCTCCAGCTTTGCCTCCTCCGTAGTGGCGGCGCTGAGGTCGGCGTTGCGCATGGCGGAGGTGTCCACCTGCGCCAGCCGCGCGCCGACCAGGCTGGCTCCGTCGAAGTTCGCGCCCGCGACGTTGGCGCGCGTCAGGTTCGCCCGCTCCAGCGTAGCCTGCGAGAGGTCGGCGCCGCCGAGGTTGGCCTGGGTGAGGTTCGCGCCGGACAGGTCAGCCCCGGTCAGATCGGCTTCGGAGAAGTTGGTGAAGCGCAGATTGGCCCCGTGCAGGTTGGCCGAGAACAGCCGGGCCTTGGTGAAGTCGGCCATGACGAGGTCGCCCTGCGCCAGGTTCGCGTCGTAGAGCACGGCCTCCTGCAAGCGCGCCATGTTGAAGTTGACGTGCGCCAGGCGCGCGACGCGCATATACGTCTGCGACAGGTCGGCCTCGATGAAAATGGCCTCGGCCAGGTCGGCGCGGAAGAAGGTGGCCCCCCGCAGCGAGGCGCGCGTGAAGTTCGCGCCATGCAGATCGGCCTCACGCAGGCGGGCGCGGTTGAGGTTGGCCCCGATCAGGTCGGCGATGGCCAGGCTGGCCTCGTTCAGCGTGGCCTCGGCCAACTGGGCCTGGTTCAGGTCGGCGGCATTGAGCGAGGCGTCGGTCAGGTCGGCGTAACACAGGTTCGCCCCGCGCAGAACGGCGGCGTTGAAGATCGCGCCGCGCAGGTGCGCCCCGGACAGGTCGGCCCCGGACAGGTCGGCCCCAGTGAAGTCGGCCTTGCCGAGGCTCGCGCCGCTCAGGTTGATGCCGCTCAGGTCGAGCAGGCGAAAATCGCGATCTCCTCGAACATAGTCTATCAACACTTGTTCGCGCGTGAGTTCAGACATGGAAAACCAATTCCTATGGATGAATTCGTTCAGACCTGACAGGTCTCATGGTTCACGGCCGGGTCACTTCCCCTCCTTTATACACCCACAAGTCAAATAATGCATCCAGGTCGCAGGCGCAGGTTTGCTCGGCCGTGGCCTGAAAATCCTGAGAACGCGCAAAGCCGTAGCGGTAGGCGGCG